>OLPF01000896.1_pt1 | contig 27967 bp, 26 predicted proteins | sample 1673121 | NCBI WGS metagenome assembly OLPF01 (sample SAMEA3136756, study PRJEB25190) | human gut metagenome
AGTGGTGCTTGATGTCTGGGTCTTTTCGGTAGCCGTATAAGCAGTTGTTGTTGGTGGGTAAGCCGGATTTGCCGCGCAGCTGATAAGCCGCCGTAACTTTCTTGGACTGGTCTTTCAGGTACCATTCGTTCATGATGTTCAGGAACGGCACAAATTCGCCCGTTTCGGGATGATCGTTGTCCACGCCGTTGGCAATGGCGATAAATCGGACATTGTGCTTACGGAACACCACTTCCGTATAAAATCCTGTTTCAAGATAGTTACGCCCGATTCGGCTCATATCCTTCGCCAGAATCACGCCAACCTTTCCGGCTTCCACGTCGGCAATCAGGCTTTTCCAGCCGGGGCGGTCGAAATTGCCGCCGCTCCATCCGTCGTCCGTGTAGTGCTTGCAGTTGGTGAATCCATGCTCATCGGCGTAATTTTGCAGATAGAGCTTCTGGTTCACGATGGAGTTGCTTTCCCCGTCGAGGTCATCGTCGCGGGACAGGCGCTCGTACAGCGCCGTAATCAGATTTTCCTTCAATAAAATTCCTCCTTCACACATTTTTTCGGTCTTGAAGGGTGTAAAAGAACATTTTTACGCACTGTCTGAATATACGGGGAAAAATGGGAAATCGTCTGAAAAGCGGCATTTTTTCAACTGCTTCGGTTTTGTCGGCTTTCTTGATGCAAAAATGCAACAGATTTGACTTGGCTATTCGAGTCTGATATGATACGATCAAAGAAAAAACTCAGGAGGATGAATGGATGCAGGAAAAATGGCTTCCCGGAAATACAATGGACAGAATCCGCGACCTGTGCAGAAGCCGAAACATCACGCAGGTTGAGCTGGCGCAGGCTGTCGGTATGGACAAAAGCACATTGAGCCGCGTAATGGCTGAAAAAACAAGCAAATTGTCCAGTAAAAATCTTGTCGCCATCGCGAATTACTTTGAAGTTTCGACGGATTTTCTGCTGGGACTGACGGATATTCCTGCCCGCAAAGAGCATGACATTGAGCGTCTGGGGCTGTCTGTGGAAGCAGCTGCCAATCTCCATCAGGGCAAGCTGAACCATTCTGTGGTCTGTCAGCTTTTGGAAAATCCGAAATTCGCGGAGCTGACCCGCCAAATCGCGCTCTATCAGGAGGGCGTTCTGGCTTCCGGCGTTGCCGCGCAGAATCAAATGTACAACTCTATGAGCAGCCTCATGTTGGAACATGGTCAGGCTAACCCGGAGGATATGCCCGCCGTTCGTGGCGCTGTGCAGGAAGCGCAGGCGCTCAAACGCCCGGTCTATGCGGATGAGATCGAGAACATCACGCGCAACTTCCGCCAGATTCTCGCTGAAATGAAGCAGGATGGACCGGAACGTGTCAGGCAAACCGCGGCGCTGACCAAACAGAAGCTCAGCGAAATCACGAAAGTGCTTCCGCGCCAGAAAAAAGGTCTGCAACTCAGACCCGAAGGCATCATGGGGATGCTCTCAGCGGCGCTGAACCAGATCACCGTTCCAGAAGAATATCAGGCTGAATTGGGCGAAGCAACCGATCAGCTCAAACAGGCGATCTGGAATTACATGAACACCACCTACAATATCCAAATGGAGATGAATGCCCATCACGAACGAAACCCTTTGCCTGATGATTCAGAACGGAAATCATGAAGCATGTACCCAGTTAATTGAGCGGAATACGATGTTTATTCGCTCAGCCGCGATTCAATTTGAAAAACGATATGGCAGCGCAGTTCTGAGCTGTGACGATTACGAGCAGGAAGGGCGAATCGCTCTGCTTCACGCCGCAGAGCGCTACATACCGGAAAAGGGAAGATTCCTGACGTATGCCACCGTAGTCGTTTGCACTGCAATGCTCAACGCCCTTCGGCAAACACATCCCGAAATCAATACGGTTTCGCTGGAAGAAAACCAGACAGCAGTTGAAGCCATGCAATCCGATAATCCCGTTCCAAGTCGGGATATTTATCGAAAAAACCCCGAACAGCTCTATCTGGACAAGGAAAGGATGCTTGCGCTCTACGACGCGATAAATCTTGCGACGCTTCGCGATGCCGCATGGGTTCGCCATCGGTTTGGTTTCGATGGCGAACCGTGCGCACTGGCAGCGGCGGCGAGGGACTACGGGTTAAGCATCAGCCGGGCAAGGCGCATCGAAGATGAAGCTCTGCGCCATATTCGAGAGAATCTGGCTGCACAGGGCAGGGAGAAAGCAGCTGCATGACCGCTTTCTCTCCGACTCTGTGATTTAAGCGTAAACCAGTTCGTTCAGCAGGATTTCTTCTGCTCGGTTCTGGATGCTGTTCATCCTGCGCACCCATTCCATCTGATCGCGTGCTTTGAGCGCTTCGTCAACGCCTTCCACCTGCATCATCTGCGGCAGAAGGATTTCAAGGCGTTCCCGACACTCGGCATCCACGCCGACGAGATGCGCCGTTAGTTTGCCGGAAAGCAGCAGGGCATTGTACAGAATGGGCTTATGCTCTTTAAGATAAGTCTTGCGCATCCTGCTATACTTGCCCAGCACCACAGGCTCATCTGGGATGGCCAGCTTGGGAAGTAGGTAATCGCCGCAGCAGTGATAGGTCAGTTTCATACAAATCTCCTTTCAAACACAAAAAAGCAGTTGTGAACTTGAAGATTTTTTTCTTCTTCCATAACTGCTTTTTGTATTCGGTTTTCGCGGAACGACATGCAGTTTAAGGAAGATGGTTAAAACCTTCCTTTACATAATACATACTGCACGTGCCGACGGTCATTGTGGGTAGCGACGAGAAAAGCATGTTCGCTCTTCAGAAATCGGGACGCCAGTTCATAGCCGATTCGATTTGCTTCCTCTGGCGTGACTTCTCCCGGCTTGAAGGATTGGCGCAGCTGATAGGCAATCACTTCGTTGTGAATCCTCCTGCCGGTAATGGCCATATACTCATTCCTCGCAAGCAGAAATTCCTGATCTGCGGTTTCCGGAGAGCAGGCATATGATGAAATCAACTCGCCGCCATTTGTCTTTTCAGGATTCTCTATGTAATCCACCCGTGCTTTCAGGCACTGCGCTATGGTTTTCCCCTTATTGATGTGCATCGAGATGATCCGGGTTGTTGCCATACATACCTCCATAAATAAGAAAAGCGGCGATCTGTGATGCACACAAACCGCCGCAGACAAGTGATTTTCAGCAAACCAGGCCCTCGAAGAAACCAATGAGATGATCCAGAAGGTTCAGCAGAAGGGTGGCGATTGCAGGCAATCCAATAGGGCTTACCAGAAACGCGAGAACCATAAACGCGATTCCATTCTGCCAGTAGCCGATAAAGAACTCGATCACTGACAACAGTCCGAAGAGTGACACGGATAATCCCAGCACCGACGAGGTGGTAGAAGTAATGAATGCTACCAACCCGAGCATCAGGCGAATGGCCAGCATCACAGGAGCCAGAGCAATTCTCAGCGCAGTCTTCATCATGGTTGTCCTCCATTGTCATTCAGAGCGGTCGAGAAGGGAAAGCAGTTGGCGCATCATCACCCAAAGTTCATTCTGCTTTTGCTGAACTTCCTCGATCTCTGTTTCGTACATTTGCCCATGCACATTCAGACGTTTGGAAATCTGATTGAGGTTGTTGGTCATGTTGCGCAGCAAGCGGAGCATTTCCCGGATTTGCGGCAGATCCAGCTTCAGAATGTATCCGTTCAGGGCCATTGCTCGCATGTATGCAGACTCGTTTCTGATTCCGAGCGATTTCATCTTCCGTCGAATCGTTTCTGCTTCAGCCTCAGTTGTCTTGAACGTGTGCTTAATCAGTCGCTTTTCTTTTTCCATCCAGATTATCTCTCCAAATTGTCTTTTCTGCAAGGCTGTCGCCGGGGCAGAGAAGACGTGGATCGTTCCTGTTTCGAGGTAGGACGTCTGGCAAAGGCTTCGGCGATCTTCTGCAAAGCGCTGTCCCGGACAGCTTCCATCCTGACTGCAAGCTGCTCAGCCTCTCCAGATGTGAGCAGTTCCAGATTTTCGCCGGTGGTTCGCACAATCACCGCGTTGCCCATGATGGGATCGCCGTGTCGCTCTGTTCCATAGAGCGCACTCGCCGTTGCATTGATGAGCGCTCCACCGGGCTTGAGCTTGCCTTCCTCGTCGATCATCATCAGGAGTCCGTCCTTTGCCAGCGGTTCGGCTTCGACGAGCTCGATCCAATCGCAGCCGATAGCCTCCCTGCCGATGTCAAATATATCCTTGTCGGGATTGCACGCTATAACCTTTACGTCCTGCGTCTCCGTGAGCAGGACGGCATATTGTTTTTCATCCATGTGTCTTGTCACCTCATCTTTCCATTTCATGCGTCTTTCGTTTTGCTGCCTTCGCAGCGGCAGAGGGTGCCTTCTGGAGAGCCTCTTTCTCCAATGAAGGATTCTGCCGCTCCCGGATTTCTCTGCGAGCCTGCCAGATGAAGCCATCCAGAACGGCAGGATGAGAGTCAACGATGCAGTCGCTCCTGCGATCAAAGCCGCTTGCCGACTGTCTTTCCGGCAGATGCACAGAGAAAGCCCAATCCTTGTTGGCAGAAGAAAAGTGGCCGTCCCAGGATTTGTACTGCACAGTTGCCGCAAGCACGATGGAGACGCGCTCTGCACCATACTGGTCGAGTACCTCCTTGGCCGTTTCTTTGTCCAGACGCATCCCGTCGAAATGGCGGGAAATGGCGTCCTGAATATCGTTTTTGCAGGCGATATTCGCGCGGTGGGAGAGCCGGAAAAGCTCCAGCTCGCCGTTCTCGCGCGCATATGCTGCGGTTTCGTAATATACGGGGGTTTTGTTGTTTGGTTCCATAATCTCCTCCTGTTTGGTTTTCTGCATCCGAGCTGTAGGGCAGCATATCCAGTCGATAGGGCGAGCAATTCCCTCAGAAAAAGTGCTGCATTCATGCTCCGTATGCCACTCTGTTTCATGAGTACGGACACATGACAGACTATCTGATTGCCAGAGACAGCGGCAGAAATGGGGCTGTGATGCAGAACGCTGTCCGGCTTGCGGCGGTCAATTGATCAGCTGCGGATGCGAGGATGTTTTCATCGAAGGATGAACTGATTGACATTTTCAAAGGAGATTTTGTTCAGTGATGAACAGGATCTCTTTTGCTCCTATATGCGCAGTGCCTATGCTGAATTGCGAAAAAAGCATGATTGTGATATAATACAACTGACGTCAGGTTTCATAGCATGCCGTTTTAATTCCGAGAGCGTAGGCTCTGGAAGGGAGGATATGCTATGGACGTAAAGGTTGTCTTTGACCATAAAGTCGTACTTGCCCTTGGCGTGACTGTTGTCGGGATCATTTTCGCTTCGAAACTCGATCCGGCTGATGTCAAGGAAGTGTCGATCCGGGCGATCGGCGCTGCAGAGGCGTTCGCATCCGCCTGTAAGCGGATTGGTGAAGCCGCCTGACCGTCAGGGTGCATAATTTTCGGGTTATGCGCCCTTTTGGGCATATATGAGGAGGTGACAGCATGATGGCTAACCGTTATGAAGAAGCATTTTCTGGCCTTCTTGATTTAGTTAGAGGCGGAAAAGAATTCCATGAAAAGTACCATAAGAATATTTGTGAATCAATCGGTGCAATAATCAACCTTGGGGATAGCAGTTATGCTGAGTATTCTTCAATGGTTGAAACAAATGAACTGCGAGTGGCATCAACAATCGAGAATCTTGCAGTAAGCCTCTTTACGGATAATTCTAACCCCCAATTTTCTTTCTACCCGGTACAGAAGCAATATGAAAAGTTGCCTCTTGAAGAACAGGCGAAAACGCGTCCTTTTCAGATTATTCTTACTGCTGATGGGATGAAAACGGGTATTGTGTTCTCAGTGTCCTCCGATGTAGGTAGATACTATCGAATGTTCATTCAAGATGAATATGCCGTTGAGCGACTCATCATTGTCCATCTTATTGACCCGGATGAAGAAGCATACGATGCCATCATCGCAAGGACAAATCAGGTTAACGAAGGTAGCGGACATCATCTAAAGCATATGACCCTGAAAGAATTCTGGGTTGAGTACTTCGGAGAAGACGAGTACAACGCACTAGTCGTTGCGATCAATCAGTTCAACAATCAAGCGCAGGAGATAATTGGTTTTAGTACCGTGGTAACGCCGACTGAAGCTGCGATTAATCATTTCCGTGAAACGACAGGCAAGATGCTGAGGGAGCGTACATATTCCTCTCTGATTCCAACTGATGTGTATTACAGCCAAGTACACATAATGGAACAAAACTATTTGACTCAGGGGCGTTGGCAAGCCATGATTGGCAGGAAAAACTTCGCGATAAGTTTCATTACCTCCGAATGGTACTTTAAGATGCATCAGCTGACTGAAAGCTTTGACCTTACATGGGTTGCAGCCGGGTATTTGAAGTCTGTTGAACAGCTTCTATATGCAGTTATCGAGTTGTCTGAAGGAACTGGTATAACAATCCGATCTACAGACCGCACGATCATTGAATTCAGCAAAGAAAATGAGAGTCAGATTGATAGCACGCTTGGAAGTCTCAAGGCTGTAGTGGAGCACAACCGCCTTCTGGAAGTCAATCAGTATGCGCGTGAACACATTATCAATACCATTGAGGACTGGCGAAAGAAAAAGCGCAATGGTTTCTTCCACAAAGATGTACTTCAATCCATCGATCAGTTAAAAGAGATCCGTGAGTCTGCATTGCAATTGTATTTTTTGATTCTGGGATCTTTCACAATTGACGATAGTCAACTGATACGGCTTGGCGTAATTAATTGATAGTTATAGGCCGTGTTTTTTGCTTGCTGCATAAGGAGGATATCAATATGCTGGATATCGATAGAAAGATACTTACAATAGATAAAGCAATTTGCCGGCATCTTGCTGAGGCTGATTATAGCAATCGAGGTATGATATCACAGGACATTCTTTCTCATCTCAGAAACCTAGTCGAGCATTTGATGTTAAAATGCTACGCCGGCAGTAACGATATTGATAACACATATGACAATATATGTAAAGCAATTGAATATGTGGCTAAGCAAGGAAAACTGAAGGTATTAAGCCGATTCCATGATTATCTTCAGATTGTTGCTTCCCATTATACATTAGATGAAGAAAACTCAGAACGTCTAATGCTTAAGTATTATGTGTTCTTGCTTAAGATAAAGAATTTGATGCGAGATAAGTATTCTTTAAGTATTCTACAATCACTGGACAAATTTCCGCTGAAAACAGATCAGACGCTCCAAGAATACTATCAAAGAATCGCTGAAAAAATAGAAACCCATAGTCATAAGCCGGTTGGAAAAGCTGAAAAATACTATATTCAGAAAATTAAGCCCTTCATAGTTTCAGAATGTGTTTACTACGAAGTTACATTTACACCGGCAAATGACTATTCAAGCAAATTTGACAGAGTTATCGCGTTCACCAATATCGAAATTACTGATTACTATGCTGTTAAGTTCACCCTCGAACGTGACAGTATATCTATACTGAATAAAACAATGCCTCTCCTCATCATCACAGGATGGGAGGTGGCAATCCGGGAATGTGAATACAAGAATTTCTCTGCGCTAATTTTCGGTACTCCTAGGGCGACTGGCTATGCAACGCAGCAAGCAATATCACGCTTTTTGACTGCCACATGCTCAAGTCTTACTGAGCTGATGGATTATAGTGATCATGACTTCGAGCAATTGAAGCAGCAAATAGCTGAAAAATCAAGGAATATGTTTTTCTTTGAAGATTTGGAATTTTGCAGGAAAATTGTTCGGCATAATATGCCAGGTGCCAATATAATACGGTACTTATTACTGCATCTAAACAATATTGTGTTGAAAAAACAGTGGCAAAGTCTAAAAAACCCAAGTCTATCAAATCTGCATTTGCAGAATGGATGCATTCCATTTGATAGAATGCCATTTATATTCTCTCCGAAGGATCACAATCCACGGCTTCGGGATTTGTTTGAGTGCATACCTGTAGATGATAGAGAACATGAATTGCTTGCACGTTTGGTCAAAAACAATACGGAGATAAAGGGCCAATTGTTTACAACCGTTAAAGACATTACTGCCTTTGAGAATATTGAAGACCTAGTAGCAAAACATAACAACCTACTGTGGTTTGGCCATAGAGATGACTGCTCCCTGGTGATTGAGCATGGGCAAATTTTTATTAGTGGTTATAAAAACCATACACTCGATATTGTTCGGAAGCTCAAGGAATTAGCCAGTTGTGGCGTGAAGAATTATGCCAGTTCAGTTACTGCCTGGCTGGGAAGCTCAAATCAGGGCATTGATTGTGCTGAAAAAGCAGAGGCACTCAAGCAAATGTTCGAGTGCTCTAAGGTGGCCTTGATTTATGGTGCTGCAGGTACAGGAAAAACAACGCTTATAAATCATGTTGCTCATTTTTTCGCAGATAGGGATAAAATTTTCTTGGCTCAGACCAACCCTGCTGTAGATAATTTGAAGAGAAGAGTAACAGCAACAAACTCCGATTTCATGACCATCACGAAATTTTTAGGAAATAGGAACCGTATTACTAATTGTGATGTACTGGTTATCGATGAATGCAGTACTGTCAACAATAGAGACATGATTCGTGTTTTGCAAAAAGCACAATATAAGCTTTTGTTGTTGGTTGGCGATTCGCATCAGATAGCTTCAATTCGATTTGGTAATTGGTTTGGGGTTGCTAGATATTTCGTTCCCCAAACTTCGGTTTTTGAACTGGAGGTGCCCTTCAGAAGTACCGATAAAGGACTTCTAACTCTTTGGAGTCGGGTACGCGAAATGGATGGAACCATTTTGGAGTTAATAACCAAGCAAGGATACTCAACTCGCTTAGACGCTTCCATATTTTCCACTACGGAGAATGACGAAATTATTCTTTGTTTGAATTACGATGGTCTGTATGGTATCAACAACATCAATCGATTCCTTCAAGAGAATAATCCCCATCCTCCTGTTACATGGGGTATCTTGCAATATAAGATTGATGACCCGATACTGTTTAACGAACCAGAGCGATTTGCACCTGTCATATACAATAACATGAAAGGTAGAATCGTTGCCATTGAACGTCGGCATGATGGGACTGCCGATGAAGAGATACAATTTGATATTGAACTGGACACGGTAATAAACGAGATGGACGCTTGGGGACAAGAATTTGAATTGCTTGAAAATAGCCCGGCGGGTAATTCGGTAATTCGCTTTGTTGTGAAGAAAACCAAAAGTGTAGATGATGACGATGAAGACACCTCTAATACCGTTGTTCCATTTCAAGTTGCATATGCCGTATCTATTCATAAAGCGCAAGGCCTTGAGTATCGCTCTGTAAAGATTGTCATAACCGACGAAGTCGATGAAATGATATCACACAGCATTTTTTACACAGCAATCACGAGAGCAAGAGAAAGACTGAAGATTTATTGGACACCAGAAGTAGAAAACAAAGTGCTGAGTAACATGGCGCCAATGGATCGAAGGAAGGATGTAGGGATTTTGCGTAAGTTTGGGTTGTAAAGCTGGAGAGTGATCAAGTTTACTGACCACCGTTATTCAGTACCCGACACAGGGCAAACGTGCGCGAAACAGCAAATAGCAAAACGAAAGCTCGGTGTTGCACCCACCGAGCCTCAGTTTGCACCCGGCAGCACCCAGGTTGCACCCAAATGCACCCATTGCAAAACGAAAGCCGTATTGCAAAACGGTAGCCCGGGATTGTATCATTTCTTGAGTCATTCCACACTGCCGCCTGAGCAATCAGGTGGCTTTTCTATATGCAGCAGCCCAAACCCATCATGCCCAGACAATAATCAGCTGGAATAAGTTCCCATCTATCGCTCATTTTCGGAATGCGAAATGTCTTTTTGCCGGGCACCGGACGGTCTGTCCATATTCAGTGCAGCGTCCAGCTCAGCCAACCGTGCGCTTTTGGTTCGCAGCTCCGCTTCCTGCGGGAAGGGTTTCCCAGCTTCGGCTCTGGCTGCATCAATCTGCTGCCGGACGGTCGCAAGGTGCTCTGTTGTAGCTGCCAGCCGCTTGGGAATCTGCGCAATGGCGTTATCAAGACGTGTGATGTTGCCTCGCGCATCATTGCCGACCTCCATCGGATGCGAAACAGCACCGTGCAGCGTGAGCACGAATTTGTTGATGAAGGCATCAAACTGTACGCGCATGGGTAGTCCGCGATAGGAGCCAAACTCGACCGGTGCGCCCTTGGCGGCATCCTTGCAGGCTGCGAGGATGGCTTTGCCCGCTTCTTCCTTGTCCATGATCAGCTTGTCGCCCACAGTCATGCCCACGAAATCCTCCTGCGGGAGCGGATGCGCCTCAATGGTGGCAATATCCTTTTGGAATCCAGCGATGAGCTGCGTATCCCGCTCAACCTCCTGCGGAAAGTATTTGAGCAGCTGATCTTCCAGCCTGAACTGCTTGCTCTGGTGGTCGGCCTTCATCAGCTTCAGCCTTGCCACATCCACATCCAGATCCATCTTCTCTCTGATTCGCGGGTCGCCGGCACACAGCGCCTTGATTTCCGCATAGGAGAGCGCCGTTTCATCCATGTCCTCGCAGGAACGAACAGGGCTTTTGCTGGTCATAATCTGAGAGATGAACTTCTGCTTATTCTCAACAGTTTGCCAGAGGTACGCATCAAACGTTGCCTCCGTTACGTAGCGGAAAATGGATACCTCCGGATTCATATTGCCCTGACGGACTATACGTCCAGCCCGCTGTTCTAGATCGCCGGGACGCCACGGACAGTCGAGATCATGCAGCGCAATCAGCCTGTCCTGCACGTTGGTCCCTGCTCCCATCTTGGCAGTGCTGCCCATGAGCACACGCACCTGACCGGAGCGCACCTTCGCGAACAGCTCCTTCTTCTTGACCTCCGTATTGGCTTCATGGATGAAGGCAATCTGCCCGGCAGGCACACCGTGGGCGACGAGCTTTTCCCGAATGTCATCATAGACGTTGAAGGTGTTCTCCTGCGGGGTATCATCGGCAAGAAAGGGTTCACATCCGCTCTGCGTAGCAGTTACTGCTCCCGTACCCTTGGGCGTGGAAATATCACAGAAGACGAGCTGGGTCAGCTTATCTTCCTGACCAGCCTCCCAGATGCGCAGGATGTTGCCGACACAGGCGTTGACCTTGCTGGCCGGATCATCCGGCAGCAATGGATTGATGAGACGCTGATCGAGGCCGAGCTTTCGCCCATCGCTGGTGATCTTGAGCATGTTGTCCACCGTGGGATCGACCTGCTTGTTATGGACTGCTGCTGCGCGTTCAGAGAGTGTCTGCACCATTTCCTCCTGTTGCGCGGTGGGCCTGACCACGACCGTTTCATACTTCACATCGGGCGTCGGGAGATGAAGCTGATCCGCCGTCTTGATGTCCGCGACCTCACGGAAAACGTTCATCAGCTCCGGCAGATTGAAGAACTTCGCAAAGCGCGTGCGCGCCCGATAGCCCGTTCCCTCGGGAGCCAGCTCAATCGCTGTCGTGGTTTCGCCAAACGTGGATACAGGCATCCAGCAGGATCGTGGTGAAGTTTTCAACCAGCAGGTTCATCTCGCTGTTGCGCAGGGGAATGGCGGAAACAATACCCGGAATGTCGATACGACCAGCATCACGCTTTTCAAGCCGGGTGAGCAGTTCGGAGAACTCCATGTGTTTGCGCAAGTTATGGAGAAAGACGGCACTTTCGGTGAGCGCCGTGAACATGCGGTGGCGCTCGTCGAGACTCGAAAAGCCCACAACGTAAAACGCCTCGCTCTTGGAATTGGTAAAGGAACGAATCATCATCGCTTATGTTCTCCTCAGTTGTTTCTGTTATTTCTGCTTGATCGGCGCTTGCGGATCAGCCCCGCAGTGCCGCTGATGACCATCAGGCCAATGCCCACCCACATGACGCCGGTTACAGCCAGATTCACGCCGGTCTGAATGGTCGTGTAGTTGACAAATCTTCTCATTTCATCAGGCACGACGTAGGCTTCGTTGATCTTCACCCGGATGACCTCGCCGGAAACGCTGTAGCCCTCAAGCGTCTCGATTTCCTTGATGAAGTATTCGCCCGGCGAAAGATCACGGATGCTGACGATGCCGTCCTCGCCGGATTCATAGGTGCCGATGATTCTGTCGCTGGCATCCTCCACGGTGAACTTCGCGCCTGCCAGCGGCACGCCGGAGCTATCCGTTTTGATGAACTCATAGTGGTTCGGGATGTTCACGCACATGATAGGCTTGGGCTCTGTCCAGTCATCCCCGACATGAATGCGAATGTCCTCCATGCGGCAATAGCCATTGGGTGCGGCGTCTTCACGGATGATCCAGTCGCCATAGTCGAATTGGCTGAAGGTGAATACGCCATCCTGATTGCTGACGGCGGTTTCGACCTTCTCCATGGTGCTGGCATTGTACAGGCTGAACACAATGCCGGACATCGGCGTGCCTGCGGTATCAACCTTGATGCAGGTGATCTTCTTCTCCCGGTTGATCACGGTCGCAAGGGGCGTATCGCTGTTGGTATAGCCCTCGTCGATGGTGACGTGGATCACATCCTTGCTCAGCAGATACCCGTCGGGCGCTGCCAGCTCGCGGATCGTGTACTTGCCAACCGCAGCACCCTCGAAATGCACCAAGCCCTCCGCATCCGAAACAGCGGTCATGACCAGCTCATCCTTCTCATCGAACAAACCGAACTGCGCGCCAGCCAGGGCGACATTGTTCTGATCGACCTTCTGCACCAGCAGCTCTGTCGGACAGTTGGTCAGCGTGGCGATGGGCGCGTCCGGGTTCTTGAAGGTGCCATCCACCGTGATCGGCGTCTTCGTATGGTCCTTCACATAACCGGGCAGCGGCTTAATCTCCTCGATGGTGTAGGAGCCGTAGGGAATCTGTTCAAAGGTCGCCAGACCTTCGCTGTCCGTAACAGCGGTCGAATGGAGCGTGCCGTCCTCGCGGAAAAGCCCGTATTCAACCCCTCCCAGCGGCCTGTGCTGCGGATCGACCTTTCGGATGGAAAAGCGGGAAAATTCATCCACAATGGTGGTCTGCCCGACCACCTCGCCCTGTTCATTGATGGTGAAGGTCATTTCGGCCTCATCGAGCGCATAGCCCTCCGGGGCCAGCACCTCCCGGTAAGTGTAGGTGCCGGGGACTGCGGGGAATGCGGGCAGATAACCGTCCTCACCGGTATAGTCGCGGCAAATGATTTCACCCTCGCTGTTTCTGACCTCAATCAATGCGCCGGGCAGGGTTGTATCCCCGGTTTTGTTGGTCTTTGCGATCCGCACATCCGCATGAACGATCTCATTGTGGATGGGCAACCCCACCTGGAAGACAACCTCGTGCTGCTCGTCAGCGAACTCGTCCGTAATGGTGACGCGGTATCGGGCATCGCTGAGCACCCAGCTCTCCGGGGCAGCCAGCTCCTGCACATAGTATTCGCCGTGGGGATAGTCACCGGAAAAGGTCAGAGCGCCGTCCGTATCGGTGATGCCGGTTTCGATCAGCGTATCGGCGGGCAGCGTACCGTCAGCATATTCAATGGGATCACTGCAATACAGGCCGAAGACAAAGCCCTCGCCGGGCACGTTCATCAGCCTGGAATGAACCATGCCATCTTCATCATGCTGCGTGGTCACGATTTCTTTCTCCTTCGTCAAGGTGATTCGTGCAGCCATGAACTCATTGACAGCAGAAAGGCGGGCTTTCACCACCGGTGTGGTGTGGTCTGATGCTGTCAGCGCAATCTCATGGCGTGTTTCATCCAGCACATACCCGGCAGGGGCGGACACCTCGGTCACGATATATCGCCCAAGGGGCAGCGGCTCTGTGACAACGCTGCCATCCGCCGTTGTGGTCATCGTCGCTACCAGCTCGCCCTCCCGGAACCAGACTGTCTGGTCCTTGCCCACGATGTCCTCTCTAGCGCGCACCTCATACACCGCGCCGGGAAGCCTGTCCTCCTGATACAGCGGCGTGTGTACCGTATAGCCGAGCGTATCCCGGTTCTCGCTGAAGCTCTTCAGCACAAAGCCCCACTTGTCGATCTCAATCGTGCCCTTGATGGGCGTGTTGGATACCGCGATCTCCTGCACAATCATTGCCTCGTCTTCTGCATACGTCAGGATAGGAATGGCGATTGCGAGGAGCAGAAGCAGCAGGAAAAAGCTGTGCATTCGTCTCATCTTCATCTGATTACCTCTTTTCTGAATTAGATAGGTAAGGAAAAGGCAGTGGTTTGACCCGCTGCCTTCTGCAGTTTACTCTTCGAGAGATACCGGCTGCGGCTCAGCCTCCGCGGGAATCCAAACCGTGGTGGAATACCCATCGTCCAGATAATCATCCGGTACAACGGATTCGACGATTTCATACTCGCCCCAGGTCAGCAGCGGCGTCTGCGCAATGCCGTTTTCATCCGTTGTGATCACAGCGACCACATCGCCGTCTCCCTCGCCGTTATGGGAGGGCAGGCCGGAGATGCGCGTCACGGTGAACTCCGCACCGGGCAGGCCGTTTGCGGTCTTGCTGTCCGTCTTGACGATGCGGATGACACCCTGAATCGGCATGTTGGTCACGGTGCGGGTTACCAGCTCATCCATGCCCACGGTGATTTTCTCGCTCCAGAGCGTATCCTCATAGCCGGTAGGGTTTGCGTGCTCACGAACGATGTAGTCAGTGGGGAACAGGTCGGGCGATTCCGCAATTCCCTGATCATTCGTGATGATCTGCGCGACGCAATCCATGGCGTTCCCGTCCTCGTCCACCGAGTAAATGTCAAACTGAACGCCGGCAATCGTGTGCTGATCCAAAGCATCCTGCTTCGCGATCCTGATTCGACCCGGCGCGTCCTCGTTGATTACTGTCGCCAGCAGCGTGGTGGGATTGAGGTAGGTGCCGTCAATCGTCACCGTCCACTCTTCCACAGACGGGTGATAGCCGTAGGGCGCGCTGATCTCGCGGATCGTGTACTCGCCATATGCAATCTGCTGGAACAGCACAGAGCCATCCGCAGCGGAGGCGGCCTCCTGCACCTTGTTGCCTTCGCTGTCAAACAGACCGAACACCGCACTCGCCAGCGCTTCGCCGTTCTGCTTGGTTTTCTTCAGCATCACCTTGTTCAGCTCGTCCCGGATTACGGTATCGCCCGTCACTTTGCCGTCGGCGGTCACCGTGAAGGTCTTGATGGCGGTATTCAGCGCATACCCGGAGGGCGCGTAGGTTTCCTTGAAGGTGTAGGTGCCGGGCACAACGGGGATGTTGGGAATTTCGCCCTTCTCATTGGTGTATTCGCGGTAAATGGTGTTGCCGTCGGTATCGTATACCTCGATGAGCGCACCCGGCAGCTTCTTGGCACCGGTAATATCCGTCTTGGTGATCGTCACGGGCGTGTAGATCAGGCGATTCAGGATGGGGTTTTCCAGATAGACGGAGATGACGTTCTCACTGACGGCCTTATTCGCGGAGGTCAGCGTCACAGGATACTGTTCCGTGCTGAGCAGCCAGCCGTCCGGCATGGACAGCTCCCTGATATAGTACTTGCCGTGCGGATACAGGCCGGAGAAGGTCAGATTGCCCTGCGCATCCGTCGTGCCGGTGGCCACCAGCGTATTGGCAGGCAGCTTCTGGCTGTCACCATAGGCAATGATCTCGTCGGTGTACAGACCAAAGACAAAGCCCCCGCCGGGATAGACCTCAACCGTCTGGTGAATCATGCCTTCCTGCGTCTGCGTGAGCAGCAGATCTTCCTTCTGCTTGCGCAAGGTCACGCGCGCTGGCAGATAGGTGTTGCTGGCAGACACCTTGACCTCGACAATCGCGGTCTGCTTATCCACGGCAGCCAGCGTGAAGGGATGAGGCGTGCTATCAAACACATAACCGTCCGGCGCGGAGATTTCCGTGAGGGTATACTTGCCCAGCGGCAGCACCTTGGATTTGACTGATCCGGTCTTGCTGGTGGTCAGCGTCTCGATCAATTCGTCCTTGCGGTAGAACACGGAGCCTTCCTTGCCCACAATGTCTTCGGCAGCGCGCAGCTCAAACACTGCACCAGCCAGATAGCCATTTTGGAAAACCGGGCGCATGACGGTATTGCCGCAGGCATCCTGCTCATCCTCAAAACGAACCAGCTGTAAGCCGGTCTTTTCCAGCCGTACATCGCCGCGCACCGGTGTGTTGGTCACGTTCACCGTGACGGTCGCCGTTTCGGCAGCCAGAGCGGTTGCTGCCGTGAGGGATAGCAGCAGAAGCACCGTCATGCCCAGACGGAGCAGTCTTTTCATGCATCTCATCATTGTTTATTCTCCTCATCATCGGATGGTTACGGTGGTTGTGTACCCGGCATCCAGATAGCCGCCCGGCACGCCGGTTTCGGTGATTCTGTACTGTCCCCATGGGAGAGGCTCTGTCTCAGCAATGCCCTTGGTATTGGTCGTGATGGTCGCAACGACCCTGCCGATGTCGGCGGCATTGTCAGAAGCCGGGCCAGTCAGGCGTGTAACAGAAAAGACAGCCCCAGCCAGCGGTTTTCCGGTCAGGCTGTCCGTCTTGTTTACCCGAATGCGACCCATAATGCGTTCATTGGTGAAAGAAACATGGGTGGTTGTGCCCGCAGCGACGGTCACGCCGGACGAGGCCGACGCAGACAGGGCATATCCCTCAGGTGAGCTCTTTTCCCGAACGGTGTATGCGCCGGGCGTCAGGTCAGCAAAGAGCACCACGCCGTCCGAGCCGGTCGTCTTTGTCGCCAGCACAGCTCCACCACTGCTCAGCAGCTCAAAGACCGCGCCCTTCAGGAGAATGCCATCCGAAGATTTTTTGGTGACCTTGATTTCGCCCGTGCTCAGCTCAAAGGTCACGCTTGCAGATTGCAGCGCGTATGGAGAGCCGTAGAGCGGAACCATGATTTTCTGGATGGCGACGCTGGGGATACCGACGAGGAAATAGGCTTCCTCGTCGTCCGAGGAGACGGATTCCATGGAGACGGCAAACCGGCTGCTCGATGATGTTACCTGGATGGTATCCCCGCTTTTCACATAGTAGTAGCTGCCATCCGAGCCGCCGCTGTTGCCGGTCAGCGTGCCCACCGACCTCGGAATACGGATCAGATCGGCATCCGTGGTCAGCGTGACGGTGCCGATGTAGCTGGAGCCGGACACGCTCAAACTCTGATTGGAGGCTGTGATTTTGCCCGTGATGGATGCGCGGGCAATGCCGTTTTCCGCAAGCCATCTGGCGTAGGTGAGGTACACAGCAGGCGCGCCGCCGGAGAAGGCGTAGAAGCTGTCCATATCCCAGTAGCCGCGGACATACTGCGAACCTTCGAGCTGCTTGATCACCTCGCGCATGGCAAACTGACCAGCGACACGCGACCAAATCTCGTTATTAGAAGCACTGCGATTGACTGCCATGAAAGGGTAGGTGTGGCGCAGTACCCAAGCCAGCGCGTGCATGGTCTTTGCGGAAAAACGCACGCCTGAAACACCGCCGCCGCCAGAGTTGTTGACGAAGTAATTCATATCCACCAACACGTAAGGGCCCTTCGCGGTCTGATTGGAGCCGGAACCCTCACCGGGGCCAGATAGATTGTGCTCCAGACAGTACACTGTATAGCCCTCCAGATAGTGCGGTGTGGCATAGATCGTGCCATGAGAGGCGGATTTGGCGATCTGGGGATAAGCGCTGTCCCTGCCCGAGCTGCCATAGAGTGAGGACTGCCATGCGTAAAAGCCGCCGACGCTTCCATTGATATTTTTCAGGGAGAAACCATTCATCGCCGTCGCATAAAGGCTGATGTCCATTGCCTGCAGTGCTTCAAGAAACTCCTGCGAATACGCAAAATCCGTCACTGTACAGGCATCGCTGTTTGCAGGGCCAGTCTCGGCAGCCATAACCCAGCAGGTGGCGTAGTCCGTCCACTTCATGGTGCCATCCGCAAAGTCGTCGCCATACAGGAAGCGCACCTCGTACCAGCCGTTGCCCAGCTCATCGGTAGTGACGGACAGCACCTGCACGGTCGCATCGTTCACAAACTGCCCGAGGTACCCGTCACAGTAATAATCCTCGATGCCATATTCGTTGACGTACTCAAGGACGCGCGTATCGGTCGTAACGCTGACATAATCGCCGGGTGCGGCAAGCACTGGCGCATCAGCGTTTTCTTCGGGAGACAGGATTTCTTCTATGTCCGTAACAGGAAGCTGTTCATCCGCGTCGCCAAGTTCACTATGTTCGGGCTGAAGCCCGGCAGCGTCATCCGGCGTTTCCGCATCAGGCTGCTGTTCGTCGGGCACAGCGTCCTCCTGCATTTCCGCAGGATCACCCTCTGTATCTGCTGCGGGCTGTTCACCGCTGACGATAAACAGCGGCATCAGGCCGATGTCCGTCATGCCCTCGCCTGCGGGAAAGAAACTGATCTGCGGAATATCCTCATCCAGCAGATAGCTGCCGTTCAGATCATCCGCACAGACATAGCCGCAGATGACCTCACCCGTGTCGTTCAGGAACCATACCTTCACCGATGCGGGAGCGGCAAACTCGGTTGCCAGGACGAGAAAGACATCCTCTGTTGTGGTGTAGACCAGCAATTCCTCTGTCATCGCGGCGTCGCTGTACACGGCTGCTTTGTGGACGGTGGCGACGTAGACATGACCGTGTTCGTCAAGAGCTGCCTGAATCGGAAGCCCGTTGTCAGGCACGGTCTCCTCGTCGGGAGCCTGTTCCTCTTCATCAGCCTCAACCGGCCCCTCCTCAGCGACCGGCTCATCAGGGGGCACTTCCTGTTCTTCATCACTCTGCGGTTCATCAGCAGGCATTTCATCAATGTTGTTTTCTTCGGGTTCTTCCTGCCTGGAAGCAGGACTATCCGCAGCGGGTTCGCTGTCACCATCGGATTCATCAGGATCTTCCAAATCCTCCGGGGCAGGTGCATCATCTGTTTTCTCGGCCTCCTGTTCATCGGAAGGAAGCGCCGGCTCAGGTACTGCCTCGCCATCCGTAGCGATGATCGGGGGCAGATCGGTGGGCGTCGTGGCTTCCGCCCATGCACCCACAGGCATACAGCCGAGTGCCATGCTCATCGCCAGCACAAGCGCTGCAATCCGTTTGATTTTTCGTTTCAACCGCATGTGTTTCTCCTCTCAATAAGTAAATATGCTTGTTCAGCTTCGGCTCGAGCACAAACCAGCAGGATTTGCACATCGTTGTCGGCATGAAACCGGCATCATGCCGGTTCTTGGACTGCCATGACAATCAGCCGTCCGCTGGCTCCGCCATAGCTTCGGTCGCAGGTAATCAGCGTCAGGATATGATCATCTTCTTTCACCTCAACACCCGTATTGAACAGCGCCTTTCGTTTGGCACGATTCACGAACTGAAGAAACGCCTTGCCATTGCCAAAGGACGCAGCAGCCGGGTCCCAATCGCTGACCTTCATGTTCAGCACGGCAAAGATGCGGTAGCTGCGCCTGCCGTAGATGCTGTCCAGCGTGATGACGCTGTGCTCCGCGTAGTATGCTTCCTGCTTATAGTCAATCAGGGTGCTGAACATCGCGTCGCTATGGCTCAGATGATGACCATAGATGGCAATGTTCTGGCTGGGCTGCCGATAGTCCGAGCTTTTCAGCGAAAACAGACATCCCAGCTTGCTTTTCTTCCCGCTAAACAGATGGCTCAGGTAATACGCGGAGTCATCCGAGCGCACGACTGGATAGCTGATCACGGTGCCGGGAATCGATAGCCAGGTAACGAAGTCCTTGTTTTGGGCAAGACACGCCTCCAGATCAATGCCTGAATCGACAACAGACTGAGCATCCGGGGAGGGAGAAGCGGTCTGCTGGGCTTCTGGTATATTGGGAGCAGGGGAATATGATGCCAAAGCATCGGTTGCCATGCCCACCTGAGGATACGACTCGGTTCCCGGCAACGGCGCGGTTTCTGCGTCGTTTTCTGTGTTGCCGGTCGGTGCGGGAAGCGGAATGACCGGCATAGGGCAGGGCGATGGTGCATGAATGCTTATCTCTGCAATCGCCGAATACGCATTCTCATCCGCTCGGTACGCAGCCAGCTCCAAGGCAAGCGGCAGCACAAACGCGGCTGCACCGCATAGGAACATGGCGAGCAGCAATATGGAAGAAAGGACTATTCCATGTTTCTGCAAGCAATCACTCCAATCAAAAAGCACACCCACATTTCATCAGGTGTGCTCATCGTTCTTGTTCTCTCTGGCGGCTTCTCAGCCAGTTATCCAGCAGCTTTATGATGACCTTTTCCATCTGCTTTGCCGTATAGGATTTGGGAAAATACTTTTTCAGCGTGTCATGGCTGAGCGTGACCGAGTTATGCAGAGGTTTCTTTTCCTCTGACATGATCTCCATCACGCCCTGCTCAGACAGCGTTCCTTCTTTGCTTTCCTTTTTGATTCGCTGTGCCTGCGAAAGCGAGGGAGTCTGCTGCGTGACCTCAAGCGCGTTTTGCAGCCACTGCTGCTCCTCCGGCTTCAAATAGGAAAGCTCAACGGCAGGTGTAAAAGCCAGCTCACCGCTGTCTACCTTATCGCGCAAGGGCTGTTCAAGGCTGTTAAGCCGTATATAGCGATGAATCTGATTCTTACTATCCGGAGCATCTTCAGCCAAAATCTCAAGCGAGCGCTTACCCTCCGAATTGTTCCCAAGTTGGGAACAATTATCTTTTGAAGGCCGACCAGCCTTTTTTCTGATGGCCTCCAGCTTCATCTGATATGCCTTTGCCCGCTCACTCGGCAGGATATTCTCGCGCTGGAGATTGCTATCCACCATGATGATGACCGATTCATCATCGTCGAGGTCGCGGACGATAACCGGCATGGTGTAAAGGCCTGCCAGTTCACAGGCGCGCTTTCGCCGGTGTCCGGCGACGATCTCATACCCGCCATTTCCCAAGGGACGTGCAATGGCTGGCACCAGCACCCCATACTCCTTGACGCTTTCCACGGTTTCCATCATGCGATCATCATCCACAACGCGGAATGGATGATCTTTGAATGGATGCAGCTCAGAAAGAGGGATTTGCAGAACCTGCTCCCGCGCATCTGCCTGCCGTGTCTCCTCCGTGGAAAAGAGATCATCGTATGAGGTCAGACTGATGTTTCTGCCGCTGCCTTTCAAGCTGCAACACCTCCTTTGTCAGCGCATGATATGCCTGCGCAACCTTGCCCGCAGGATCATGTGCGAAGATGCTTTTGCCTTCAGCGCTGATTTCTGCTGCGCGCACTGAACGGGGGATTTCCGTATCGAACACCTTGATTCTGGAACCATAGGTGCTGCGAAGCAGGGAAGCAATCTCGCGGCTGTTGTTTGTCCTGTTGTCCACCATGGTGAGCAGAACGCCATCAATGTGAAGCTTATGGTTGATGTTTCGCTTTACGCGGGCAACAGTAGCCAAAAGCTGCTCAACACCCTTTGCCGAAAGATACTGAGCCTGTACGGGAATGATAATCCGATCAGCTGCAGTCAGGGCGTTGATCGTCAGCATTCCAAGAGACGGACCACAATCCAGCAGAATGTGATCATATTCCTTGCTGTAATTGGCAAGCACCTGCTTGAGCGTGGTCTCCCGGCTCATAGCGTTTACGAGGGACACTTCCATGCCAGCCAGGGTAATGTTCGCAGGAAGAATATTCACGCCTTCCTCATGGTGAAGAACACCTTCCCCCGGAGAAAGTGGCACATCATTGAGTACCTTGCCCATGAGATCGCTCAGCGTCACTGACAAGGCATCTGGCTGAGAATGGCCAAGACTGATGGTCGCACTACCTTGGGGATCACAATCAGCGATGAGCACCTTCTTTCCTTCACGGGCAAGGTCTATGCCGAGATTCACGCAGGTCGTGGTTTTTCCCGTGCCTCCCTTTTGATTGACTAACCCGACAATCGATGCATTCATCTTATCCCTCCGATCATTTGAATAAGAAAAAACACCGCCAGATTGTTCTGACGATGCTCTCAATCTCATCTTTCACGTTACCATTATAGCACAGCTTTTTGTCCTAAATCGTCCCAAACTGTTTCAAGTCGTCCTAACCTTTAGACTAAAGGTGTTCCGTACCAAAATCTGTTGGGGCCATTCCAGATAAACCTGATTCTTGCAACCGAATATACGTCATTTATTGATATTTCTGTCCTTTTATACTATTTTCTCACCAAATCGCCCAATAAAATCCGGAACGTGGTATAATGTAATGGGTAATGAAAGATGGCAAAATCATACGAGATATCCCAAAGTCAGTTGCTGGAAATAGAGGCAGCGCGAAAGAAGAACCGAAACAAGAACGTAGAGCGTAGGCTTTGCGTTCTTGTCATGCGCGCAGAAGGAAAAAGCCTAGAGGAGATTTCGGAAAAGACCGGATATCATATTTCGACAGCCAGTAAGCTGATAGCACGATATATGCGCGATGGAATCAGCGCCATTGCAGAGAACCACTATAAGGGAAATCGCCGGAACATGAGTTCTGAAGAAGAAACGGCCATTCTTGCACCGTTTATCGAAAGAGCCGAGCGAGGAGAAATGGTGGATATAAAGGAAATCGCCGTAGCGTATCAAAAGGCTGTTCCGCATAAAGTAAGAATCCTGGTGTATTCTTCATCGTTTTCGCTCCTCACTCCGCTCAAGGAATCCGGGAAGTGGCTGCGAAGCTGCTGAACATACCGGAATTCATATTCAAGGTACTTTTTCCGGATTCCCAGTCGCATGTGAAAGATATTGTCGAACAGGTCAAAGGCCTTCTTAAGCGACTCCTTAACACGTTCTTCGGATTGCTGCCGAGATATATCCAATGTATCTGCAATCAGTTGGAGATTATACTCAGCAAGCCTCGTTTCATACTCTGAAGCGCTCATGGTATGCGATGAGGACTGCCCCTCCTCATACTGTTTCCCGATTTGATTCCATGAAACACAAAAGCCCTCATCAAAGAAGTTATTCAAAATTCAAACAACCGCATTTGTTATATTATATCAATTCGTATATATTTCGTCAAGGAGAATTGGGACATCTGCACTTCAATCAAAGCTCAGCGCTGATCCATCCATGCTCAGCGGTTCTGAAAACCATCTCAGCCACGAATAATCGCGATTTTCTTTTGAAGCAACCGATATACCGCTCCATGAGGAAATCAGAATGTCACCAGACTGCAAATATCCCTCTCGCGTTAAGACAAAGTCTGGTTGTATTCCCGTAACTTTAGAATCCGCTCACCGTCAGATACCGCTTCGCTCCTTCCATCCTGCCTTTTCTAACCATAAGCCCATTCCAATCGTTTTTTGTATTGGGAGTGTCTACATTTAGGAAAATAGAATTCTCTCGCAAATATAACACTACACATGAGCATACAGATAAGATGTTTTGGTAAATAGGCTTGAATATTGTATGGAAATATCGTAATATATTACAAACAGATGATTCATGGGTTTCGTGCATCCAAGCCTAACCACCATTTATGTACCATGCAAATGTTTGACCCAGTGCGACATATAAACCGGGAAGCTGAATTCATGGCGGCAGTCAACGATGCAACCAAGCAGAAGATCGGCGATATCTATCAATATTTTATCGCCTTGTTCGATTGCTTCTCGCTCAAAAAAGGCGAATCCATGCTCATAGAAACTGAGGGAGACGTCAGTATCGTTTCACACTCTGGTCAAAACCGCATTCAAAAGGAAATCAAACATCACCTTGGAAAGCGAAATCTGAGCGACAGGGACGAAGATTTCTGGAATACATTGGATAATTGGTGTAAGAACAAGCATAGCACAGCCACATTTGAAAAGCTTATTTTTTACACCACCTCCGGCATTTCAAAGAATTCCGCTTTTTACAATTGGAACACAGTGGATACAGACGCGCGGTATCGCCTGCTCAAAGACTGCGGCGAAGAAAGGCGCATGCGGGAATCCAGCTTTCGGCAACATTATGACAACATATTTTCTGCAAACACACTGACGCAGAAAGAACTGATGGATATACTCGGCAAAATCGAAATTTGGTCCGATCAGAGTGTCATATCTGAAATTGATCAGATTTTCGCCGAAGCCAGTCAGCACATCCCCTTGGAAAACCGGCGCTTGTATATCGAATTCCTTCTTGGACACATCATGGCAAAGGTCGCTGATCCGCCGCACAAATGGCATGTCTCCTTCGACGACTTCGAGCAGATGGTGATCGATGCAACCGGCCGGTTTGCAAAGAGCGATCACGTGTATCTTCCTTCGGACACCGGAGGTGAGCCTTCGCCCGAAGACTGCGCAGCGCTTCAGGAGAAAGTATTTGTCAAGGAAATCGAGCGTATTGAATATGACCAGGTCATTCATTCCGCTATAGATGACTATTGGCGCACGCATACGCAGGTGCTTCGCAGCGCACAGAGCAATATCCTTTTCATGGCCAGTCTGCCGGCATATAAAGACGATCTTAAACGTCGGCTGGACGGCGAAAAACGTCAGGCTTCTCGCCGCATGCGTGGTCAGGATCATTGCGCTCATATCGACGAATCCCAGGACATGTACGACCGTGCGACTTCATGGCCAGCCACTGACTTTGGCAACGTCGTTGGCAATACCGGGTACTTTCAAAACGGCATCATACACGAAATCGTCGATGAACAAGCGTTCAAATGGAGTCTGGAGGAAGTAGATGAGCATTGAATGCATTCAAGTTCTGTCCATGAATCCCCACTTTATGGCGCGTCTCATTCAATCTTTTCTCACCGGCTACGGCGAGACTTGCAGCATTCAAGACGTGTCCTTGTGCATCCCAATTCTCTATCATGAGCCTGCAAGAGACAAGCTGGTAAAAGCGAGAAGCGATAGCCGATTCGAATCGCTCTTCAACCACAAGATACCGCTCAGCAATGACAGGTTCCTTAGCGGTCCTTCTCAGCTTGCTGGTTTCTATGCGCGTTATCAGTTTCTTCTGCCCAAAGTTAAACAAGCCATCATCGTCGGGTGTGCTGACGATATCCTTGTCTTGTGCGGCGACCATTATCTTCGCTATACAAAGGTAATCCGGCATACTGACAAAGGACTTTCCGCGTCGGTTGCACAATGGGTCAAAGCCGCCTACTATCTGGGCATCCTATTCAAGAAGAGTACACCCGAACAGATCTCTCACTTTTTGGAGGTGGATTTGACGTGAATTGTTATCTAAAAGCCATTGTACTGCTTGGAAAGGATAATTCTCGCCGTATTGTCCCGCTGCAGCCGGGTGTCAACATCATAACCGGAGATTCTAAGACCGGAAAAAGCGCGCTAGTGGAAATCATTGACTATTGCCTGTGCAGCTCTCATTGCTCTGTGCCCAAAGGCATCATCACCGAATATACATCCATCTACTGCATCCTGATTCACATTGATAAGGCTGCATACTGTGTTGCGCGCCGCAGCGCAGCAGAGAACGGGCATATGTACTTTTTGAAAATGGATGATACTTTCGCCGGAAGCGACATCAGCATGGATATGTTCACAGATGTCATGCCGTCGTCTGTCAAGGAAGTGCAGCAGAAAATCGAAACTGCACTAGGCATGACGATCACCAATCTGAAGGGGGCTGACGAGCAAAGCAGAAAGCCATCTCTGCGTAATATGGTCTCCTACATGTTCCAGCATCAAAACCTGATCGCGAGTAAATTCGCTCTCTTCTATCGATTCACCGATTCTGCTAAGCGGAAGGATACCATCGAACAGTTTCCGATCTTTGCCGGTCTGGTTGATCAGCAGTATTACAGTGAACTGATTTACCTGGAGTCGCTCAGTTTGACGCTCAGAAGAAAACAGCGAACGTTGACGCAGCGACAGAAAACATACAACTATGTGCAGAACCATCTACTGCCATTGGTGAAGGATTATTACGCGCTGCTGCATAAGACTCTGCCCGAAACAAAGAAGTATACGCAGATCATCAGTCTTGCTCAGAATCTTCCTGAATTCGACGATTCGTCTCTATTTCAGGATGACAGCATCGTCACACGATATCACGCACTAAATGCGGAGCTGGAATACAAGCGGGATCAGCGTCGCCAAACGCTCAGCGCTATCGAATCTCTGAAATCATCCGAAGGCTATGGCAATGAATATGATCGCGCCTTGAACGCCATGCAAGAGCAGGTGTGTTTTGCTCCGCCGGCTTGTAACAAATACACCTGTCCACTGTGTGGAAATCACCTTCCGGAGCTATCTGAAACTGACAAACAGCTCGCAGAAGCGGCGCAATGGCTTAATCAGGAATTGACATTAACATCAAAATACACGTACTCCTTTGCCGAAGACATTCGAAAACTACAGGAACAAAGCGATACGCTTCAGGACGATATCACTCTTCTGTTGAACCAGATCAGAAAAATCGAAAAGAAGTATATCCAGTCCCACGATCTGGTCACGCTTCGCGAGAAGGTCAATTACGCCAAGTCTCAAATCCATCTGTATTTGGAAACTATCAGTTTCTACGACGAATCCGATTTGGAAGCCGAGATTGAAAACCTAAAGAGTAAAATCGATATGCTTAAGGCTCACATCAATGGATACGACGTGGAGACCATGCTGCGCAAGGCAGAGAACTTCCTGAATCGTTCAATGGACGCCATTGCTGAAAAGCTGGATTTTGAAGAGGAATACAAACCCATCGATCTGAATTTCGCTTTGACAGACAAGACGTTTGACCTGTATCACCACCAGAATCATAGAGATAAGATATATCTGTTTGAAATGGGCAGCGGTGCAAACTGGCTCTCCTGCCACATCGCATTGTTCCTGAGTTTCCTGCATTATTTTGCTTCGCAAAAAGAGTCCCCGATGCCGCTGTTTCAGTTCTACGACCAACCAAGCCAGGTTTATTTCCCGCAGGGCCTCACAGCCGAAGAAAGCCGCCGGGCAGAGCATTCCTCCGATCTCAAGGCCGTCAACAAAATCTACAACACTTTTTTTGAAGAGGTTGAGCTCATTAAAGAAGAAACTGGCATCACACCTCAGCTGATCATCGTGGATCACGTCACCAGCGAGGTTATGGATCACAAGAACAGTTTCGATGCTGCTCTTCGCTGTGAATGGCGTAACGGCAATAAGCTGATCTGACCGGTTTGCGCATGGAATCCACAAAACAGAATGAATATTGATAAATCGTCTGTATATTATTCAGTTAAGTTTCCACAGCTCCATCAAAGCATTTTCATGTCTGTAGTAGGCATTAGATCGGCTGAGATGAAGCTCATTCGCAATAGTTGACATCCGCTTGTGTTCCACATACCGCAGCTTCAGGATTTCAGCATTGATCGGATCATCCAGCCTTTGAAGAAGAGAACAAACCTGACTACGCAAGTCACCGTACTCCCGTTCCGCTTCGGCATACTCCTGCTCAGCTTCCATCAGGCGGATAACGGCGTTCTCGTTGGCGGTGACGTCGCGCGATCTTGAAACACATTCACCACCCAGCACTGCCGAGGCTTTTGCCGCCGCAGCCCGACAGAAGGCTACCCGCTCCTCTGCCGCAGTCAGGCGGCGTTCTGCAAACCGCAGCTTTTCAAAAAGCGCATCAACCGGCATCACATCGCCTCCCTTTGCAGTCTATCCAGCAGATCGTATCCATCCAAATCTGACAGAACCGAAAACCATCTGGAAAAGAAGAAATTGCCGGCAGCATCCTGTTTCTCTTCATATTGCTGCAAGCGCTGTTCCTGACAAGCCAATTCAGAAGGAGTCATTTCCTTATTCCTCTTGAGACGCCCACGGATTCGTTTCATCATCCGGGCGCGATTTCGATAATCCTTGACCGCCTGAATGATGATGGCGTCGGCCAATACCTGCCAAGGGTTTTCTTCTCCCTTAACGCTGCTGGTTTTCCTGATAGCCAATGCAATTCCTCCTATGGTTGGCTGAACAAAGGAACGCTGGATTCGTCCACGCCAGCTTGTATTTTATCTCTCTA
>OLPF01000901.1_pt1 | contig 27841 bp, 25 predicted proteins | sample 1673121 | NCBI WGS metagenome assembly OLPF01 (sample SAMEA3136756, study PRJEB25190) | human gut metagenome
CAAAACCCCGTTGACAAGCCCGATGATCAGCCCCAACAGCCCCGCCCACAGGCTGTCCCGCAGGGTGCCGCCAAAGACAAAGCAGTAGCCGAAGGCCCCCAGATAGTGGCCCAGATAGTACACCGGCAGGGAGTACCTCCGGCAGGCGGCCTGCGTCTCCTCCAGCCACTGCATCGCCACCTCCACCTCCGGGGTCTCCCGGCAGATGCGGCGGCTCAGGGCATTGAACTGCTCCACCGCATCCAGATCGTTGCCGTGGAAGCCGATGCGCTTCATGATGGTCAGGGGCTTGCCGTTGGCGGCCTCGAAGCTGATGGTCAGGCAGTTGGGGATGGCGAACACCTCACACTCGATGCCGTAGGCACGAAGAATACGCCGTATGGTATCCTCCACCCGAAAGGTCTCTGCGCCGCTGATGGCGAGACCGTGTCCCACCTGTGCAGCCAGATCCGTCAGAAGATAATAATCCATACGGCGTATTCCCTCCTAATTGGGGATAGCTCGCCTTACACCACTGCGAAGAACTTCACAATGAACAGGGCGGCGATGACATAGGTCAGGACGGACACGTCCTTGGCCTTGCCGGAGAACACCTTGATGATGGTGTAGGAGATCATAGCCAGACCGATGCCGTGGCCGATAGAGCCGGAGATGGGCATGGCGATGAGCATGATAAACACGGGGACGATCTGATCCAGATCGTTGAAGTCCACATTCTTCAGGCCCTGCAGCATCAGGATGCCCACATAGATCAGAGCGGAGGAGGTAGCCGCAGCGGGGATGATGGCGGCGATGGGGGCGATGAAGATGCAGGCCAGGAACATCACAGCGGTGGTGAGAGCCGTCAGACCGGTGCGGCCGCCGGCCTCCACGCCGGAGGCGGACTCCACGAAAGTGGTGACGGTGGAGGTACCGCAGCAGGCGCCGGCCACAGTGCCGATGGCGTCAGAGGTCAGGGCCTCCTTCATGTTGGGCATATTGCCGTCCTTGTCGGTCATACCGGCACGGGAGGCGGTACCCACCAGTGTGCCGATGGTGTCGAACATATCGATCATGCAGAAGGTAATGACCAGGGTGATGGCGGTAAACCAGCCGATGCGGAAGAAGTCGGTGAAGTCGAACTTAAACAGGGTGGTGGCAGCCATGTCGTGGAAGGGAGGCACAAAGGAGGCGCCCTGCAGGGAGGCGAAGGGGTTCACGTGCAGGAAGATGGCCTCACCGGCCCAGTAGATCACGGAGGAAGCCAGCATACCCACCAGCACGGCGGCCTTGACGCCCTTCTTGGCCAGCAGGATGATGACGAACAGACCCACGAACATGGTGATGACGGTCAGGACCATGGTGCTGTACTCGGCGCCCATGTGATCCTTGATGACGCTGGGGGTCATGGCGCCGAAGAAGTCACGCATGACATAGAAGGGATCGGTGTAGCCGTTCCCCTCGGCGTAAACGCCCACGTTGGAGCCCACGCCGATATTCATCAGCATCAGGCCGATGGCGGGGCCGATGCCCAGCCGCACGCCCAGAGGGATGGCGTGAACGATCTTATCACGGATGTTGAACACGCTCAGCAGCAGGAACACGATGCCCTCCACCAGGATGATGCACAGTACCGCCTGGAAGGCGCTGGTGTAGTCGGTGTTCAGCAGGGCGGCCACGTTGCCCGCCACCACGGCGAAGAAGCTGTTCAGGCCCATGCCGGGGGCCATAACAAAGGGCTTGTTGGCCAGGAAGGCCATGCACACCGTGCCAATGGCGGAGGCGATGCAGGTGGCGAGGAATACGCCGTTCCACAGGGGCGTTCCGGTCTGGAAGCCGGTGAGCAGATTGGGGTTCAGGGCGATGATGTAGGCCATCGTCATGAACGTGGTGAGACCGGCCAGGATCTCTGTTTTCACAGTCGTGCCGTTCTCCTTCAGGTGGAAGATACGTTCCATTGTTTTCTCTCCTCTTTTTGTTATTTTGTCCGGCCGATTCCCGGACATTCTCCATGATACAGCATCCGCAAAAAGTCTGCAAGGGGGTAGACGTGATTTTTTTCACATATAAGACATAAATCCTGCTTTTCCGTCGAGCTTCCCCGCCTGCTGTCCCGACGCCCTCCACCGGGTAAGATTTTACATGGATTTTACAAAGAACACACAGTTGATTTGACATAGACACGATATACTCCTATACGTGTAAAAGAATGTTAAAAGGGGAAAATCGGGTATGGATATTTTCAATGTACTGACGATGATCGGCGGGCTGTGTCTTTTCCTGTTCGGCATGAACCTGATGGGGCAGGCCTTGGAGCGCCGCGCGGGCGGTAAGCTGCAAAGCTTGCTCGATAAAATGACCGGCAGTGTACCGGCGGGCTTTTTGACGGGCCTCGGCATCACAGCCATCATTCAAAGCTCGTCGGCGACGACAGTCATGGTAGTGGGCTTCGTAAACTCCGGGCTCATGACACTGCGGCAAGCCATCAACGTTATCATGGGCGCGAACGTGGGCACCACCGTCACGGCGTGGCTGTTGAGCCTTGCGGGCATCAGCGGCAGCAATATTTGGGTGAGTCTTTTAAAGCCGTCATCCTTCACGCCTGTTTTGGCGCTCATCGGCATCATTTTCTATATGTTCTGCAAGTCCGGTAAAAAGAAAGATACCGGCATGATCCTGCTCGGCTTTGCGACCTTGATGTTTGGCATGGAAACCATGAGTGGCGCGGTTTCGGGCCTTAAAGATGTCCCGGCGTTCGCTTCGCTGTTCCTGATGTTCAAAAATCCGATTCTTGGCGTGCTTGCGGGCGCGCTTTTGACAGGTATCATCCAGTCCAGCTCAGCTTCCGTGGGCATTTTGCAGGCATTGGCCGTAACGGGGCAGGTCAGCTACGCGGCGGCTATCCCGATTATCATGGGCCAGAATATCGGTACCTGCGTTACGGCGCTGATCTCCTCCGTGGGCACACAGAAGAACGCAAAGCGCGCGGCAGTTGTCCATTTGATGTTCAACGTTATCGGCGTGGTCGTGTTACTGACGGCCTTCTGGATGGTAAAGATCGTATTTGCACCGGCTATTCTGGATGGAAACGCCACCATGTCCGGCATCGCGATTGCGCACTCGCTCTTTAATATCCTGTGCACGGCGATGCTGCTGCCGGCAGGCGGACTGCTTGAAAAGCTCGCAATCCGCATCGTGCCGGATAAGGGCGGCAAAGAGCAGCCTGTTGAGCTTGAAGAACGTCTGCTTATCACACCGTCCGTCGCGCTCGGCCGCTGCCGTGCCGTTGCGGGTGAAATGGCACGCTGCGCAGGCGAAGCGCTGCATATGGCGCTGACGACCTTTGAAAATTATTCGCCGGAGCTTGCGGAATCCATCCGTGAAAACGAGAGCCGCTGCGACCGCTACGAAGACGAGCTTGGTACATACCTGGTGCGCCTGAGCGCCCAGCAGCTGAGCGATGCCGAAAGCGAAGAAGCCACCGAATTATTAAAAATTATCGGCGATTTTGAGCGTATCTCCGACCACGCCGTGAACCTGCTTGCGGCATCGGAAGAGCTGCGCAGCAAGGGACTTGGCTTCAGCGCCACCGCAGAAAAAGAGCTGAAGGTGCTCATCGGCGCGGTGAGTGAGATATTGAATACGGCAGAGCGCGCGTTCAGCGAAAAAGACCTTGCGGCCGCCGCACAGGTAGAGCCGCTGAAGCAGGTCATCGTTGCACTGAAGGAGCAGATGCGCACGCGCCATATTCTGCGCATGCAGCAGGGTCATTGCAGTATCGAAGCGGGCTTCGTGTGGTCCGACCTGCTGACGGATCTCGAGCGAACGGCTGACCACTGCTCCAACATCGCCGGCTGTGTTCTGGATGCGGCAAACCACGGTCTTAATCTGCACGAAACGCTGCGCGCCATGCGTGCCGACGACCCCGACTTCCGCCGCGCCTACGGCACCTACGCGGAAAAATACCGTTTGCAGGCAGTATAACTACATAATTAATCAAGTAAAAAAGAGACAGTCCGCTTTGATATGTACCCCAATACCGGACACCCGGTATGGGGGCATATCACTTTAGGCTGTCTCTTTTTGTATTGGATGAAGTTGCTGAGAATGCTGATTTAGAGGTTGTAACGGAATAGAGCATTTTAAGACTGGGACTGGCGTACGGAATCGTATTTGGATTCACCCAATGCTTTGAGGTAGGCATCGTAAGCCTCTTCCAACGTAGAAAACTCTTTTCCGTTTTTCAGGGTTTGCTGATACTGGCTCCGCGTAAGCGATTTTGAAACGGTGACATACTTCTTGCCGTTTCGCGTACCAGTTGTGGTTTCGGAAACATAATATCTCTTGTCACCGGTTTGAATAATTACGGGGATTTCCTTTTCGGGCCCGACCTTATCCGTGTCCAGAGATGTCCAGAAAAGATACCGATTTGCTTCTTGTCCGTCTTTTCCGTTGCCAAGATAGGCCCATGTGCAATTAGGCTGCTGCAAAAGACTGTTATTCAGCTTATTAATCTCTGTGGTAATGGCTGGAACATATTGCGAATCCGGACATCTGGAGTCAAACTCAAAGTTTGTATTGTTTTTCATGTCTTGCCAAAATTTCGTTTCGTATAGAGGTGAGAAGAAATTCGTCTCGTTTGTGTTAAACGGGTATTTAGATATAGATGGATCGGCTTTTCCGCTCCAAGTGAGAATGATTCCGTAATCTTCCTTATACGATACGACACAGGTTCCGTTTGGCTCAGCAACGCCTTTCCAGTTCTCCGTGTCTCCTTGGCTTTTGGAATGAACAATACCGCCGATATTCACAGGATCTACGGATTGCCAGTCGGCCTGCTTCTGTTTTAGGTTGACGGTTACGGTAGTCTCAGAATCTCCGAGCAACGCCTCTGTGGACACCTGTGCATAAGCGGAGCGGACATTTGCAAGATCTGTCGCTTCTCTGGCTTTTTCAAGCTGTGACGCAAATACCGGAATGGCAACTGCAATCAATACGGCGATGATTGCAATGACAATTAGCATTTCCATCAATGTGAATCCGTTTTTGTTTTGCTTCATTAAAATCCCTGCTTTATCTTTGAATAGAACAAATACATGGTGAAAATAAACATCGGAGTTCATCACCGAAGGTCTCTGCAATATTTTCCACCGGAAAGGATTTCTGCGAAAAAAGAGGATGAAATCGTATGGTAAAGACCCATGGAAACCAAAACCTCTGTAATAAAGGAACAGGACACCAATCAAGATACGTGTTGTATCAAAATTGATGTCCAGTTATGGTCCGAGTGACAGGAGTTGAACCTGCGGCCTCTTGAACCCCATTCAAGCGCGCTACCAAAACTGCGCTACACCCGGATAACGAACTTATTATACACGATGCCCGGGAAAAAAGCAAGCAGTTTTTTCACAATTTTATGCGGAAGCGGAAAATAGAGGAAAGCGGCTTTAAATCAGACTCAGAAAATAGCGAAACAGCTTTTCGCCGTTCACTGCATCGGGGCGGCGGTGCGCAAAGCCGATGCGCTCCGGGTGAAACTGCACGCCGATCACCTTGCCGTTTTCATGGATAAAGCCCTCGTTGATGCCGTCGTCGCTGACGCACAGGGGGATAAGTCCCGCGCCGAGCTTACCTGCGGCCTGATGGTGTGCACTGTTCACGGGGAATTCTTCGCCGTAAAATTCGCGCATCAGATCATGCTGCGCGCACACCGTGTGAATGGCGTCGCCGGTCTCTTTTGCCGCCATGTGGTGCTGCGGGTCCGGCACATCCTGAATGAGGTCGCCGCCGAATGCCACGTTCAGCACCTGGTGCCCTCTGCAAATGCCGAATACCGGCTTACCCGCTGTAAAAAAGCATTTTGCAAGCGCAATCTCGTCTGCATCACGGCTGTCATCGATGCCTTCGCTCGCCGTGTTTTCCTGCCCATAGAGCACAGGATTTACATCGGCGCCGCCGGGGATCAGCAGGCCGTCGCAAGTGTCTGCGTCGGAAAGTGTCATCGAGATTACCGGCTCCGCGCCGCAAGCCGTCAGCGCCGCCACATAATTTGCAAAATCGCCGGGGTTGCCGCGCATAAAGATCCTTTTCATCAAGGTCACTCCTTTAAAATGAAAAAAAGATGAAAAAACAATGTAGAAACTATGGATTAGTATACCAGTTATGTGGTATACTTGCAATAGAAGATACGAAAGAAAAGGGAGCATGAACGTGGCAAAGCACATGGCAGGGCCGCAAGGTGGACATTACAGATTAAAACAGCCGCAAAAACGGGAGAAGCATAACAGGATTCCCGCACGCATACTGAAATCGCGTGCACGGCTTTTGCTTAGTGGGGCAGGGTGCATTGCGGTTGTGCTGATCATCACAGCGCTGCTTGCCATGCCGCATCAAAATGCAGAGCCCATAGAAGCTGCTGCCTCGCCGGAAGCGGCGCCGAGCACCGCTGCGGAGAACATTTCAGACAAAGCAAGTGTGCTTTCTAAAACGACCTCCGCTCCCGAATCCGCCTTTCAGCAGCTCGGCGATTGGCGGCTTGTGCTTGTGAACAGCGAAGTGCCGCTGCCGGACGATTTCCAAATGACCCCGACGCTGTTCGATACCATCACCGTCAACTCCAAAATGTACCCGGAGCTTACGGCGCTTATCAATGCAGCGTATAGCGACGAGATCAATTTGTGGATCGCCTCGGGCTATTGCAGCGTGGAGGAGCAGGAAAGCGTGCTGGATCGCGCCGTGCAGCGCCGCATGGCAGACGGCATGACCTATGAAAAAGCGTATGAAGACGCGCGGATCACCATTCAGGCGCCGGGGTACAGCGAGCATCACACCGGCCTTGCGGTCGATTTCAACGATGTTGAAGACGATTTCCGCGAGACGGAAGCCTACACATGGCTGCAGGAGCACGCCGCAGAATACGGCTTTGTCGAGCGCTACCCCAAAGGCAAGGAGAGCATCACCGGCATCGATTACGAGCCGTGGCATTACCGCTACGTCGGCAAGGAGCACGCGCAGCGCATGAACGAGCTTAACATGTGCCTTGAAGAGTACGTGGCGTTCCTCAAGGGCGATTAAGAACAGAAAACGGGAAAAAGATGGCGCTTTTTCCCGTTTTTTTATTGCAAAATTTTGCGCACAGATATATAATAGAACATTATATGATGGTGTAGTATTTTTTCATGCCGGCGGCATGGATAGCAACGCACCGAAAAACCAAGGAGGTTGTTTTAATGGTTCGCACACGCTTTGCGCCGAGCCCCACCGGTTTCATGCACGTCGGAAACCTCAGAACGGCGCTGTACGAGTATCTGGTGGCGAAGTCCCAAAACGGCACGTTTGTGCTCAGAATTGAAGACACAGATCAGGAGCGCTATGTAGAAGGCGCAACAGACGTTATATATAATACACTGCAGCAAGTCGGTCTGCAGCATGACGAAGGACCGGACATCGGCGGCGAATACGGTCCGTATGTACAGAGCGAACGCAAGGATATTTATAAACCCTACGCAGAGCAGCTTGTGCGCGAGGGCAAGGCATACTATTGCTTCTGCACCAAAGAGCGCCTCGAGTCCATTCATCAGGACGGCGAGTTCGGCGGCTACGACCGTCATTGCCGCGACCTGCCCGCAGAGGAAATCCGGAAGAACCTCGACGCCGGTATGCCGTATGTCATTCGTCAGCGTGTGCCGCTCGAGGGCTCCACGTCCTTTGAAGACGCCGTTTACGGCACCATCTCGATCGAAAACAAAGAGATCGAAGATCAGGTGCTTTTAAAGTCCGACGGCTACCCGACCTACAACTTTGCAAACGTCATCGACGACCACCTCATGCACATTACGCATGTCGTGCGCGGCTGCGAGTACCTCACCTCTACACCGAAGTACAACATGCTCTACGACGCGTTCGGCTGGGAAAAGCCGATTTATGTGCACCTGCCGCTCATCATGGGCAAAAACGAAGACGGCTCCGTCTCAAAGCTTTCGAAGCGCCACGGTTCCACAAGCTTTCAGGGCCTCCTCGAAGACGGCTACCTCGCGCCGGTCATCACGAACTACATCGCGCTGCTCGGCTGGTGCCCGAAGGATAACCGGGAAATTTTCTCGCTGAAAGAGCTCGAAGAAGCATTCTCCATCGACGGCATCAGCAAATCGCCCGCCGTGTTCGATTACGATAAGCTCCTGTGGTTCAACGGCGAGTACATCCGCAAGATGAGCGGGGAAGAGTTCCGCACCGCGGCGATGCCGTACTACAAAGAGATTTTCGGCGACGCAGAAAAGCCGTTCGACGTGCTCGACGCCATTTTGCAGCCGCGTATTTTGAAGTTTAAGGAAATCCCGAGCCTGCTCGGCTTCTTCAAAGAGCTTCCGGAATATTCCGCAGGCCTCTTCATAAACAAAAAGAGCAAGGCAACGCTCGAGAACGCGCCCGTCATGCTGCGTGCCGCCATCGAGACGCTGTCCGCCATCGAAAACTGGCAGGTTGATACCATCCACGATGCACTCATTGCCCTCGCACAGAGCCTCGAAGTGAAAAACGGCACTCTGCTGTGGCCGGTACGCATCGCGGCGGCAGGCCAGACCGTTACCCCCGGCGGCGCTATGGAGATCCTCGCCGTGCTCGGCAAAGAGGAGGCGCTGCGTCGTTTACAGCTCGGCCTTCAAAAGATCGAGAACGCATAAAGCAAGAGGAAAAACCTGATATTAGGAAAGGTATGGACAAATTATGAGTGAAGAGATCAAAAACGAAGCGGTCTCCGAGGAGATCAGCAGCAGTTTTATCGATGATTTTATTATAGAAGACCTCGCAGAAGGCGGCCGCTGCGAAGGCATGAAGGTGCACACCCGTTTCCCGCCGGAGCCGAACGGCTACCTGCACATCGGCCACGCCAAGGCGATCTACGTCGATTTCGGCACCGCAGAGCGCTTTAACGGCATCTGTAACCTGCGCATGGACGACACGAACCCCACAAAGGAAGACGTGGAGTACGTCGATGCCATCAAGGAAGATATCCACTGGCTCGGCTACGATTGGGAAGACCGCTTCTACTACGCTTCCGATTATTTTGAAGATATGTACAACGGCGCCGTAGAGCTCATCAAAAAGGGCCTTGCCTATGTTTGCGAGCTCACGCCCGACCAGATGCGTGAAATGCGCGGCGACCTCACCACCCCGGCGCAGAGCCCGTACCGTGACCGTCCGATGGAGGAGAGTCTCGACCTGTTTGCCCGCATGCGCGCCGGCGAGTTTGAAGACGGCAGAATGACGCTCCGCGCAAAGATTGACCTCGCTTCCGGCAACTTCAATATGCGCGACCCGGTCATCTACCGCATCAACCACATGCCGCACCATCGCACCGGTACCAAATGGTGCATCTACCCGATGTACGACTTCGCGCACCCCATCGAGGACGCCATGGAGCACATCACGCACTCGCTGTGTTCGTTGGAATTTGAGGATCACCGCCCACTGTACGATTGGGTTATCAACAACGTCACGCTGCCCGCAAAGCCGCGTCAGATCGAGTTTGCCCGCCTCGGCATCAATAACACCGTCATGAGCAAACGCAAGCTGCGCGCACTCGTCGAAGGCGGTTATGTCAGCGGCTGGGACGACCCGAGAATGCCCACCATCTGCGGCTTGCGACGCCGCGGCTACACCCCGGCCTCCATTCGCAATTTCAGCGTGCGCAACGGTGTTTCCAAGGTGAACTCTACCGTGGAATACAGCTTTCTCGAGCACTGCCTGCGCGAAGACCTGAACCTCACGGCAAAGCGCGTCATGGGCGTTCTGAACCCCGTAAAGCTCATCTTGACGAACTATCCCGAAGATAGGACCGAGACGTTCGAGGTTGAAAACAATCCGAACCGTCCCGAAGACGGTACCCGCACGGTTACGTTCGGCCGCGAGCTGTACATTGAAGCCGAAGACTTCATGGAGACCCCTGTAAAGGGCTATTTCCGCCTTTTCCCGGGAAATGAAGTGCGCCTCAAGACCACTTATGTTGTCAAATGTACCGGCTGTAAAAAGGACGAAAACGGCAACGTCGTCGAGGTCTATGCGGAGTACGACCCCGAGTCCCGCGGCGGCAACCCGGCAGACGGCCGCAAGATCAAGAGCACGATCCACTGGGTGGACGCGAAGAACGCCGAAGACGCCGAAATTCGCCTCTACGATAACCTCTTTACTGTGGAAGACCCGGATGCAGGCGATTTCTTAGAGCTTTTAAACCCGGATTCCCTCAAGATCCTCACGGGCTGCAAGGTGGAAGCGGGCCTCAAAACCGCAAAGCCGGGCGAGAGCTTCCAGTTCATGCGTCAGGGCTATTTCTGCGTGGATAACAAGGATTCCGCAGAAGACCACCTTGTCTTCAACCGCTCCGTTTCGCTGAAGGACGGCTTCAAGAAAAAGAAGTAATGGAATAGTTGTCCGCACAGAGCAAAACCATGCGCTGTGCGGGCTTTTGCTTTTCCATTCAATCGGTGTTTTGTTATTCGTCACCTTAATTTTAATTTTAGGTTGACGAAACGCTTTGTGTGTGGTAAACTGGTAGACGAAATTTTCGCTGCCGGTTTTGCCGGAAAGGAAATTTATGCGCATACAAGATGCAGTTTTAGACGCACTTGAAAAAAATCGCGGAGAATACCTCTCCGGCGAGCAGCTTGCGTCGTCGCTCGGCGTTTCCCGCAATGCCGTGTGGAAAGCCATCCAAAAGCTTGAAGAAGTCGGGCATAAAATTCGCGCCGTGCCAAAGCGCGGCTATACGCTGGCGCCGGAAAGCGATGTGCTCACCGTGCAGAGTGTCTCACGGTTCCTCGATACCGATATGCCGGTTTACTTGCAGGTGCAGACCGAAGTCACCTCCACCAATACGCTTTTAAAGGCACAGGCGGAGCAGGGCGCGCCGGAGGGTACCGTGCTCATTGCGGAATCGCAGACGGCAGGCAAGGGCAGGCTCGGTCGGCACTTCACATCGCCGCCGGGTACAGGTATTTATTTCAGCCTGCTGCTCCGCCCGCACTGCACCGCTGAAAAATCGCTTTTTATCACGACTACCGCAGCGGTCGCCGTGTGCGAAGCCATTGAGCAGGTCACGGGGCTAAACCCGCAAATCAAATGGGTGAACGATGTTTACCTAAACGAGAAAAAGGTCTGCGGCATTTTAACGGAAGCTTCCGTTGATTTTGAAAACGGCGGTCTCAACTGGGCCGTGCTCGGCATCGGCATCAACATCGCTGTGCCGGAAGAGGGCTTCCCGGAGGAGATTCGCTCCATCGCCGGTGCTATTTTCGACGGCCCGTGCCCCGTGGAGATGCGCAGCCGCATTTCGGCTGCCGTCATCAGCCGCTTTTTCGCGCTGTATAAGAACCTCGGCTCAAACGCGTTCATCGAATCGTACCGCAGCCATTCGTTTCTCACAGGCCGCGCCATCACGTTCTCGCTCGGGGAGGAGACGTACCGCGGTGTCGTCACCGGTATCAGCGACGAAGCGCATCTGCTCGTCCGTCTCGATAGCGGAGAGGAGCGCGCGTTTTCCGCAGGCGAAGTGCAGATCCACAAGGGCTTTGCAAACCCGAAAGCCGAATAAACTGCTTAGTGTGCCGTATTCCGAAATGAATAGGGGTAAATAACATGAACAGCAACAGAGAGAAAATCACCAATATCGTCATGGTCGGCGTATTCGCCGCCGTGCTCGCCGTTTTGTCGCAGATTTCGTTCCCGCTGCCGAGCGGCATCCCGGTCACCTTACAGACCTTCGCGGTCGCCCTGTGCGGCTATGCACTCGGCTGTAAGCGCGGCACGCTCGCCGTGCTCGTCTATATCGTGCTCGGCGCTGTCGGTCTGCCGGTGTTTGCAAACTTCTCCGGCGGCTTCGGTTCGCTTGTCGGTCTCGCGGGCGGCTACATCTACGGCTTCCTGCCCATGGCTGCGCTGTGCGGTCTCGGCACAAAAATGCCGCACCGTGTGCTCGCCATTGTACTCGGTGTTGCGGGGCTTGCGGCTTGCCATCTGTGCGGCACGATTCAGTTCGGCATGATCTCCGGCAACGGCCCGTGGGCGGCGTTCCTTGTGGCCTCCGTGCCGTATCTCGTCAAGGACATCGTCTCCGTTGCGGCGGCTTACGGCGTAGCGACCGCCCTCAGTTTCGCGCTGAAGAAGAGCGGCATTCACATCGCAGCGTAAAAGCGTTTTCACAAAGCGTTTGGAATAAAATAGAAACCGAAAAGGCCGTCTGCAAGGGAAAGTCCCGCGCAGGCGGTCTTTTGCTTTGACATCAATACAGCATTGTGCTATACTGAATTTTCAAGGGAGCATTCGCGCCCAATACACGATAAAGGAGGCTGTACCATGGATGTTCGGGTAGGCGACAAATTACAAATGAAAAAGCCGCACCCCTGCGGGACAAACGTGTTTGAAGTGCTGCGCATCGGCGCGGATTTTAAAATCCGCTGCACCGGCTGCGGCAGAGAAGTCATGGTGCCCCGCCACAAGTGTGAAAAGAACATTCGCAAGATCGTGCGCGAAAGTGCCGGCAGCGAGCAGTAGCGCCTCTCAGACCGTTTCATTTTACTATCTGTCTGAAAGGAAGCTTTGCTATGTTTGAAAATCTCTCGGTTTTTGAAAACCGATATGAAGAGCTTAATATGAAGCTCTATGATCCCGCCGTTGCGGCAGACCGCAATCTCTACCGCGACCTCATGAAGGAGCACAAAGAAATCGAACCCATCGTGGAAAAATACCGCGCCTTAAAAAAAGCCGAAGCGTCGCTCGAGGATGCCGAAGCGATTTTAAACGACTCCGAAGCCGATAAAGAGCTGCGCCAAATGGCGAGCGACGAGATGAGCGCCGCCAAAAGCGATATCGAAAGCATCTCGGAAGAGCTCAAAATTTTATTATTGCCCCGCGACCCCAACGACGACCGCAGTGTTATCGTGGAAATTCGCGGCGGCGCAGGCGGCGAGGAAGCGGCACTGTTCGCCTATAACCTTTACCGCATGTACAACATGTACGCCGAAAAGCGCGGCTGGAAAACGGAGATCGTCAGCCTGAATGAAACGGAGCTTGGCGGCTTTAAGGAAGTCAGCTTCACAATCGACGGTGACGGCGCGTATTCCAGATTAAAATTTGAAAGCGGCGTGCACCGCGTGCAGCGCGTGCCGGAAACGGAAACGCAGGGCCGCATCCACACAAGCACCGCCACGGTCGCCGTTTTGCCGGAAGCCGATGAGGTCGAGCTCGAGATCGACCCGAAAGATTTAAAGATTGACACATTCCGCTCCAGCGGCGCGGGCGGGCAGCACATCAACAAAACGTCGTCTGCCATCCGTGTTACGCACCTGCCCACCGGCACGGTCGTCGAGTGTCAGGACGAGCGCAGCCAGTACAAAAACAAAGATAAAGCCCTGCGCGTCCTGCGTGCCCGACTGTTAGACGCTAAGGTGGCGGCGCAAAACGCCGAGATTGCCGCAAACCGCAAAAGTCAGGTCGGCACCGGCGACCGTTCGGAGCGCATCCGCACCTACAACTACCCGCAGCTGCGCGTGACCGATCACCGCATAGGCCTGACAATCTACCGCCTGTTCGACGTCTTAAACGGCGACCTCGATGAAATCATTGATGCACTCATCGCCGCAGACCGCGCCGAAAAATTGAAAGAGAGCATGGAGAACGGATGAAAATGGATACGCGATTATTGGATGAAAAAAACGAACAGGATATAAAAGAAGCGGGGAAGATTCTGCGCCGCGGCGGCCTTGTCGCTATCCCCACGGAGACCGTCTACGGCCTCGCCGGCAATGCGCTGGACCCTACCGTCTCCGCACAGATCTACAAAGTGAAGGGTCGCCCGTCGGATAATCCGCTCATCGTGCATATCGCGGATATCAAAGAATTGCCTGCGCTTGTCGAAGAGATTCCCGAAGCTGCCAAAAAGCTTGCAGATGCCTTTTGGCCGGGCCCGCTTACCATCATCATGAAAAAATCGCCGCTTGTGCCGATGCAGACGACCGGCGGTCTCGATACGGTTGCCGTCCGTATGCCGTCCGATCCCACCGCGCGGGCGATCATTAACGCCGCAGGCGTGCCGCTTGCCGCGCCGTCCGCGAATCTCTCCGGCCTGCCCAGCCCCACATCATTCCCGCATGTGTGCGATGATCTCATGGGCCGCGTAGACGGCATCGTGAACGGCGGCGACTGCGAGGTCGGCGTGGAGTCCACCGTTATCACCGTCGTCACCGAGATACCGCGTGTGCTGCGCCCGGGCGGCGTTTCCGTGGAGCAGCTGCGCCGCGTGCTCGGCAGGGTAGACGTGGACCGCGCCGTGCTGGAAAAGCCCGCGGAAAACGCCAAGGTCGCCTCGCCCGGCATGAAATACAAGCACTACGCGCCGAAAGCGGATGTCTACATGGTGGACGCTTCCGCCGAAGACTACGCCGCGTTTTTGCATACGCACCCCGAAGCAGCTGCACTTTGCTTTAACGAAGATGTGCCGTACCTCAAAAACCGGTGCGTGCCCTACGGCAGCGCCGCAGATTCCCTTTCGCAGGCGCACGGGCTTTTCACGTCGCTCCATCACCTCGATGAGATCGGCGCAAAGACCGTTTACGCCCGTATGCCGCGCAAAAGCGGCGTAGGCCTTGCGGTTTATAACCGTCTCATTCGCGCTTGTGCGTTCCGCATCGTAACGCCGAACAAGCAGTTTGTCATCGGCCTTACGGGCCAGACCGGCGCGGGCAAATCGACGGTCGCAAAGCAGCTTAAGGCGCGCGGCTGCGTCATCATCGACTGCGACGCCGTTACGCACGATCCGTCTCTTTATGCAGGAACATGTCTTACGGAGTTGCAAAATGCGTTCGGCCGTGCTATTATAAAGGAAGACGGTACGTTAGACCGCCGCCGTCTCGCAAACCTCGCGTTTGCAAGCGAAGAGGGCAAGACGAAGCTGAACGCCATCACGCATCCCGTGATTTTAACACGTCTCAAAAAGGAGATTGCCGCATATAAAGATGCAAAGGTCATCGTGCTCGACGCTCCGACGCTGTTTGAAGCCGGTGCAGATCGCCTTTGCCGCCGTGTGGTCTCCGTTCTTGCGGATGAAACCGTGCGCCTTGGGCGCATCTGCCGCCGCGACGGTCTCACGGAGCAGGAGGCCCTGACGCGCATGCACGCCCAGCAGAGCGACGATTTTTACATCGACCGCTCCGATTACACACTCGATAACACCGTCGCTGTTTCGGCGGACAATATGGATAATATGCTCGCAGTGCTCGGCTGCGCACACCCCGGTGAATCCGATTGAATAAGAGAAGCAAACATTTAAAAAAGTCCAAAAAGAAGCCCTTGTGGCCATGGATTCTTATCGCCGGCATTGCAGCTGCCGTGCTCGTTGTTTTCGCGGTGCAAAGGCTGCATCCCGATGTAGACCACATGCTTTACCCGCGCAAGTACGAATCCATCGTCAAAAAAGAAGCGAAGGAGTACGACTTGCCGCAAAGCCTTGTCTATGCCGTCATCAAGGCGGAAAGCGATTTCGACCCCGAGGCGGAGTCCCCGGTCGGCGCGCTCGGGCTTATGCAGATGATGCCCGAAACGTTTGACTGGATGCAAACGCATATCGGCGGGGAATATGACGCAAGCGCTTTGCTCGACCCCGAAATCAGCATCAAATACGGCTGTGCGCTGCTGCGCGTGCTTTTAAACGAGTACGACAACCTCGCCACAGCGGTCTGCGCCTACAATGCAGGCATGGGAAACGTTACGTCGTGGCTTTCGGACCCCGCATATTCCGAAGACGGAGTGACCTTAAAAGAAATTCCGTTTGAAGAAACGCGTCTTTACGTCCAGAAAGTCCTTCAGTATAAAGAAACTTACGAAAAATTGTATGGGGGAATTGGAAATGGCTAAAAAAGCAGCGGAAAAATCCGCAAAAGAGCTGTCCGAAATGCTCCTCAACCCGCGCAAGAACGGCTTTTTCAAGGTCACAGATGAGAAGATCGAAAAAGCAGATAAGTTCTGCGAAGGCTACAAGGCATTTTTAAACAGCGCCAAAACCGAGCGCGAATCCGTTGAGTACGCGGTCGCGGCTGCAGAAAAGCACGGCTTTGTGCCGTTCGACCCGAAGCACAAGTATGCGGCGGGCGACAAAGTGTATTACAACAATCGCGGTAAAGCAATTTGCCTTGCCATCATGGGTAAAGAGGGCTGCAAAAACGGCGTTCGCATTGCCGCAGCACACATCGATAACCCGCGTCTCGACTTAAAGCCCATCCCGCTTTATGAATCCTCCGAGATGGCGTACCTCAAAACACACTACTACGGCGGCATCAAAAAGTACCAGTGGACGGCGATTCCGCTCGCCATGCACGGCGTTGTCGTGAAGAGCGACGGCACGGTCATCAAGGTCTGCATCGGTGAAGAAGCGGGCGATCCGCAGTTCACCATCACAGACATTTTGCCGCACCTCGGTCAGGATCAGGCTACAAAGCCGCTGGGTTCTGCCTTTACAGGCGAAGACCTTAACATTCTCATCGGCAGCCGCCCGGTTCGCGACGAGGAGGCTAAGGATGCATATAAGCTGAACATCATGCGTCTCTTAAACGAGAAGTACGGCATCATAGAAGCCGACCTCATCTCCGCAGAGATCGAGTTCGTCCCGGCGTTCAAGGCGGTGGATATCGGCTTTGACCGCAGCCTCGTCGGCGCTTACGGCCACGATGACCGCGTCTGCGCATACCCGGCACTTGAAGCTATCCTCAACTGCAAGAACCCGGTGCAGACCGTCGTCACTGTGCTCACCGATAAGGAAGAGACCGGCAGCGACGGCAACACGGGCCTCAACTCCGAGTACATGCGTTACTTCATCGCTGACCTCGCGCAGGCAGAGGGTGAAGAGCCGCGCCACGTGCTCTCCAAGTCCATCTGCATTTCCGCCGACGTCACCGCGGCATATGATCCGCATTATGCTTCCGTTTACGAGGCACAGAACTCCACCTACATCAACGGCGGTCTGGGCATAGCCAAGTACACCGGCGCACACGGCAAGGGCGGTACGTCCGACGCGAACGCAGAGTTCGTCGCCAAAATCCGCCGCACGTTTGACGATGCAGGCGTGCTTTGGCAGATCGGCGAGCTCGGCAAGGTCGATCAGGGCGGCGGCGGCACGGTCGCAAAGTTCATCGCGAACCTCAATGTCGACGTGCTCGACATCGGTGTGCCGGTGCTCTCCATGCACGCACCGTTTGAGGTTGTCTCCAAGCTCGATGTCTACATGGCCTACAAGGGCTTCAAGGCGTTCTTCGACGAGAAGTAAACTGTAAAGCAAAATAGCATTACATAAAACTCAAAAAGCTGTACGTAAAGTTCTATTGCTTTACGTACAGCTTTTCTTCATATCTTCAAGCAAAAAGCCCGCCGCAAAGCGCAGCAGGCCCAATTCTTTATGTTAAGATGTTTTGCTTTACAGCGGCAACTGATCCAATTCGTCCTCTGTAAACACCGGGATGCCGTTCGCGTTCAGAAGCTCCACGGTTACACCGTTGCCGGGAATCTTGTTGCCCGTAAACGTGCCGTCGTAAATGAGTCCCTTGCCGCAGGACGGACTTTTCGCCTTCATCACGGCAAAATCCACGTGGTTCAGCTTCGCAAAGTACAGCGCCGTCTCTGCGCCTTTTGTGTACGCCTTCGTCACGTCCTTGCCTGCACAGGAGATCACCTTGTCATCCTGCCGCTCCGCCGGGTCGCGGGGCGTGGGCAGGCCGCCCATCTGCTCGGGACATACGCCGATGATCGTGTTGCTTTCTGCAAGCTTAATGAGCGCATCGCACTTGCAGCCGTCGCCCTTATAGCGGCATTCGCAGCCTAAAAGGCAACTGCTTGCCAAAATTACAGCCATGTTTATACCTTCTTTTAATTTGATTTTTGCACTAAAAGCGGGTCATTGCCCGTAGATTTCCGGTTCGTTCTCGTCCTGCTCGTAGATTTCCACGTTCGTCTTGCCGTCCACAGCTTCCAAATGCACGGCGATGATCTCGCGTAGAGAGGTGGGGATATTCTTGCCCACAAAATCAGGGCGAATGGGCAGCTCGCGGTGACCGCGGTCGACCAAAACGACCAGCCGAATACGCGCCGGCCGCCCGAAACGGAACACCGCGTCGATCGCCGCGCGCACCGTGCGGCCCGTAAACAGCACATCGTCCACCAAAATGACTTCCTTGTCGTTGAGGTCGACCGGAAGCGTCTGCGTGTTCACAGTCGGCAGGTCGTGCCGCTTTGTCAGGTCGTCACGGTAGAATGTAATATCCAGTGTGCAGGTTTGCACCTTTACACCGGTGTGCGTCTCAATGTTCGCCGCAATCTGCTCCGCAAGCGGCACACCGCGCGTTTTGATGCCGATGAGCACCACGTTTTCAAGGTCGCGGCTTTTTTCAATGATTTCATAAGAAAGCCGCGTCAAAGCGCGCTTTACGGTAACGTCGTCCATCAGCTGGGCTTTCAGCTTCATAGGCATGTTTGTCAATCCTTTTTTAAACTCTTTGATTTATTGTAGCATTTCGGCGCTTTTCCGTCAAGACGCGTCTCTTTCGGTTGATTTTTGTCAAAGCGTGTGCTATGATACTCTTTGAAAATAAACGAAACAAGGCGGTGCGCCGTCTTACGGACTAAGGAAGGTCAAACATGGAAGCATATCTTTCCAATCTTACGGTTTTCAACCACCCGCTCATCAAGCACAAGGTCAGCCACCTGTGCGACGTTAATACCGGCACCAAGGAATTCAGTGAACTCGTCAAAGAGCTTGCTATGCTTATGGGCTACGAGACACTCAAGGAGCTCAAAACGAAGGACGTGGAGATCCAGGCGCCGCTGCAGAAGATCATTACCCCGGTGCTTGCAGAGGATTTCACCATCGTTCCGATTCTGCGCGCTGGTCTCGGCATGGTAGACGGCCTGCGTGAGCTTTCGCCCACGGCAAAGGTCGGCCACATCGGTCTTTACCGCGACGAGGAAACCCTAAAGCCGATGACGTATTACTTTAAGCTTCCGGTCGATACCGCAGACGGCCCCGTCGTCGTTGTTGATCCGGCGCTTGCAACAGGCGGCAGCGCAGATGCAGCCATCCAGTTTTTAAAGGACGCAGGCTGCAAGAACATCAAGTTCATGTGCATTTTCGCGTCCGAGGTAGGCATCAAGCTGCTGTATGAAAAGCACCCGGATGTCAAAATCTACGCGGCAAACTACGCACCCGGTCCGCTGAACGAGAACGGCTACATTCCCACCGCAGCCGGCGACGCAGGCGATCGCCTGTGCGGCACAGTCAGCTATAAACCGAATAAAAACCAGTAATCCTTGTAAACGTAAAAGCTCTTCGCATGGTTCGGAGAGCTTTTTCTGTATTGTGCTGCCTTTTTTTGATGAATATTCACAAACTATTCACAAGTGCGCGAATTACGTTGACTTTCGTCGAATGTTGTGCTATAGTTTAGTGTTGGAAAACGAAATACGATCTTTAACCCCGATACTGTGATATTGGCAAGATTGACTCTTAATACGTCTTTACAGACGGCGTGCTGACAAGGCTCAAGCTCTGCCCATTTTACAGGCAGAGCTTTTCTTTATGCTCGGAAAAGCATAGGGGAGAAGAGAACGTGTTTTGGGGTAAGAAATGAAACCACGGTTCGGAAGAAAGGAAATGATTTCATGAAGTTGATTTACGGCATCGAAGATAAGCCGAAGTTCAGCAAAACACTGGTCTTCGCATTCCAGCAGATGATCGCCATCATGGCGGCTACGCTGCTCGTACCTCTGCTTGTCACCAGCTACGGTCTGCAGGCAGACGCCGCAGCCGCACTGTTCGGCGCGGGCATCGGCACCATCGTATACCTGTTCTGCACCAAGCGCAGAAGCCCGGTATTCCTCGGCTCCTCGTTTACCTTCCTCGGCGCGTATGCGGCTACAATCGGTCAGAATTACGGCTACTGGGGCATGCTCATCGGCGTTGCGTTCGCAGGTCTTGTTTACGTCATCATCGGTCTTGTCATCAAGGTCGTCGGCTCCGGTTGGGTCAATAAGCTGATGCCGTCCGTCATCATCGGGCCGATCGTCGCGCTCATCGGTCTGTCCCTTTCCGGCACGGCAACAAGCTGGATCATGGGCAACGGCGCGGCAGCTGTCGTATACGGCGAGACCTACAACTGGGCTGCCATCATCTGCGGCATCTTCACCTTCTTCATGATTGTCATAGCGTCCGTTAAGGGCTCCAAAACCGTCAAGCTCATTCCGTTTATCGTCGGCATCGGCGCGGGCTATGCGCTTGCACTCGTCTTTACATTCATCGGCATGGCAACGGGCACAGAGAGCCTCAAGCTCCTTTCCTTCCAGCCGTTCATCGATGCATTCGGCACATTCAGCATCACCAGCATCGTCGATTATCCGAAGTTCTTCTTCCTCAAAGCAATCGAGACGAACGGCCAGTATCCGCTTGATGCGGCTGCCATCGGCAACATCGCCATGATCTACATTCCGATCGGCGTCGTCGAGCTCGCACAGCACATCGCTGACCACAAGAACCTCAGCACGGTTGTCAACCGCGACCTCATCGCAGACCCGGGCCTCGATAAGACCCTCATCGGCGACGGTCTCGGCTCCATTGTGGGCGCGTTCTTCGGCGGCTGTGCAAACACCACCTACGGCGAGTCCATCGGCTGCATCGCCATCACCGGCAACGCTTCCATCGTTTCCATTCTCACCGCGGCACTCGGCTGCATGGTGCTTTCCTTCTTCACTCCGTTCGTCGTGCTCATTAACTCCATTCCGAAGTGCGTCATGGGCGGCGCGTGCATCGCGCTCTACGGCTTCATCGCCGTTTCCGGTCTCCAGATGCTCCACCGTGTTGATCTCGGCAACAGTAAGAATCTGTTCGTCGTCAGCTCCATCCTCGTCTGCGGCATCGGCGGTTTGTACTTCGGCTTCGGCACGAACAGCATCACCGGCGGCGCTCTGCTGAACATCACGTCTTTGGCTGTTGCCCTCATCGTCGGCATTGTCACGAACCTCATCGTCAATAACGGCAAGCTCAGCAGCGGCGAGGACGGTCTTAGCAGTGCAGCTTCCGAAATGGGAAAGGTAGACCCGGAAACCACCGAGATCCCCTCCCGTAAAAGCAAAAAGAAGTAATTCTTCAAAAAATAGCGTGAACTGAAATGCACAGCGCCCGGGCTTCACGGCTCGGGCGTTTTTCTGTTGTAAAGGAATTCGACTTGCTTTTTTCCCGTCATCCGATATAATAGTAAAAGATACCGAAAGAAAGGGGAGAGCATCGTGCGGAAACGAAAAAAATACAGCCCCATCCAAAAGCCGCGTCCACTGCATTTGGAGCGCATTATGAACCTAAAGCGTTGGACGGGCATTCTGCTTATCTGCGCCGCCGCTTTCATGGCGCTTGCACTGTTCGTCATGTGGGGGTTGCCGGTGCTTTTCCCGCCCGAAGATCCGGAGGATTCCCTGCCGCAGGCCACCGTACTGCCCACCGCGTCTCCCGCTGCAAGCACGGAGGAAAACGACCTGCCCGTGCTCGAGGACAGCGTGAATCTGTTCGTCATCAACGAAGACTACCCTGCGGACGCGGATTTCGCCCCCGAGGAGACCGCCGAGTTTGACAGCGTCACGGTCGATGCCCGCATTGTGCCGGCACTCACCGCACTGTGCGATGCCGCAAAAGCAGACGGTGTCACGCTCAGGTTTTCCGGCGGCTATGTGTCCTATGCAGAGCAGGAAGCGCTTTATAACACCGAGGTCGAGCGCCTTATCGCGGCAGGTTCCACCAAGATTATGGCGCGCGAAGACGCAAAATCCACCGTGTCCGCGCCCGGCACAAGCGACCTGCAAAGCGGCCTGTGCGTCACCGTGCAGGGCGACCCCGCAACGTTTTCGACAACGGATACCTACGGCTGGCTGCAAAGAAACATGGCGCATTACGGCTTTGTGTTCCGCTATCCCGCCGGAAAAGAGGACGAAACCGGCCTTAAACGCAATGATCTTGTCCTGCGCTATGTCGGCACAGAGCACGCCGCCGCCATCCGCAGACTCTCCTTTTGCCTCGAAGAATACCTTCGCTACATCGGCGCCTAACGAAAAAAACGGATGCTTTCGGGAAGAAAAAGAAAAAAGTTTTCTGTTTTTTTGAAAAAGACCTTGCATTTTAGAATTTTTTGTGCTAACATAATTAGCGCTATGTTTATGTGTTAACTTCGCTGTTAACCGACTAACCGCAGATCAACCGAAAGAGGTGACAGATATGAAGAATATACATCCGGACTATCAGGAAACGACCATTACCTGCGCATGCGGCAATGTGATTCACACGCGTTCCACAAAGAAGGACATCCGCGTTGAAATTTGCTCCAAGTGCCATCCGTTCTTTACGGGTAAGCAGAAGCTGGTTGATACAAGCGGTCGTGTTGATATGTTCAACAAGCGCTACGGTATCACGAAGTAAATTTATATGGATCGTTCAGGGCGGTGCTCTTTCGGGCATCGCCCATTTTTTCTCCAAAGGCAAATCGTGTTCGTTTCAAAACAGAGGGGAGCGGTAAAAATGGCAGAGTACAAAACCGTGCGGAAAAACGCGCAGGACCAGTTTGTGGAAAAGCGATCGCGTTTCATCGGCTATGCCTGCCCGGTGCAGACCGAGCAGGAGGCGCTCGATTTCATCACGTCCAAAAAATCCGAGCACTGGGATGCCAGTCACAACGTCTATGCGTATATCCTGCGCGACGGCACCATGCGCTTTTCGGATGACGGCGAGCCGCAGGGCACGGCCGGTATGCCGGTGCTGGATGTTCTGCGCAAAAGCGGCGTTACGGATGTCGTCACGGTTGCCACGCGTTATTTCGGCGGCATTCTGCTCGGGGGCGGCGGTCTCGTTCGCGCGTATTCGCACACCGCGTCCATCGCCCTGCAGGCGGCACAGATCATTACCATGCGCGAGTGCCTGCTGTTGTCGCTCACCTGCGATTACGGCCGGTACGGCCGCGTTGCATCGCTTGTTCCGGAATGCGGCGGCGTGACGGACGACACGGTCTTTGAGGAAAAAGTTACCGTTAAATTCCATTTGGCGCCCGAGCTGCTCGGTGCATTCCGCAAAAAACTTGCGGATGCCACAAATGGGCAGGTCGATGTGACAGAAGACGGAAAAAAATTTTTTGAATTTGAAGAATAAAAGAAGTAATTTCGCCGTTTGCGGCGTATATAATACTATGAGGGTAAAAATCAGGGCGTTTTGCTCCGAGCTTTGCCCGTAATCCCAACGGCATCGCGCCGGCGGTCACGAAAGGGGGCGGTGGAATGCCGTTGCCGGAGTCCTTTATGCAGGACTTGAAATCGCGCTGCGACATTACAGATATCGTTTCCTCGTATGTCAACCTAAAGCGGCGCGGCAAAAACATGGTGGGACTGTGTCCCTTCCACAACGAAAAATCACCGTCCTTCAACGTCTACCCGGAGAATAACTCGTTTTACTGCTTCGGCTGCGGCGCGGGCGGCGATGTCATCACATTCATCCGCAAGATTGAAAATCTCGATTACATCGAGGCCGTGAAAATGCTCGCGGACCGCGTGGGGCTGCAAATGCCGGAGCAGGGCGTGGACGATTCCATGAGCCGCCTGCGTCAGCGCGTGCTGGAAATCAACCGCGAATCCGCCCGCTTTTTCCACAGCGCGCTTTTAAGCCCGGAGGGTAAGCCGGGGCTTGATTATTTCGCGCGCAGACGCCTGCCCATGAAAATGATCCGCCATTTCGGGCTCGGCTGGGCGCCGGAAAGCCGCTTTGCGCTCGTCAATCACCTGCGCTCCAAGGGCTATTCCGAGCGCGAGATGATTGCGGCGAACGTCGCGGTGGAGACGCGCTCCGGCCGCGCGATGGATCGTTTTCACGCACGCGTCATGTTTCCTATCATTGATCTGCGCGGCAACGTGGTCGCGTTCGGCGGGCGTATTTTGACAAACGAAAAGCCGAAGTACATAAATACATCGGATACCCCGGTCTACCACAAGAGCAGCGGTCTTTTCGCGATGAATTTTGCAAAAAACGCGCTCGAAAACGACCGCATCATCTTAGCTGAGGGCTATATGGACGTCATCTCGCTGCACAAAGCGGGCCTTGAAAACGCCATTGCGTCGCTCGGCACGGCACTCACCGCAGAGCAGGCGCGCATCATTGCCCGCTATGCGAAAGAGGTCGTCATTTGCTACGATTCCGACGAAGCCGGTCAAAAGGCCGCACAGCGCGCCATTCCCATTCTGCGCGGCGCAGGGCTTTTGGTGCGCGTCATGGCCGTGCCCGGCAACAAAGACCCGGACGAGTTCATCAACGCATGCGGTGATGAAGGCGCGGCGCGTTTCCGCAGGCTCATTGAGCAAAGCGGCAACGATGTGGAATACCGCCTTGCAAAGCTGAAAAGCGGGTATGATTTAAGCAACGAAAACGGGCGTATTCAATACCTGATGGCCGCCGTAGAGCTGCTGGCGGGCCTTGAAAACGCCATTGAGCGCGACGTGTACGTCAGCCGCCTTTCGCAGGAATTGAATGTTGACAAAAACGCCATTTTGCAGCAGATGTCCGTTTCCGTGCGCAAAAAAGCGCGTGCGGCGCAGCGGCAGCAGCAAAGGGACATGACGGAGCAGCTTTCCGCGCGGCGCGATACCGTAAACCCCGAAAAGCGCCGCTATGTCCGCGTGGCCAACGCCGAAGAGCGGCTCATCGCGTGCCTTTTCCACAATAATGACCTCGCACAGAGCCTGAACCGCCGCGTGCCGCCCGAAAAATTCGTGACGGCGTTCAATCGCCGGTTATATCAGAGCCTCCTGGGCAAGATTATAAACGAAGAAACGGTCACATCGCCGCAGATTACAGACTTTTCGGCGGAATGTACGCCGGACGAAATGGGCCGCCTTGCGAAGATTGTGCAGGAAAACGCCGGCATCACCGCCAAAGACGCGGAAGAATACGTGCAGATCATTTTGAGCGAAGGCGCGTTGACCGATACCGATAAGGTGCGTGGTGCGAACCCCGCCGACCTGCAGGCGCAGCTCGATGCACTGCGCAAACAAAAAAAATAGGAACGTTATGCTTTAAAACAGAATTGAGATAAAAAGGCAGTGTGCAGACGCTGCCGAGGGAATAAGGGAAAACACAGGAAAGGTATGATAAACTATGGCAGCACCCGATAAGAAAACCGTGATCCGCGATCTGATTGAGCTCGGCAAAAGCAAAGGCCAGCTCACCACAAAGGAGATCCTCGACGCCATCGGCGAATTGGATTTCGACCCGGAGCACATTGAAAAATTCTATGATACACTGGAATCGCACGGCATTGAGATTATCGATGACTTCAGCGATATCCAGATTGATGACATCGACCTTTCCAAAGTATCCGGCGCAGATACGGACGATTTTGATGCCGGCATGGGCATGGAAGGCGTCGCCATCGATGACCCGGTCAAAGTTTACCTGAAAGAGATCGGCCGCGTGCCGCTGCTTTCCTCCGAAGAAGAAGTGCGCCTTGCCATCGCCATCAAGGACGGCGACGAAGCCGCAAAGAAGCGCCTTTCCGAAGCGAACCTGCGTCTTGTCGTCAGCATCGCGAAGCGCTATCTCGGCCGTGGCATGCAGTTCCTTGACCTCATTCAGGAGGGCAATCTCGGCCTCATCAAGGCTGTTGAAAAGTTCGATTATACAAAGGGATTCAAGTTCTCCACCTACGCAACGTGGTGGATTCGTCAGGCCATCACGCGCGCCATCGCCGACCAGGCCCGCACCATCCGTATCCCGGTGCACATGGTGGAGACCATCAACAAGCTCGTGCGCGTATCGCGACAGCTGCTGCAGGAATTGGGCACCGACCCAACGCCGGAACAGATCGGCGCTGTCATGGACCTTGCGCCGGATCGCGTGCGCGAGATCCAGAAAGTTGCGCAGGAGCCTGTTTCTCTGGAAACGCCGATCGGCGAAGAAGAAGACAGCCACCTCGGCGATTTCATTGAAGACGAGGACGCGCCAGCGCCGGACGAAGCAGCAAGCTACATCCTGTTGAAGGAACAGCTGGAAGAAGTACTGGAAACGCTGACGCCGCGTGAAGCGAAAGTTCTGCGCCTGCGTTTCGGTCTTGACGATGGCCGCTCCAGAACACTGGAAGAAGTCGGCCAGGAATTTGGCGTCACCCGTGAACGTATCCGTCAGATCGAAGCCAAAGCCTTACGTAAACTGAGACATCCAAGCCGCAGCCGGAAGCTTAAAGATTATCTTGACTGATCTATTGCTTTGAGCTATACTATATAGGATGCATGGCGTCATGGGCCTATAGCTCAGCGGCAGAGCATCCGGCTCATAACCGGACGGTCCTTGGTTCGATGCCAAGTGGGCCCACGAAAGGTGTTTCAGTTTGACTGAAACACCTTTTTTCGTTTGCTGGAAAGGATGAACAATGAACGCACTCAATGATTATGAAGAGACAATAGCTCTGGGCGAAAAACTTGGCGCCAGCCTCCAGCCGGGAGACATCCTGCTTCTGGAAGGGGATCTTGGCGCCGGCAAAACGACGCTCACGCAGGGCCTTGCCAAAGGGCTCGGCGTGACAGAGTTTGTCAACAGCCCAACCTTTGTGATCATCAACGAATATTTCACAGGCCGGCTGCCGCTTTATCACATGGATCTCTACCGTGTGGAAGAAGAGGCGCAGCTCTACGACCTCGGCGTCGAAGAATATTTCTACGGCAACGGCGTCTGTGTGGTGGAGTGGCCGGAGATCGCGCGTGCCTTCCTGCCGGAGGATTTCTCCTCCCGCCGCAAGGTGGCCGTCATCGATACGACGGCGGCCCAGAGCCTGTTCCCCGGACAGAACCCCATCGGCGGCGTCATCGAGATGCAGGGCGAACCCTTCACCGTGGTGGGCGTGGTGAGCCAGAGGGTCACCTCCCAGCCGGTCATCAACAGTGTAGAGGATTATCAGATGTACGCCCGCACCACCTCCGGCACCGTTATGATCCCGGAGAGCTGCTGGCCCATCGCCTTCCGCTACGACGAACCCATGAACGTAGCCGTGCGGGCCTCCTCCACCAACGATATGACCAAGGCCGGAAGCGGCGTGGCAGATTACCTGAACAGTCAGGTGGTCACCAACCGCCAGCTGACCTATCAGGCACAGGACCTGCTGAAGCAGGCCTCCGAGCTGCAAAGCCTGTCGGAAACCACCAACCGCCAGCTGATTTGGATCGCCGCCATCTCACTGGTGGTGGGCGGCATCGGCGTCATGAACATCATGCTGGTTTCCGTCACCGAGCGCACCCGTGAGATTGGCCTGAAAATCGCCATCGGCGCCCGGAAGAGCCGCATCCTCTGGCAGTTTCTGACGGAGGCGGCAGTGCTTACCAGCTTGGGCGGCCTGCTGGGCGTCCTGTGCGGTATCGGTCTGGCGGAGATGCTGAGCCACGTCATGGGTACGGCAGTGGCCATCAGCGCCCCGGCCTGCATCGTGGCGGTGGCCTTCTCCATGGTCATCGGCATCGTGTTCGGTTTGGTACCTGCCGTCAAGGCCTCCCGCCTGAACCCCATTGAGGCTCTGCGCCGGGAGTAAGCACTGACCCAAAGTCCCTCCGGAGGCTCCGGAGGGACTTTTTCCCTCCCGCAGGCGCTTTCCCTTGACACACGTCCCCCATCCCGTTACAATGGAGGAAAATATGCACTTTAAGGAGGAACTCCATCATGACCATTGGTCTGGTATACGCCATGCCCGGCGAAATAGAGACGCTGCTGACAGACGCAAAACCAACAATACTGTTTTTCCGTGGTCTATATCTGCGAGGATATTTATAGTAG
>OLPF01000904.1_pt1 | contig 27832 bp, 26 predicted proteins | sample 1673121 | NCBI WGS metagenome assembly OLPF01 (sample SAMEA3136756, study PRJEB25190) | human gut metagenome
CTTCCATCTGGCGCAGCAGGTCCATATCGGACTTGGGGCCGCCCGTTCCCAGGCCGTCACCTGCGTAGAAGTGGCCATCGTCATCAACCGGCATGATGATCGGCAGGTTGCAGCGCATGCCCGTGTAATAGTCGTCCACACCATGGCCAGGGGCGGTATGGACGCACCCAGTACCATCTTCAAGCGTAACGTAATCGGCCGTGACAATCCTGCCCTGCACGTCGCTGAAGATCGGGTGCGTATAGGTGATGTCGACGAGCTCCTCGCCGTGGACGCTCCACGGTTCGGCGGCACCCTCGGGCACGTACAGGCAAGCATCCTCGATGCCGGCCACACCATGGAAGACCTTCTCCCAGAGCGCCTTGGCCATGATGCCCAAGCGGCCCTCCGCCTCGACGGCGATGTAGTCAGCGTCGGCGAGCAACGCCACACCGGCGTTCGCGGGAAGCGTCCAAGGGGTCGTGGTCCAAATCACCACATCGACCGGCACACCCGCCGAACGCAGTGCTTCGGGCACGTCGATGAGTTCAAAGCGAACGAAGACAGATGGCGACACCTCATCGGAATACTCGATCTCGGCCTCGGCGAGAGCGGTATGGCAGTGCTTGCACCAATGGACCGGCTTGCGGCCGCGATAGATCATGCCCTTATCGAACATGGCCTTGAAGACCTCGATATCCGCGGCATCGTGTTCATGATAGAGCGTGAGATACGGGTTATCCCAGTCGCCGAGCACGCCAAGGCGCTTGAAGCCCTCGCGCTGCAGGTCGATGTTCTCAACAGCGAACTTGTTGCAGAGCTCGCGAATCTTTGCCGTGGGCGTGGCGTTGAACTTCTTGGTGCCGAGCATCTCCTCGACCTTATGCTCGATGGGCTGGCCATGGCAGTCCCAACCGGGCACATACGGCGTCTGCTCGCCCTGCATGGCGTGATACCGCATGATGATGTCTTTGGAGATCTTGTTCATGGCATGGCCGATGTGGATCGGACCGTTCGCATACGGAGGGCCATCGTGAAGGACGAATTTCTTGTGCCCTTCGTTTTTCTTCTGCAGCTGCTCGTATACACGGTTCTCGTACCAAGCTGCCAGGCGCTTGGGCTCGTTCTTAGGAAGCCCGCCACGCATGGGGAAGCCCGTCTTGGGCAACTGCATCGTGTCGTTGTACTTACTTTTCTCCTTCGCCATGTGCCCTCCTCGCTACAGGCGGAACACTGGCGCGGCGCCCCGCCGTCGTGGGCGCCTAAGAAAAAAGCGCCCGTCCCTTAAAGCTGGGACGAAGCGCTTCCAGAATCTCGCTGCCGCAGCATGTGCGGCCACAAGCTTAAAGCTCCTCGCTCTACCACCCAGCTTAGGTGCCCCTGCTGCCTGGCGACAGCCCGCACCCTTTACTCGGCTGGTCCATCACGGCGACCATCCCGGCGACGCCTACTGAAATGAGTCAAAATGGGACGGGGTTGTTTTGCACACTCCGCCAGATCGGGCTCATTCGTTCGGGCCGCAGCTCCGGGGTGATTTTCGCTCGGTCGCACCGGCGAGCTTCTCAGCTACCGCTCGCTCTCTTAACAGTGCGGAGGCCGGCTACTCCTCCCCATCACAGCCATTGCGCGGTATTGTAGCACGTTTGCATGGCTGTGATGGGTGAGCGAGGACTCTTCACGTCTATGACTGCTTCTTCGCAAGCCCCATTCCTGCCAGAAGGACGATGGAGCCCATGCCAGCAGCTAAAAGATAGCCGGACGAATCGTCGGTTTGCGGGAGCTTCGATGCTTCTGAAGATGCCTGTTCGCGATCGCCGCTGGCCGCAGGTGCCTCAGCGCTGGAAGTGGTGTCGGGAGCATCCGGCGTCGAATTGCCAGGCTCCGTCGGTGCAACCGGCTCTTCTGGATTGGAAGGCGTTTCGGGTTGAACCGGACCGACCGGATCTTCTGGGTTCACAGGATCTGGGTCCTTGGGGTCGCCCGGCTCCTCGACCGCCTTCGTGTTGGTCACGTCGATGTACCCAGATAGCATATCCCCACTAAAGTCTTTCTCTATAGAGGAGGTATACCCGGAGGGAACATCGAGCTCTTCAGCCTCGATGCCTCGTATGCGCGAACCACCGGTAATCGTCTCTATCTGCACTTCCCAACCATTTTCCTCTGAGAGCACCAAGGTCCAGTCGTCATCAGTTCCCATAATCCCGTCCGGCCCCTCAGCGGATAGCTCATCATCACTGCTTCCGCCGTTATGCGAGACGAGGGAGAAGTAATCGATAGGCTCATCGCTACGAGCCTCCACGGCGTCGATCTTCACACGCACCCTCACCGAATCAGGCCGCGCTCCGTCCTTATTATCAAAATCCTCCCATATCTTTTCTACCGTAATGTACGATGAACCCGACTCCTCCTTTGCACGGGCAGTTGTTGGAAACGCTACCGAATACGTGGCCGCCGCGAGCGCGAGCGTCGCGATAGCAAGCAGCCCCTGCTTTATCGTTTTCTTCATGAAGCCCATCCCTTTCTTGCGTCAATCGCATGCAGGTGAATGACCCAGCGCGAACATCCTTGCCGTGCCGGATGCAACCCAAGCATTGAGGTGGACTTTACCGAGGAATCGCCCCACGGGCGTTCCTCGAACCGTCACGCGCGGCACCTGTCTTGTGCAGGAACGATGGTTTCACCCACAAATCATCTCGAAGGTACGTTCACAGCTGGGCCGCTCGGGAACATGTAGCCCTAGCTTTGTAACAATTCGAGCCTCGGGCGCACCCATGAGGAACGACTTAGGAACGAATCTCGTACTCGCGCGTCATACGCTCGTGCACACCATAGATATCCCTCTCGCAAAACATCGCGAGACCACACCATCCAGCAAGCGAATGGAAGCCATCATGCAAACCCAGCTTTTATCACACTCCATCGGCAACGCTGCCTCTACCCCGATGGAATTCTGCGAAGCATCGCCCGTCGGAATCGTCCACTTTAGAGCACGCGATTTCAGCATTGTCGGCTGCAACGAACAGGCATGGCGCATCGCGGGTATCGACTCAAGCGATGCAGGCCTTCGTGCTGCGGTCAGCGAAAGCATAGATCGCCTCGTACCCTTAGCGGACCAGGGGCCGTTTCGAACGCTGCTCGAGGAGGCGGGCGCCGCCCAGCCACCAACCGAATTCGATACGCGCATCAGGCGTGCAGACGGAACCCCCATCGAAATCGCATGCTGGCTCTCACGCCTTCCCAACCTTGATGAACAAGAGGGCATCTACCAGCTTGTCATCGTGGATGTCACGCAAAAGCGCGACGCATCGCGCGCGAAGAGCCGCGCTCGCCGCGCCCAGGAGCTCGCGCTCATCTACGACACCGTTCTTCTCGTTGAACCGAATGAGCAGCGCGCCCGTTGCCTCAAGTTCGCTCAAGATGAACGCCTCGCGAGCTTGGGCACCCTGCGAGTAAGCCTATCCGATGCAGTCGACCAACTCATCGAGCATCTGCCCGCCGCGCAAGATCAAACCGCTCTCAAGGGGTTCATCGAGGCAGCGTGCCATGCATATCGATGCAGCGAGCCGTTTGCCGCCGTCCCGCAACGAATGGTATTCGCCGGACGAAGTGAGCCGACCGGCAAGACAGCAGATTACCGTGAAGCTATCCTTGTCGATGCAGAGGGCGGGGCATTCTTCCTGTGTTCGCGCTTTATTGGAGCCATGAACGCCGCCCCGAACACGGCCGTTCCCGGCGAAACCTTACCGGCAGAAAGCCAGCAGACTTCGGAATCGGGCCGGGAAATCGTCGATACGATGCCCCGCATCGAGATCCGTACGTTCGGATACTTCGACGTGTTTATCGATGGTCGGCCTATCGCATTTCGAAGCGAAAAGGCCAAGGAGCTGCTCGCCCTGCTTGTTGACCGAAGGGGCGGTTATGTAACTTCAGCCGACATCATCACGGCGCTTTGGGAAGATGAGCCGATAACCGCCCAGACGCGTACTCGCTGCCGGAAAGTGGCCCTTCGGCTCAACCGAACGCTCGAAGCAAACGGGGCGGCGCATATCATGGAGTCGGTACGGGGGAAGCGCCGCATCGTGCCGGAGGCGGTCACCTGCGACCTCTTTGATTTTCTTTCTCCCGTTCCAAACAGGAAAGCCGCCTTTAGAGGCAGCTATCTGAAGAACTATAGCTGGGCCGAGGCCACGCTTGCCGAGCTCATGCAAAACTACTATCGAAGCTGAACGAAGGCCCGTCCGTCGATGCTTTTCAAAGATAAGTGGGCGGACGCGACATTCTGCGTCGATATGGGGCATACGGTATGCAGCAATACCATGCCGCATGCCAAGAGCATCTAACCGAAAGGAATCGAAATGCATATCGTCGCCATTGCAGGTTCGCTTCGCCAAGGTAGCATGAACCACCAGCTCGCCGAGGCCGCGGGCCGCATCGTACACGAGCTCGATCCAGCCGTACAGTTCACCCTGCTCGATTGGGCCGATGTGCCCATGTTCAACGAGGACATCGAGCGGCCCGCGCCGCCAGCCGTCGCCCGGGTGCGCGAGCACATTCTCGATGCCGACGGCATTTGGTTCTTCACGCCCGAATACAACCATTTCTTCCCCGGCCCGCTCAAGAATCTACTCGATTGGCTCTCACGTCCTGTGAGCGCGGCGCAAGGCCAGGTGCTCGACGGCAAACCCGCGGCAATTAGCGGCATTTCTGCAGGAGGTTCAGGCACCGCCATTGCCCAGGATCATCTCGTTGCACTCATCTCGTTCCTCAACATGGATGTTATGAATAAGCCGCGCCTCACGATTCCGTTCGGCTTCTCAAAGATGAACGATGGGATGCTCGATCTGGGAGACTCGCTCCCCTATCTTGAACGGCAGGCACAAGCCTTCTTAGAGTTTGCCGCTGGCCAGTAGCCGAAAGGCGGCAAATGCCGCTCATATCATCGTTTGTGCTCGTATATCGGCACACAAACGACACGGTTGATGCGCCGCCACTCATCCAAGGCTTGCGAACTCGGTAAGGAACTCATCCGGTTGCATAACGCGCAAGCCACGTTGCCGCAGAAGCCGAACGAACACTCCGCTGCCTGGAACGAGCCGATCGGAGAACGTACCATCATAAACTTCAGAGACGCCACAGGAAGGGCTGCGCGGCTGCAGGACCGCAAGGTCGCAACCGCCAGCAGCTTCAATGCGGTCAAGCGCTCGCTCGGCACCAAGGCGAAACGCGGCATCCACACTTTCCCCCGACTGAGTGCGAACCTCACCATGCACAATCTCGGCCGGAGGCCGGGGAATAGGAAGGCCACCGAGCACCTCAGGGCAAACCGGAATCACCTCATGGCCTGATAGCGCATCGACAAGCTTGGAGCATAGGTTGTTACCCCCGCTATACTTGCAGTTCTCGCCCAACAGGCACGCGCTCACCGCAATACGCACAATGCTCGTACCTCCCAACCTGTGCTCACGATGCATAAGCTTGCTTTAGCACACGCACCAAGCACTTTCGACATGCGTGCGAGCGCCGTTGGCGCCAGCGCATAACGCCTGCGCAAGAAAATCAATGCGTGAAAGTGCCCAAAAAAGCATCTGGAGTACCCAAGGATGCAGGTTTTGGGCACTTTGAAGCCCAAAGCGGCATCCGGCCTACTCCAAGATTCAAGTTTTGGGCACTTCCGGACAGAACGTCAAAGTACGGACAAAGAGGCCTTCAAAGAAAGTGCAGATCAGACGGCGCGTCCCTTTCGCAAAACCGAAAGGCTACTCGGGATGAGCGACCGGAAGTGCCCAAAACTTGCTCGCACGTTCGATCAAGATCGTTCAGGACCCATGTGTTCAGCGATTACCTAGAGCTTCGCGCCGCACGACATGCAGAACGCATCGCCCTCGTTGATGGGCGCACCGCATCCAGGGCACGTGGGGCCCTCGACAGGAGCCGGCGCAGGGGCGGGAGCCGGGGCTGCAGAAGCCAAAGCAGCCTGTACCTCAGCCATGGGCTTGCCGCATCCCGCACAGAATAGGTCGGTCGCGCTCATGCGCGTATGGCAGAACGGGCACTCGATCTGCGCTGCGGCCTGAGCGGACTCAGCAGCCTGGCGCTCGATCTCGTCGAGCTGCGCCTGGATATTCGCACGCTCCTGGTCGATCTGAGCGATGCCATCGTACAGCTGCTCGCGGCCCGCGCGGAAGGACTCGTCGTCCTTCGTTGCCTCATACAGGCTTGCACCCAGCTGCGCAGCCAGCTGAGAACGGCGCTTGTTCGCATCGTTCAACTGGCTCTTAAGCTTCATCGATTCAACACCGCGGTTGGCGCCGGCAACACCACGGTTAAGCGAAGCTTGAACATCGTCAAGAAATCCCATGATCCCACCTTCTAACTCAGGCACCCATTGAAAGGCGCCAATGAGAGATACCGATCGGGTTGCGAGGCACGGCACCACGCATCCACGGCCACTATACCACGGTACTCAATGAGTACGGTGGTGGCGCGGCCAATTAACGCCGCGAGCAACGTGCGAGAACACGCGGCTTACGATTCCTTGATGCGCAGATACATAGCCTTGGCACCCGAAGCGTTTGCGCGCTCATCGAACTCGTAGACGCCCATCGACTTCAGGAACGGACTGAGTTTGCGATACCCGTAGTTGCGCACGTCGAAATCGGGCAGGCGCTTGGGCAGCTCGCTGCCGATAGTGCCGAGGAAGACCCAGCCCTCCTCGTCGGAGAACTGGTCGATGACCGAATCGACCGCCGTGCGAATACGCTTCATATGCCGCCGGCGCGCGGCGCGGCTAAGCTCGCTGAACTCTACATCGCCCAAGTCGGCCTCGGTACCGGCTACCAACGGCGCTTCGCCGCCCATATCGCCCGGTGAGCGCTTGGGGCGCGCAGCCGCCTTGTCAGGTGCGGCCTGTTTATCTGCCGCCTTTTCGACACCGGAGGACTTTGCCTTCAACTTCTTCTGCGTGGGAGCACCCTCGTCCTTTATGGCCTTCTTTGCCGCCCCCTTGCCCACCTTCTTCTTGGCGGGCGCCTCGGTCGTTATTTCCGTTTCGCGCTCTGCCTCGGCCTCCTCCTTCGCCTCCGCACGCTGCGCGGCATAAAGCAGGTCGAGGTACTTGAACTGGTTGCATGCGCTGATGAACGGCTCGGGCGTCTTCTGCTCGCCCATGCCGATCACCTGCATGCCGCTTTCGCGCAGGCGCGCGGCGAGACGCGTGAAGTCCGAATCGGAGCTCACGATGGCGAATCCGTCCACGTGGCCGCTGTAGAGAATGTCCATCGCGTCGATAATCATCGCGGAATCGGTCGCGCTCTTGCCGTAGGTGTAGCTGTACTGTTGGATGGGAATGATCGAGTTCTCGAGCAGGCAGTTCTTCCACGAAACGAGGCGTTGACTCGTCCAATCGCCGTAGATGCGCTTGTACGTGGCAACGCCTGCGTTCGAAACCTCGTCGAGGATGATTTTGATGTACTTCTCCGAGATGTTGTCCGCGTCGATGAGGATGGCGAACCTGAGCTCGGAGCTGGTCTGAGCTGGCATACGGGCCTTTCTACTCGAAACGTATGCCCTCATGATACCCAAAAGTGCGAACTCCACTGCAAAGCGGCCGCCGCGAGCCAGTGCGCACGACAGCCGCCGGAGTACACGGTATGCATCATGCACGCGATGAGTCGACGCACGCATGAAACCGCCTAGACCTTCGTGTAGCGCTATGCAACTTCGCGCATGGTAAAGAGCGGCTCACCGAGCTGCTGCTCTTCATCCGACTCCGCCTGTGCCTGGAGCTCTTGGTAGCGTTCCGCGATGTTCTCAACCGGTTGGATCTCATACGTGTGCGAGCTGGTGTTGCCCTCCGCGTCGGTTGCCTCGATCTCGATACGCGTACCTGCGATTTTTTGTGCAGCGAGCGTGTTGACCACGTAAAGGTCGCGCAGCGGATCGTCCGTAGCTGCATCGACTTCGTCTTCCGGAATAACTACATCAAGGCTGTACGTACCCTCGATAGAGGAATCGCTCAGGGTGAACATCTTGACGTCTTGGAATTCCGTGAGCTCGCCGTTGGTAGAAACGCTCCCGCGACTCTGCAGGAACCTAAACGTCGCGTCACCCTCAACGATGGAATACGTGATATCGCGAAACTCACCATCGACGAGGGACAGATCCATATTCATGTGCACCGAATAGCTGCGGTCGTCACCCTGATCCCAATCTACCGATGTTCCAAATGATGCCGGCAGCAGCACTGAGCCATCGGCTTGCTCGACACCCTGTGCATAGGCTGCGAGCACCGGGCCATCAATCGCAGCGGCACCGCCCGTGCGCCCGCTCCCCACCATGTTGCCGCTAACGACACCCGCAACCAGCACGACCGCCGCAACTGCCGCAGCTGCGAGCACGGCGCGCCGCGCCACAACACCTGCGGAGGGAAGCACCCCGTGGCGATGCATCACCACATGCTCGCTCGCGCTAACACGCGCCGCCGAGCGCTCGCGCTGCAATGCTGCCCGCAGTCGCCCTTGCCCCATCGATGTTGGGCCCACTTGTTTCATCTGCGTAACATACGAGGCAAACCCTTGTTGCTTCATCGTATTACTCCTGTCTGCTGAGAAAAGGACGGAACATCCGCGCCTTGTTGCTCACACTGCACAGCCATCATCTGCCTGAGCCGCGTCCGCGCCCGCCGTAACCGCACGCGCACCGCAACCTGCGTGCACGAAAGCGCCTCGGCCATCTCTGGGATTGAAAGCTCCTCGACGTAACGAAGATGCAGCACAGAGCGATCCGATTCCTTGAGTGCATCCATTGCCTGCCACACAGGGTGCTCCATCAGCAATTCAACCACTTCGTCTTGCGCAACAGTTGAGCCCAAATCGGGCTCAACCACGACCTCGACACGTCGATGCCACGCCTGCCTTGCAAGATCGCGGCACTGGTTGATGGTTACGCGAAGTAGCCAGGCGCGCAGGTGATCGCTATCGCGAAACGGCACCTGCGAGCGCATAAGCTTGATGAACACATCCTGCATAACATCCTGCGCATCCGCCGTGCTCCGCGTTTGGCTCAGCGCCAGCCGGTACACGGCTCCTTGATGTGCTGCAATTGCCTCGTCCATGAACTCCTCGCTTCGGAGCTCGTTATTTGATTCCCGCACATCAATCACCTCCCTACCCTATACACGTATGAGGGCATGGGTTTGTTACCGCATGGTACTGCTTCATAAATTGTCGCAATATTTGTAGCTTTAACGTCTTGTTTTTCGACAATACCTACGACAATTTCTCGACACCTAGTGCGAGGGTATGCCTCACGAAAGCGCATGGCATGATGCCTCGACATGCAACGGCCCGCACCAGAACAATCCGGTGCGGGCCGTTGCAAAGAAGCGATGTGTGAATACTTATGCCGTGGGTTTCGGCGGCATGAGCGGGTTCTCGCGCTTCAGGAGCGTCATGAACTCGTCGCCCGTGATGGTCTCCTTCTTATAGAGGTAGCGAGCGAGCTCGTGCAGCTTGAACTTGTTCTCCTTCAAGATCTGCATGGCGCGCGTGTGCGCGGCCTCGATGAGCTTGCGCACGTCCTCGTCCACGCGCTCGGCGGTGCCCGGCGCGCAGGTGAGCGAGGTGTCCTGGTTGAGATACGCGTTCTGCACCGTGCCGAGCGCCATCATGCCGAATTCCTCAGACATACCGAAGCGCGTGATCATGTTGCGCGCAAGCTTCGTAGCCTGCTCGATGTCGTTAGCGGCACCGGTGGTCATCTCGCCAAAGATGAGCTCCTCGGCCGCGCGACCACCGCAATACACGGCAAGCTTGTCGAGCGCCTCCTGGCGCGTAGTGAGGAACTTCTCGTCCTCCTCCACCTGCATGGTGTAGCCGAGTGCGCCCGAAGTGCGCGGCACGATGGTGATCTTGGTGACCGGCGCGCCCTCCTTCATGTTGGCCGCCACGATAGCGTGACCGATCTCGTGGTACGAGACGACCTGCTTCTCGTGGTCCGAAAGCACGGTGGACTTGCGCTGCTGGCCCGCGATGACAACCTCGACCGATTCCTCGAAGTCTTCCTGCGTGGCGCGGTTGCGCCCCTGGCGCACGGCGCGGAGCGCACCCTCGTTGATGATGTTGGCGAGGTCTGCGCCCGAGGCACCGGGCGTGGCGCGCGCGATGGCCGAGAGGTCGATCGGCGGCTGGACCTTCACATCCTTGGCATGGAGCTCGAGGATGGACTTACGGCCGGCCAGATCGGGAAGCTCGACGGGGATGCGCCGGTCAAAGCGGCCGGGGCGCAGAAGCGCCGGGTCGAGCGAGTCGGGGCGGTTCGTGGCCGCGAGCACGACGATGCCCTTGTGGTTATCGAAGCCGTCCATCTCGGTGAGGAGCTGGTTCAAGGTCTGCTCGCGCTCGTCGTTGGTCGAGAGGCCCTGGTCGCGCCGCTTACCCACGGCATCGATCTCGTCGATGAAGACGATGCAGGGTGCCTTCTCGTTCGCCTGCTTGAAGAGGTCGCGCACCTTGGCGGCGCCGCGGCCCACGAACATCTCGACGAACTCGGAACCCGAGATGCTGAAGAACGGAACGCCCGCCTCGCCGGCAACCGCCTTGGCGAGGAGCGTCTTGCCGGTACCCGGAGGGCCTACGAGCAGGGCGCCGCGCGGCAGACGCGCGCCGATGTCCTCGTAGCGCTTGGGGTTCTCGAGGAAATCGACGACCTCCTTGAGCGATTCCTTGGCCTCCTCCTGGCCCGCGACGTCCTTGAACGTGACGCCCACGTCCTTCGAAGCCACGATGCGCGCGCCGCTCTTGCCGAGGCCGCCGCCCATGCCGCCGCCGAAGCCACCGGAACCGAAGTTCATCGACGGGCCGTCGTCGCCCATGGCCTTCTTCATGCGGCGGTTAAGCCACCAGCCAATGAAGGCAAAGACGAGCAACGGCAGCACGAGCGTCATGAGGTAGTAGGTCCAGATGCTCGAGTCGTTATTGGGAATGATGACTTCAAGCGTTGCACCAGCATCAACGATACGGTCGGTGAGGCCCGAGTCGTTCGGCATGACGGTACACTGATAGGCAACGTTGTCCTCACCGCCCTTGAGCGTGTAGAGCGCCGAATAATCGCCATCGGTGTATTGGACCGATTCGACCTTCTTCTCCTCGAGGTCATCGATGAATTGGCTATAGCTCACATCGTTGATCTGAACCTGCTTCGCCATGTTAGGGAACAGCAGGGTGTTGAGCACAAGGTACACGACGAGGGCTATAAGCACGTAGAGGATCATATTCCGTCTACGCTTATGGTCGTCCATCTCCATAGGGCTACTCCGTTTCTTTGGGGCATATGCTGTGCATGATACCCCCTGCAGAGGACCCCTAAACGGACGAGCTTGATGCTCGGTGAAATCTAGTCGGCGGATGCCTTCGGACAAATATCGGACACCGAGATTTTCAGGCAAGAAATCTCAGAATGGGCAATTTAGCGGCCCCGCTTTTCTTCGATTCCTTGCCCGAATACCAAACAGGACGCTTGGCCCGCACCGCGTCGCGCCGACGAGCTCAGCCGTATATACCGTGCTGGTAGTGATAGCTATTCGATGCATGGGGGCAGAGCTGCCAGAAGGCGACGGCCGAGGCGGCGGCAACGTTGAGCGAATCCACCCCACGGGCCATGGGAATGCGAACGGTGAGGTCGGCGCCAGCGATCGTACGGGCAGAGAGACCGTCGCCCTCGGTGCCCATGAAGAGCGCCAAGCGCTCGATCTCGCCAAGAGAGGGGTCGTCGAGCGAGCGAGAATCGTCGGAGAGCGCCATGGCGGCGCAGGCGAAGCCCGCATCATGGAGCGTGGCGAGGCCGTCCTCAGGCCACGCGCGCGCCACAGAGGCGAGCCTCGTCCACGGAACCTGGAAGACCGTCCCCATGGAGACGCGCACGGCGCGCCGGTACAGTGGATCGCAGCAGGTCGGGCTCACGAGGATGCCGTCGACGTTGAGCGCAGCGGCACTGCGGAAGATCGCCCCGACGTTTGTATGGTCCACGATCCCTTCGAGCACGCACACGCGCACCGGGCGGCCCTCCGCATGGTTGACGATGCGGTCGAGGAACGCCCCCGCTTCGGGCATGGGCGGGCGCCGAAACGCCGCAAGGGCACCGCGCGTCACGTTGAAACCGGTGAGCTCCTCCATGAGGTCCATCGGCGAGATGAACGCAGGGACATCGAGCTCCGGGCGCGCGGCAGCAAGATCGTCGAAGAGCGGGACGAACTGATCGAGCCAGCGCTCCCCCATGAGGAAGCTCACCGGCTCCAGTCCGGCTGCGAGCGCCCGCTCGATCACCTTGGCGCTCTCTGCGATGAAGATCCCCTTCTCCGGCTCGAGCACGCTCCTCAGCTGACGCTCGGTCAGGCGCGTATAGGCATCGAGCCGCCGATCGGCGAGGGTATCGATACGGATAACCTCGACCATGCTAGCTCACCAGATGGTCGATGACGGTAGAGCCGAGGTCGAGGACGACGTCAAACCACGTGCTGCCGGAGCCCTCGTCGCTCTTTCTGGATTCCTGCCGCTCATAGGTCACGAATTCGAAACCGACGCCCGCATCGCCCTCGCCCTGCTGGACCACGTATCCGCCGTCCGTTGCGGAAACGCGCCAAGCGGGATCATCGTCGAGGTTCGGGAAAAATGCGTCCGCAGCATGCGTGACGTGATTCTTCGTCACCACAACCTCTGCGCACAAGGGCAGGAGCTGCCGGTACACCTCGGCCCCGCCGATGACCCACGCCTCCTCCTCGTTCGCCACGGCGCTGAGCGCCTCGTCGAGGGAATGAACGACCTCCACGCCCTCGCGGGCGAACGACGCGTCGCGCGTGAGCACGATGTTGCGCCGATCCTTGAGCGGGCGGCCGCCCGGGAAGCTCTCCAGAGTCTTGCGTCCCATGATGACGGCATGGCCCTTCGTGCAACGCACGAAATGACGCATGTCGGCACGGTTCGCCACGAGCATGTCACCGTCGCGGCCGATGCCCCAGTCGTCGCACACCGCCACGATCGCCTTGAGTCTACACTGCAATGGGGATTCCCTTCACCTGCGGCCCGGTCTGGTAGTTCTCGACGATGAGGTCGTCGGTCGTGAAATCATAAAAGTTCGTAACCTCGGGGTTCAGGCGCACCGTCGGCGCAGGGAACTGCGGCCTACCGATGAGCTCCCGCACGATATCGACGTGCCGGTCGTAGATATGCGCATCCACGATGACGTGCAGAAGCTCGCCCGCAACCATGCCGACGGATTGCGCGACCATCATGAGCAAGATCGCGTACTGGCATACGTTCCAGTTGTTCGCCGCAAGGATGTCCTGACTGCGCTGCATGAGCACCATGTTGAGCGTGGGGCGCTCGTCGCCTTCGGCATGCGTGACGTTATAGGTGACGCTGTACGCGCAGGGGTAGAGGTGCATCTCAGAAAGGTCGGCGAAGGTATACATGTTCGTCATGATGCGCCGCGAGTACGGCGTGTGCGAAAGATCGTAGAGCACGCGGTCCATCTGATCGAAGTCGCCCTCGGGATAGTGCGACTTCTGCGCGATCTGGTAGCCATACGCCTTGCCGATGGAACCGGTCTCGTCGGCCCACTCATCCCAGATATGAGAGTTGAGATCGTGGATGTTATTCGATTTACGCTGATAAATCCAGAGAATCTCATCCATCGCGCTCTTGAGCGCCGTGCGCCGCAGCGTGAGGGCCGGGAATTCCTCGCGCAGGTCGTAACGAGCGGTCACCCCGAAGTTCTTGATGGTGTAGGCCGGCGTCCCGTCTTCCCAATGGGGCCGCACTTTCTGCCCCACGGTTGTGGTGCCGTGGTCCAAGATATCCGTGCACATCCGCACGAAAAGCTGATCTGCCTTGCTCATGCGCATCCTTACGACTCGTCCAAAACGTCCACTTTATTGTACGCAATGCGGAGCATGTCCACGAAAGATGCGCTGCGTGGAGCTATCTCCATAGGGACGAGACCGGACGGAGCGCCGCGCAAGCACGGCCGACTACCGTGGTCTAGGCCTCGAGCGCCATCTCCTGAGGGGCTTCTTCGGCTTCGGACCCATCTTTCCGACCGAACCCGACCACGAAATCGATGAGCGGGGACGAGATGAAGACCGTGATGAGCGAGAAGACGATTTTGCTCAACGGAATATAGGAAAGCGAAAGCAGGAGCACCGACAGGTCCGTGAACAGGTAGCACCGCGAAAGTTTGAGCCCGAACACCTTATGGATCGAGAGCGCGAGCGCATCGTCTCCACCGGCCGACGCATTGCAACGCACGACGAGCCCAGCACCTACGCCCACGAACACGCCGCCCGCGATAGACGCGAGCAACGGAAACGCGGAGAGATCGGGAAACAGGTGCGGCAGGCTTTCCCACAACGCATAGAACAGGGCGAGGAGCACGCTCGATACGGCGGACCACCCGAGGAACCCCGCTCCCAGCACGAAGAAGCCGACGGTATAGCACACGGCGTCGAGAATGGGAGACGCAATGGAAGCGTCGATACCGAACCAATGGTTGAGCAGCAGAATCCCGCCGAGCACGCCGCCCTCGGTGATACCGACGACCTGATGGATGTTGTGCATCCCGAAGGTAAGGATGCCGCATCCAAGCGCGATCGTCGCGAACCTGCGGACCGTCGCCCAACTGCAAAGCGCGCCTACGCGCCGTCCGATTTCTTCCCTACTCAACTGCATGGTTTTCAATTCCCTCTGAAACGCTCGCTTGATAACTGCCCACACGATAAACTCTGGTAACGTACCAGGGTCAAGAAAGGGTCCGTGATACGCCATGAAATCTGCACAACCAAAACGCCATTACACCATCAGCGAGATCTCCCGCCTCTTTGGAATCGGCATCGATTCACTCAGATATTACGAACGGCTCGGGGTCGTGACCCCGCAACGCGGCTCCAACGGCTACCGCCTGTATGACCTCGATGACATATACAAGTTATCGCTCATCAAGGATTTACGTCGACTCGATGTCCCTATGAAGCAGATTAAGGAGCACTTGGACCATCAGACGCTCAAAGGAACGCTTGGCCTGCTTGAGCAGGAACATCATCTGCTCAGCGAGCGCATCGAGCAGCTCGAAGCGGACCGAGCGTCCGTTCTTGCCCACATTAATGAGCTGCAATCGGCGCTCGCGAGGCCCGTCGACAAGGTTGAGCTACTTGAAAAACCGTACAGGCACTGCGTCCAGCTCTCTGCACGCATCGAGCGCGACGCCGAGATGGACTTCCTCATCCAGCGCCTGCACCGACAGTACGAACACATACTCCCCCATCTAGGCATGCTCGAAATAGGGGGCGCGCTTTCGGTCGAAGACCTCGATGCAGGCAGGGCGAATGTCTATCATTCGGTGTTTTTCGTTCTCGAGGGTCTTGAAGACGACGAGGACGCCCCGTGCGACTTCATGCTGGAAGGTGGCACCTACCTTGTTATGCGTTACCGAGGCCCCTATGAGCAGAACGGCGCAATCTACGAGCAGCTCTTGTCCTATGCCGCTCTGCACCGTCTTGAGATTGCGGGCCCGCCGTATGAGTTCTATGAGATAGACAATCGAGATACCGCAGATCCAGCAGAATTCCTCTCGCGCATTGAAATGAGGGTTGACGGCCCCGCTGTTGGGCATCCTATCTCTGGAAACGAAGCATAAGAGGGCCCTTGAGGCACTCACTTCATCTGCAATTGCAACTTTTGGGCACTCCAAGCCACTGCGCGTAAGTAGCCAGGCAGGCAACAAAAATAAAACCGTAGGTCAGGTTGCTGGTGTCCTTCGTGCAGACGCGGCTCTACTCGTCGTTCGCTCGTTCAAGTGCCCAAAAGTTGAAACCGGGTTTCGCTCCGGAGAGGTAATCAGCGCTTTCTCCAGAAAAGGGGCCCGCGCAAAGCCCCTCTGGGCATAATCCGCAACGCAAAAGGCCCGGATTGCCGGGCCTTCCACTGAATAAGAAAAAAGAAGATGCGAACCACCTAAATCGATTAGAACTTCTTGCCCTTCATCTGCTGCTCCATAGCGCGAAGCATATCCATGTCGGCGTTGCCGGAGCCGCCGCCCATGCCGGCAAACGGGTTGCCGCCCATGCCGCCGAGCGCACCCATGTTGCCCATTCCAGGAATGCCGGGCATGCGCATCTTCTTGCCGCGCTTGCCCTTCTTCCCCTTCTTACCGCCCTGAGCCTGCTGGGCCATCGTGCGCATCTTGCCCATCATCTTGTTCATCTCGCCCCACTGCTTCATGAGGTTGTTCACGTCGGCGGGGGTGGTGCCGGAACCGCGGGCGATGCGCGCGCGACGCTGCCCGTTGATGATTGAGGGCTTCACGCGCTCCTGCTTCGTCATTGACTGGATCATGGCCTCGATCTTGTCGAAGACCGAGTCATCGATGTTGCCGCCCATTTGGTTGAGCATACGCTGGCCGCCCGGAAGCATGCCGAGAATGGACTTCATGCCACCCATCTTCTTGAGCATGCGCATCTGCTCGAGCATGTCGTTCATGGTGAAGCCGTCGCGCAGCATGCGCTCAGCGGCCTCGAGCTGCTCAGCGTTGGCGGCTTCTTGAGCCTTCTCGATGATGCCAACGACGTCGCCCATGCCAAGGATTCGCTTGGCCATGCGGTCGGGGCTGAAGACCTCGAGAGAATCGGGCTTCTCGCCCATCGAGACGAACTTGATCGGCTTGCCGGTTACCGCGCGCACGGAGAGCGCGCCGCCGCCGCGAGCGTCGCCGTCGAGCTTGGAGATGATTACGCCATCGAAATCGGTGCGCTCGGCAAAGGTGGAGACAACGTTGACGATGTCCTGGCCGGTCATGGCATCGACGACCATGAGCACCTGGTCGGGCTTCACGGCCTTCTTGATGTCGACGGCCTCCTGCATCATCTGCTCGTCGATCTGCAGGCGGCCGGCGGTGTCGACGATCACCACGTCGCGCATCTTATCGACGGCCTCGCGCACCGCGCCCTGGGCGATCTCGATGGGATGGGCGCCGTCGCCGCGGAACACCGGCACGCCGATCTCGCCGCCGAGCGTGGCGAGCTGGTCGGCGGCTGCAGGACGGTAAACGTCGCACGCGGCGAGCAGCGGGCTCTTACCCTGCTTCTTGAGCAAGTAGGCGAGCTTCACGGCAGCAGTCGTCTTACCGGAGCCCTGCAGGCCCACGAGCATGATGACGTTGGGGATGCGGTTCGAGAGCGTGAGGCGGCTCTCGGTGGACCCAAGGAGCTCGACGAGCTCATCGAGCACGATCTTCACAACGTTCTGCGCCGGGGTGAGCGAATCCATGACCTCGGCCGTAAGGCAGCGCTCCTTGGTCTTGGCAACGAAGTCCTTGACGACCTTGAAGTTGACGTCGGCCTCGAGGAGCGCCATACGGATGTCGCGCATCGCGCTCGTGATATCGGCCTCGGTGAGCTTGCCCTTGCCGCGCAGGCGATCAAAGGTGTCGTTGAGGCGATCGGATAAGCTGTTAAACATAGGGGCTCCTATCGTGGTGCCGCTCCCAGTGGTGTGGGGCGAAAGGCTCGTGCGGCATCACGTACTCGCAGCGGGTGGATACGGAAGGTACTACGGACATGGTAGCAGGTTCGCAGCTAAGCCGTGAGACGTAGCGCTGGTTCGCAGAAATGGTTCGCAGACACCCGGTGTCTGCGAACCATCCGCACCATGAGGTGGTCAAAACGGACACGTCCCAAAATGACTCATCGCTCGCCTACCAGGGCGCGGCAGAAATCGTGGGCGTCGAAGTCCTGAAGGTCTTCGATGCGCTCGCCTACGCCCACGCGGAGAATGGGAAGCTTGAGCTTGGAGGCCACCGCGAGCGCGATGCCGCCCTTGGCGGTGCCGTCGAGCTTGGTCATGATCACGCCGTCGAGCCCCAGGGCCTCGTTGAACTCGAGTGCCTGGTTGAGACCGTTCTGGCCGGTCCCGGCATCGAGAACAAGCACCACGTGCACTGGCATGGGCCCCGCCTTGCACTTCTCGGCGCGCTTGCGGGTCACGTTCACAACCTTCGCAAGCTCGCGCATGAGGTCAGCCGAAGTGTGCAAGCGGCCAGCGGTATCGATAAGCACCAGATCAGCTCCCTGCGCGTCGGCCTCGTCGAGCACGTCGTAGCAAACGCTCGCGGGGTCCGAGCCGCGGTCGCGCTTGACTACAGGCACGCCGGCGCGCTCTCCCCACACATCGAGCTGCTCGATAGCCGCGGCGCGGAACGTATCGGCCGAGCCGATCACCACGCGCTTGCCCGCCGCATGTGCCGCCGCCGCGATCTTGCCCACCGTGGTTGTCTTGCCCGCGCCGTTGATGCCCACGAAGAGCACGCACGACGGCGTATCGAAGAAGAAATCGTGCTCGGGCTCCACGAACACCTCGGCCAAGCGGTCAGCGAGCGCACCGCGCAGCTGCTGGGCGGTCTTGAGGTTCTTGCGCGCCGCAAGATCGCGCAGGTCGTCGGTCACCTGCATGGAAATCTCGGCACCCATGTCGCCCATGACGAGGGTGTCCTCAAGCTCTTCCCAGAAGCCTTCATCGACCTCGCCGCCGAAGTAGAAGAGCTCATTCAAAGCCTCGCGGCTGCGCTCAAGTCCGCGCGAGAGGGCATCAAACAGACCCATTATGCGTTCACGACCTTTCCGGTTGCCCGATCAAGCTTTTGACTCACGACGCGGCTCACGCCATCGGCCTGCATAGAGACGCCGTAAAGCACGTCCGCATCCTCCATGGTGCGCCTCTGATGCGAGACGACCAGAAGCTGGGTAGATTTTCGCAGCACATCGATGGCATCGAGGAGCTTCGAGAGATTGGAGTCGTCGAGTGCCGCCTCGACCTCATCCAGCACGTAGAACGGCACCGTGCGCGTCTTGTACACGGCAAAGAGCAGCGCAAGGGCCGTGAGGCTCTTCTCGCCGCCGCTCATGAGCGTCATCTTGGTGATGCGCTTGCCGCGCGGCTGCGCGATAACCTCAATGCCCGTCTCGGCGGGGTGCTCGGGATCGGTCATCTCGAGGTGCGCCTGCCCGCCCGGGAAGAGCATACCGAAGATCTCTTGGAAGTTCTCGTCCACCTTGCTGAAGGTGGTGAGGAACGCGGAGCGCATCTTGCGGTCGATTGCAGCAGTGATCTTGGTGAGGGCTCGGCGAGCGCTCTCGAGGTCGGCGAGCTGCTCCGCGATATAGTCCGCACGCGTGCGCAGGCGCTCGTACTCCTCCATAGCTACCTGGTTCACCGGGCCGAGGTTATTGATCTGCCGGACGAGGCCCGTGAGCTCGCGCTCCGCCGCCTCGCGGTCCTCGGGTTCGGGAAGGGTGAGCGCTTCCTCGAGCACGGTGGTACCGTCGGCGGTGATAGCGGAGACCGCGCTCTCCACCTGGACCTCAAGCTTTCCGCGCTCGACGTTGATCTCGTTCTGCGCGGCAACCGCCGCATCCACCTCTTGCTTGGCCGCAGCGACCTGTTCCTTGGCGTCTTCAATGGTCTTCTTGAGCGAGGCGGAATCAGCCTCCTCGAGAGAAGCCTGGTCACGCAGGCGAGCTGCCCATTCCATAGCGCGCTCAAGAAGGGCGGTGTAGCGGTCATGCAGCGGATCGACGCGCAGGCGGAGCACCTCGAGCGACCGCGCGGACTGCCTCGTCGCACGAATACGGCGGTCAAGCCCCTCAAGTCGACGCTCCAACTCCGGAACACGGCTGGTAAGCGAGCGCTTGCGCTCGAGCGCCTGCGCCCTTCGGACCCGTGCATCGGCAAGTTCGCCGGCGGCATCGCTATCGGCACGACGAAGACGATCGAGCTCGTCATTCGCCTCGGCGATCTCGTCGGCTAGCTCGCCCGCGTGCGCACGCTCTTCGTCACGCGTGCGCTCAAGCTCCTGGGCGCGCGGTGCAGCCTCACGAGCCTGCTGGGCAGCTTGCTCGCGGCGAGCAGTCAGCTTTGCATGCTCGGCCTCCGCGTTGGCGAGCGTCTGCTCGAGCCGCCCGATTTCCTCGCGCGCAGAGCGCTGTTCCCCCTGAAGGCGCGCAATCTCACTCGAAGCGTCGCGTTCCTCAGCACGCGCCACGTCGAGCGCCGCCTGCGCCTCGCTCACACTCCGTCCAGCATCGTCGAAAACGGTGGAAAGGTCGGGTTCAAGGTCCTCGAGCTCACGAATGCGCCGCTTGCGCTCAAGAGCGCCGGCCTCGTGGTCCGCAGCGCTGCCAAGACGAACGATGCCGCCGTCGCGCACACGTGCCCCGTCGGGTGTCACATAGAGCACGCCCGGTACCGCGGGCGCTGCGAGGGCCTCTTCAAGCGAATCGACGAGATACACGTGCCCCAGCAAAGCCGCAACGGGAGCAGCGTAGCCATCGACCACGGAGAGCTGCTCGACCAAGCGCTTTCCCGCAGCCCCAGCCGCGGGCTCGGGCACATTGATATCGCGCGCAATCAAGGTGGCCTCCCCCGAAGAGGCCGCCCCTCCCTGCATTGAAGCGCCAACCGCACTCAAACCCTCGGCAGAATCCATGACGAGCGCTTCCAGGTCGCCGGAAAGCAGCTGCTCGACCAGGGGCTCCAGCGCCCTTGGGGCCTCGATAAGATCGCCCAGGCGCGCAGAAACCGCACCAGCATGTTCATGCGCGATGCGGGCGGCCAGAGGCGACGCATCCGCAAAGCGTTCATCGAGCTTCTTAAGGCTCGCGAGCTCAGAGCGAACCTCATTCAGGCGGTCGCGCGCATCGGACTCTCGTTTACGGAGCTCCGCCAAGGTGTCCTGAGAGGCTTCGATGGCATCCTTGGCCTCTTCCAATGCTGCTGTCGCATCTGCAAGCTCGGCATCGACTTCCTCGGCACGGACACGTCGGGCCTCGAGCGCGGCGCGAACGTTATCGGCCTCATCGTCGATCTGTTCAAGGCGCGAGGCGAACATCGAGTCCTCGAGCTCGGCATTGGAGAGCGATTCCCGAACCTTTGCAAGCTCGAGCGTGGCCTCATCGGCCTTGCGCTGAGATTCGCGCTGCTCGCGTGTGAGCGCACCGATGCGGCGGTCGAGCTCCTCGCGGCGCGTGCGCGATTCCTGCGCCGCCGGTTCAAGGCGCGCGACGTCGTCTTCCGCCACCGCGAGCGCGGCGCCCACTTCTTCGAGCTTCTCGCGCGCCTCGGCGAGCTCGCTCGCCAAGCGCCGGCGCTGGTGCTCTGACCCGGAAAGCGTGCCCCGCATCTCGGAGAGACGCGTCACCATGTTGTGGCCCTTTTCCTCAAGCAGGCGCATATCCGAGTTGAGCCTGCCGATCACATCCTGCATGCGGCGGCGCTGCTCCCCGAGGTCGCCCACGAAGAGCCCCTTTTCCTCGAGCATGACCTGAAGCTTTTCGAGCTCGCGTTCCTTTTCGCCCAAACGATACTGTGCGAGCTCGAGCGCGGCCGCGGCCTCCTTGGCGCGATGCTCGCACTCCCCCCAGGTTTTCTGCAGGCGGCGCAGCTCGTCCACGGCAAGTATCCTCGTGAGCTCGTTCGCTCGCTCGGTAAGGTCGCGATGTTTGCGGGCGCGGTCCACCTGGCGCTCAAGTGGGCGCAGCTGGCGCGTGATCTCGCGGCTGATGTCGCGGGCACGGGTGAGATGCTCATCCATGCTCTTGATCTTGCGCGCGGCGCGCTCCTTGCGGCGCTTGTGCTTGGAGATGCCCGCGGCCTCCTCGATAAGCGCGCGGCGCTCCTCCGGGCGGCTCTGAAGGATGGAATCGAGCTTGCCCTGGCTGATGATGGAATGGGTGTCCTTGCCCAGGCCGGAATCGTGCAGGATGTCTTGGATATCCATGAGGCGGCACGGGCTCTGGTTGATGAGGTACTCGCTCTCGCCCGAACGGTACATGCGCCGCGTGATGGCAACCTCGTTGAAATCGACGGGGAGCACGTGGTCGGAATTGTCGAGCACGAGCGAGACCTCGGCCACGCCCACGGGCTTGCGCGCCGAGGAACCCGAGAAGATGACATCCTCCATGGCCTGGCCGCGCAGCTGCTTCGCGCTCTGCTCGCCCAAAACCCAGAGGATGGCATCAGAGATATTCGATTTACCCGATCCGTTGGGGCCGACAATGACCGTGAGGCCGGGCTCGAAGACCATGTGCGCGCGGTCGGCGAACGACTTAAAGCCCTTCAAGGTGAGCGACTTCAGGTACATGGCGCTCCCCTATCCGTTCCGCGGCGAGACGATACCGCCGTCAGAGGTGTAGCCCATGCGCTCGAGCGCATCGAGCGCTGCGGCTGCCTCGGCCTTCTTCTTCGAGGGACCGGTTCCCTTGCCCTGGCGAGCGCCGTCCACGAGCACCACTGCGGTGAAGATGGGCTCATGAGCCGTTCCACCGGTACCGACGAGCTTGTAGGCAGGCGGCTCATGATGGTCGCTCTGCACGCATTCCTGGAGGTAGGACTTAGGATTGCTCGGACGCTCGGCACGATCGGCGGCGAGATGAGGCTCGAGGGTGCGGGTGATGAAGTCCTCGGCAGCGGCGCGCCCGCCATCGAGAAAGAGGGCGCCCACGAGCGACTCGTACACGTTCTCGAGCGCGGAGTGCAGGCCGCGCGCGCCCGTTCCTGTCTCGGAAGCACCGAAGATGATGCACTGGTCGATCCCGAGCTCCTGCCCAACCTCAGAGAGCATCTGGCCAGAAACGAGCGAAACCTTGAGGCGCGTGAGCCTGCCCTCGTCAAACTGCGGGTAGGCTTGGTAGAGCGCGAGCGCAACGATGGAGCCCAGGATGGAATCGCCCAAGAACTCCAAGCGCTCGTATGAGGCCGTAACCGGCTGCCCCTCGACGGCGGAGGGGTGCGTAATCGCGCTCTGCAGCAGGTCACGGTCGTGGAACTTGTGCCCGCAGATCTGCTCTGCGAGCGCGAGTTTTTCTGAGATGAGCAAGGCCTATGCCCCCTGCTGCGTTGCCTCGATGGCATCGATGGCATCCGCGACGGAGGCGATGGCGAGCAGGCGCTCCTCGTCCATCTCGATATCGAACTCATCCTCAAAAGCCGTCACGAGCTGCAGACGGTCGAGCGAATCCGCATCGAGGTCGTCGAAGGTGGTCTCTTCGGTGATCTGATCGATATCGATACCGAGAACATCGCTCGCGATATCGGCAACCTTGTTGAAGATCTCTGTGCGATCCATGCTCGCATCTCCTCTCACCATGCCGGGCACGCCGGCCTCACTATGCGTTCTGATTCTACCCCAGATAGCCGTGGGCTGCCGTCCGAGATCCCGCGCGCAATCACCGCCCCCGATGACGCTTTCGAGCTACTTGACGATAGAGTCCACCGAATCGATCACGTGTTGAATCAGGCCAACTCGAACGGCATCTGCAGTGGCAAGGGTGCCATTCTTCACCGCCTCAACGGAAGTTGCGCCATGCCCGATAAGCACCACGCCCTTGAGGCCGAGAAGGATCGCCCCGCCCTTGGCGTCGCCCGATAGCCTCTCCTTGATTGCGTTGAGCTCGCTTTTCACCAAAAGCCCCGCGATCTTGCCCTTGGTAGAGGAAAGCAGGGTGCTCTTGAGCTCCTGAAGGATGAGCTTCGCTGCGCCCTCGGTCGCCTTGAGCGCCACGTTACCGGCAAAGCCGTCGGCAACCACGACATCATAGGAGCCCGAGACGAGGTCCGAGCCCTCGCAGTTCCCCGCGAAACCGGTGAGCCGCTCCTTCATGAGCTTGAAGCACTCCTTGGTGAAATGCGAGCCCTTGGAATCCTCGGTTCCGTTGGAGAGCAGACCGATTCGCGGGTTCTTGATATCGCAGACCACGCGGGCATACGCAGCGCCCATCTGCGCGAAGCGAAGCATGTCGCCCGGCTCCACATCGGGGTTGGCGCCGAGGTCGCAGAAAACGGTGAGGCCGCCCGTGCGGTTAGGCAGCGCGGTCGTGATGCAGGGACGAATGGGGCGCTGCTCGCCCTCGTCCTCATATTTGAACGGAGTGACGTAGGCGGTCGCGGCGGCAGTTACCGCTCCGGTGGCACCAGCGGAGAAGAAACCCTGAACCGTACCCTTCTTGACCGCGCGGCACGCGACAACGATCGACGACTTGCGCTTGCTCATGACCGCCTTGATGGGGTCGTCGCCCATCTCGATGGTATCGGGCGCCACAAGCGGCTCCACGCGATCGCGCTTCTGGGCAAAGGGGACCACGAGCTCCTCGGGGCCCACGGCAAAGACGGTTAGCTCAGCATCGGCCGCAAGCGCGGCATCGATACCATCAAGCACGACCTGCGGCTCCTCGTCCCCGCCCATGACATCGACCGCAACGCACACCTTAGACATGACATATCCTCTCAATAGCGAAATGGCCGACGCAAAGGCCGGCCATATCATGCAGCAACATACTTGCGATGCACCATCGTTACTCGGTAACGATGACCTCGCGATCCTTGTAGTAACCGCAGTTGGGGCACACGTGATGCGGAAGCTTCACGGCGCCGCAACGGGGGCAGGTGGAACGAGAGGGGGCATCGATCTTCATATTTGCGGAACGACGGTTATGCGTACGGATGCGTCCCTGCTTTTGCTTAGGTACTGGCATGTTGACCTTCCTTATTACTTCACCTTAAGGCACTGCTTACGCGCAAGCAGTGATAATAGCATACTCGCTGCTCAGATGTATAGTGATTATTTGGATTAGTCGTCAAGCTTGAGGTTTTTGAGCACGGCAAACGGGTTATCGTCGCTCATCGCACGCTCTTCTGCCTCGCGCTCAGCACAGCCGCACGGCCCTTCGTTGAGGTTGGCTCCACATGTGGGGCACAGCCCCTTGCAATCGGGCCGGCAGAGCACCACGAACGGCGTGTCCATGATGACGGCATCGGCGATGGGGCCCGAAAGATCGATGACGCGCTCAGGGCTCACGACCTCGAAGCCATCCTCATAGGCATCCGGATCGTCGGGCTCTTCGAAAAGGTAATACTCCTGAATCTCACCCGCGATATCGATGTGCGCGGGTTCAAGGCAAAGGTCGCACGCGCCCGTGGCGCCAGCGCGCACGAGCCCTGTCACGAGGACGCCGTCACCCGTATGCGTGAGCACGACATCATAGGAGATACCGTCATCGAGCGCGAACTCCTTCTCTCCCACCGAATATGAGGGAGCGTCAACGGTGCCCGCAACGGGATAGCTGTCGCCGGGATTCTCGATGTGGTCTGCGAGCTCGATGAGCACCGGATCGAAAAGCGCCATGATTACCAAGCGCCGTTCTGGTTGCTGGTGTTCGCACCCTCGTTGAGCTGCTGGCGGCAACGAGCAACGGTGGAGGTCAGGCTCTTGAGGTTCTCCTCGAGATGCGTGAAGACCTGCTCCGCATAATCTTCGGCAGCGTAGCGCGTCTCGCGCTCATACTGCTGAGCACGGTCGCGGATGTCGTCGGCCTGCTGCTGCGCAAGGCGAACGATCTCCTGCTCGCCAGCGATGGTGAGCGCCTGCTGCTGAGCGTCGGCGATGATGGAATCGGCTTGAGCGGCGGCAGATGCCAGGAGCTCGTCGCGCTCCTTGAGGATGCGACGCGACTTCTGCCACTCCTCGGGATAGCTCATGCGAATCTCGTCAAGAATGTTGAAGAAGACCTCAGTCTCAATCACCTTGAACTGCGCGTTCTTGCCGAACGGCGGCTTGGCCTCTTCGATGATGCCCTCAAGCTCATCGACCAGGCTCTCGATTCTCTCCCCCGGAAAGTTATCGCCCGGCATTCGGTCTCCTTTCATAGGCTGCGAATAAACTGCGATTCAATTTCACATAGTACCACAGAGCGCGATTATCGCTCTTTAAAGCGCTCTTTGAGCGCGGCGTCAACATTCGGTGTGACGAATTCCGACACATCTCCACCAAACGAGGCGATCTGCCGCACGACCGACGACGAGAGATAGCCGTACTGCGGGCTGCTCATCACAAAGATGGACTCAAGGTCCGCGTCGAGACGGTAGTTGAGGTCTGCCTGCTGAAGCTCATACTCGAAATCGGTCATGGCGCGCAGGCCCTTAACCACGGCGCCGGCGCCCACTTCGCGAGCAAGATCCACGAGAAGGCCGGTAAAGGGCACCACCTGAACGTCCTCAAGCCCTTCGCACAGGAGCGCCTCACGCGCAAGGCTCACGCGCTCATCGAGCGAGAAGGTTGTACCCACCCCGTTCTTACCAAGCGACTCGGCAACCGCCACCGTAACCTGCGGGCAGATGCGGCGCGCGCGGCGCACGACGTCAACATGACCATAGGTGATGGGATCGAACGTGCCGGGAACGAGCACATGGGTGATGGGATCGGGCATGGAAGCTCCTTGAGAACGGAGGTACAGAACAGGTACGAATGAGACAGTTGTGCCGGGTTAATTTGTCTCATCAACAAGCTGGAGGACATCGACCGTGGTGGTGCCATAGCGCTTCTCTCGCACGATCTCGAAGCCCTGCGGATGCGCCCCAGGAAGATCGGATCGGTGCTCGAACAGGGCGATGGCGCCCGAAGCGAGCAGGTCGTGCGCCGCAAGCGCTTCGAGCAGCGCCTCCGCCGGCTCGGGCCCGAGCGCATAGGGAGGGTCTATGAGCACCGCGTCGAAGGGCCCGCCCGGCACGCGCCCGCGCGATGCTGCGGCGAGCACATCGCCCGTCACCACGCGGTAGGTAGAGCGCTCCGCTTTGAGCCCCTCGAGGTTTCGGCGGACAAGCAAGGCGGCCTGCCGATCGATATCGAAGAACGTGGCATGCAACGCCCCGCGTGAGAGCATCTCGATGCCCAGCGCCCCGGACCCAGCGAACGCGTCGAGCACGCGCGCGCCGCCGATGCCCTCATCGAGGGCAGAATCGAGCACCGAAGCGCACGCCTCGCGCACGCGATCGGTCGTCGGGCGCGTTACCTCGCGCCCCCGCGGCTCCTCGATGCGACGGCCTCGCCACATACCGGCAACGATCCTCATCCACCACTCACCTCCTTGAATACATCTCCATAGCGCCTGACGACCTCGATCCTCAAGGGCATCGTGGCCACCGACGCAAGGTCATGAGCATAGCGCAAGATCTCTTGCGCGTCATCGTGGGCAGCTTGGATAACCTCGACATCCGCCTCGAGGTCAACAAACCGAAGCGTCACCCCGCCGTGCTGCCTGAGGCCCAAGATCTCACCCTCATGGCGAAGGCGCAGATCGAGTTCGGCGAGCGCGAAGCCGTCGGAAGTGCGCTCCAAAGCCTCCAGGCGCTCCTGGGCGGTGCTTCGCGCGCCGGACTTCTTCGCATGCGTCATGATGAAGCAGCGCCCCGCATCGCGCCCGCGGCCCACACGACCGCGCAGCTGGTGGAGTGTTGCCAAGCCGAAGCGCTCGCCATCCTCGATGACCATCACGGTCGCATCGGGCACATCGACGCCCACTTCGACCACCGTGGTAGAGACGAGTATCTGCACATCGCCCCGACGGAACGCGTCGATGACCGCATCCTTCTCGTGGTTCGGCATGCGCCCGTGGAGCGCCTCGACGCGCGCCGCGGGAAACGTTCTCCGCACGCGCTCGAGCTCGCGCTCGACGCTGTGCAGCCGAACCTTCGGTACCGCCTTGCCATCATCCGCGTCGAGCGAGGGTGCCGACCCCGGCACGTCGTCGAGCTCGTCGGTAGAGTCGCTCTCCGCCACGAGCGGGCAGATGATGTAGGCGCGCTGCCCTGCCTCGAGCGCTTCGCGCACGGCGCCATAAGCGATGTCCCGGTTCGATTCGGTGAGCACGCGCGTCTGGACCCCTGCCCCCGCAACGGGCCGCGTGCGAATAACGCTCGTCTCAAGGTCACCGTAAACCGAGAGCGCAAGGGTGCGCGGAATGGGCGTGGCCGAGAGCGTGAGC
>OLPF01000915.1_pt1 | contig 27692 bp, 27 predicted proteins | sample 1673121 | NCBI WGS metagenome assembly OLPF01 (sample SAMEA3136756, study PRJEB25190) | human gut metagenome
GGTGGAGACGCCCGAAGGAGAGATTATCACACAGATCCGTTATATTGAAATGACAAGTCCTCATTATGATAAACTGGATCAGCTTAATAACTTGTCCAGATATGTTTGTGCCAATACTCCGAAACAGGCAGAGATTCATGAACGTTATGAAAAAATTGCAAAAAGTAAAGTACTTGCATTTCCACTTATGGTGCTGGCACAGATTGTAAGTGGAACTTCATTTGCAATTTTTTTCGGAGGAGGACGAAATGATGCGATTGTAGCCGTTTTTGCTTCGGCTGCAATGGCACTTACCGGATACTGGATTGGAAAACAGGAAAAGAATCCGATGATCTATAATCTAGTTCTCGCATTTGTAACAGAGATGGTGATACTTTTAGCAGAAAAAATGGGAATTGCAATTCATTCAGATCGTATTATGATCGGGATTGTCATGGTGCTGATCAGTACTCTTGGCGTGATCAATGGACTGCGTGACGTTGTTCAGAGAAACTTTACTTCCGGAGCTCTGGAGATTATGAATTCTGTGCTTGGAGCCCTCGGAATTGCATTTGGAATTGCGTTAGCAATGAAAATGTTGCATGGCGGTGGAAATGCAGGAGGAGCAGTGCTGAACTCCAATATATTTGTGCAGGCGGTTTCGGTGTCAGTCGGAAGTATCGGACTGGCTGGAATTTATCAGATACGCGGCAAAAAAGTTATTTATTCAGGGATCGGAGCATTTCTGACATGGACAGTCTATCTGATTGTGAGACAATTTGGCGGCAGTTATTTGTTCGGAATGCTTCTGGCAGCTGTATTTGTGGGAATGTACGCATTTGTAATGGCCAGGATTAATAAAGCGCCGTCCACAATCTTTCTGACAGCATCCGTATTTCCGCTGATGCCGGGAGCCAATCTTTATTATATGATGTACGGCTGTGTGAAGCAGAACTTGGCGCTTGCCATAGAACATATGATTCTCCTGGTGGAGACCTGTCTGATGATCGTATTTGGGTTTTTACTTGTGGATATTGTATCGAGAATCGTGATGCGAATTTTGGGACAGGAATATCATATTGGAAAGAATCAGTAATGGAGAAAAAATAATCGGATCAGGGGAATATTTTGTCAGAAAAAGAAACATACTACTTGTATTCTTTGAAAAAGAAAATATCAACACCATGGATTCCAAGGGTGAAATTATGCTGACTATTATGGCTTCCCTTGCCCAACAGGAAAGCCAATCCTTAAGTCAGAACGTTAAGCTGGGCATTCAGTATCGATATCAACAAGGTGAAGTCCAGGTCAACCATAAGCGTTTCCTTGGATACACCAAGGATGAAAACAAGCAACTAGTCATCGACCCCGAGGGTGCAGAGGTTGTTAAACGGATTTATAGAGAGTACCTTGAAGGAGCTAGTCTTTTACAAATATCAAGAGGACTAGAAGCAGACGGTATTCTTACAGCGGCAGGCAAAGCCAAATGGAGACCAGAAACACTAAAAAAGATATTGCAGAATGAAAAGTACATCGGTGATGCCCTTCTACAAAAGACATATACGGTTGATTTCCTTTCTAAAAAGCGGGTCAAGAATAACGGCATCGTTCCCCAGTATTATGTAGAAAACAGCCATGAGCCGATTATTCCAAGGGAGCTTTTTATGCAAGTTCAAGAAGAGATGGTTCGAAGAGCAAATCTTCGTGGCCGCAAAGGCGGTAAAAAGCGAGTCTATAGCAGCAAGTATGCTTTATCGAGTATTGTTTACTGCGGACACTGCGGCGATATTTACCGACGGGTACATTGGAATAACAGAGGCTACAAGTCTATTGTTTGGAGATGTGTTAGCCGATTGGAGGAAAAAGGGTCTGAATGCACTGCTCCTACCATAAACGAGGAAACATTGCAGACAGCAGTGGTCAAGGCTATTAACGAGCTTTTGGCTAACAAAGAACCCTTCCTCTCAACCTTGCAGAAAAACATAGCTACTGTATTTAATGAAGAAAATGATAATGCCACCGATGATATTGATGGCAAATTGGAAGAATTACAACAACAGCTTCTTATACAAGCAAAGTCCAAGAATGACTATGAAGATGTGGCTGATGAAATTTACCGCCTTCGAGAATTGAAGCAAAATGCACTTGCAGAGAATGCAGAGCGTGAAGGAAAAAGGCAACGAATCGCTGAAATGACTGATTTCTTAAATGAACAATCCTGCGAGTTGGAGGAATATGATGAGCAATTAGTAAGGCGGCTTATTGAAAAAGTTACGGTATTTGATGATAAGCTCACTGTTGAATTTAAATCAGGTGTTGAAATAGATATTGAGATATAGGATATCAGAAATGGCGACCAAATGAGAGGTGTTACTTCCTTGATTGGTGGCTTTTCTTATTTACGGATTGACTTTGACTGTGAATATACGTATAATAATATCAACAATGTTGTTGATATTATTATTAATAAGGAGTGGACAACATGATTGATGTAAATGAGCTATTGGAAGAAGCTATTAGAGAAACTGAAAATCTAAATGATGGCGAAGTTTTTCTTGTTAAAGATTTATTCAAGGGATATGTGTGGAATAGGATACCCAGAAAGGATCGACTTCTGCTTGGAACGTTATTTTTAAACCATGTTAGCAAAATGAATGGTAATTTAAAGGCTATTGAAAAGACTTCATCTAATCAGCAGAGGTATAAAAAGACAATTGATAAGTTTTAACTATCTTTTGTGAAATTAAAAAAATTATAAATATGTTGAGTAGAAGCAAAAGATTTGGCTTGGAATTTTTACAGCAGTGAATCGATAAAAGGAGCATGCTTGATGGTAGATAATATTATTAAATCAGTAGCAGAGAAATTATCCTCTCTGTCTTATATAGAAGGTATTGTTTTAGGTGGTTCACGTGCAAGGGGCACCCATACAGAGGATTCGGATATAGATATCGGCATCTATTACAATTCAGAATCATTTGACATAAATACTATTAATCAATTCGCTACAAAGCTGGATGATGAGCATAGAAATAACCTTGTTGTACCTCCCGGAGCATGGGGTGATTGGATTAATGGCGGCGGATGGTTAGTCATAAACGGGTATCATGTGGATTTAATTTTACGTGATATTAAACGTGTGGAACAAATAATGAAAGATACAGAGCACGGAATTGTTACTGCCAATTATCAGACTGGGCATCCCCATGGTTATATTAGTGCAATGTATCGAGGAGAATTAGCGATTAGCAAAATACTATATGCTAAGAATGAAAGCTTATGCGAATTAAAAAAACAGGCAGAAACTTATCCCAATGCTTTGCAGAAAAGTTTAGTTAACTTTTTTATGTTTGAAGCAGGGTTCTCTTTAATGTTTGTAAAAGCAAATTCGGGAACAGACGATAAATATTATATTGCGGGTCATGTTTTTCGTATAGTTTCATGTTTAAATCAAGTGTTATTTGCATGTAATAATGCTTATTGTATCAACGAAAAGAAAGCTATAAAACTGCTTGAAACTTTTGAACATAAACCTGAAAAATATACCGAGAAGGTAAATCATATTTTTGAAGTACTCGGTATCTCACTTTTTGAATGCTACGACATGACCGAGAAGCTTTATAATGAAGTGAATGAAATTGTATCGGAGATAAATAACTTTTTAAACGAGGAGAGTTCAGATGAAAGAAAACAAATATGATGATAATATATTTTTTCAAAAATACAGTCAAATGAGTCGCTCGCAGAAAGGACTGGCTGGTGCGGGAGAATGGGAGACTTTGAAAAAGATGCTACCTGATTTTAAGGGTAAGCGTGTGCTTGATTTAGGATGCGGCTATGGATGGCACTGTATATATGCGATGGAAAACGGTGCTTCCTCTGTAGTAGGTGTTGATATTTCTCATAAAATGCTCGAAGTAGCAAAAGGAAAAACCCATTTTCCACAGATTGAATATGAATGCTGTGCCATAGAAGATGTGGATTTCCCAGAGGAGAGCTTTGATGTAATACTAAGTTCGCTTGCGTTTCATTATGTAGCAGACTATGAGAATTTAATAAAAAAGATATATAGGATGCTGAAGGCTGGTGGCAATTTAGTTTTTACAGTTGAACATCCTGTTTTTACTGCTCATGGAACACAAGACTGGTATTATAACGAAAAAGGAGAAATACTGCATTTCCCGGTGGACAATTATTATTATGAGGGCAAACGGACAGCTATGTTTTTGGAAGAAAAGGTTACAAAATATCATAGAACACTGACCACATATCTAAATACACTGCTTTCAAATAGTTTTATAATAAATCAGATTGTGGAGCCACAGCCGCCAGAGAACATGATGGATATTCCGGGAATGGCGGATGAAATGCGACGCCCAATGATGCTGATTGTATCGGCAAAAAAGAAGATGTAATAATATAGAAAAAATAAACGAGGAGTATGTAAATGAGATCAGAAAAAGAAATGATGGATTTAGTACTTTCTTTAGCAGAACAGGATGAACGTATTCGAATTGTGACCCTTGAGGGGTCACGCGCAAATATTAATATACCTAAAGATGAATTTCAGGATTATGATATTACATATTTTGTAAGTGATATAGAACCGTTTATATCTAATGATGACTGGCTTAATCAATTTGGGAATATAATAATGATGCAAAAGCCGGAGGATATGGAATTATTCCCACCTGAAGAAAAGGGATTTTCCTATCTTATGCTATTTGATGATTACAATAAAATTGATCTTACCTTATTGCCCTTGGAAGAGTTAGATAATTACCTAAAGGGCGATAAATTAATAAAGGTTCTAATTGATAAAGATTGTAGAATTAAAAGGGACATAGTTCCGACTGATATAGATTATCATGTAAGAAAGCCAAGCGCAAGGGAGTATGATGATTGCTGCAATGAATTTTGGAATGTAACACCTTATGTTATTAAAGGATTGTGCCGTAAGGAAATTTTATTTGCTATTGATCATTTTAATCAGATTGTTCGCCATGAGCTGCTGAGAATGATATCATGGAAGGTCGGCATCGAAACAGGCTTTAAATTAAGTGTAGGCAAGAACTATAAGTTTATTGAAAGGTATATATCCGAGGATTTGTGGGAGAAACTTTTGTCCACCTACCGGATGGATTCCTATGAAAACATATGGGAAGCATTATTTCTATGCCATCAATTGTTCAGGGCGGTATCCGGTGAGGTGGCGGAAAGGCTTCATTATGCCTATCCGGAGTATGATAGGAATATAACAAAATATACCAGGGACATGTATAAAAAATACACTGGTAAAACCGGCTGCCTGGATAGCACATATGCCGCTGATATAGAAGAGAGGCGGGAACAGTGATTACAGAAATGAAAGCAGGGCACCTGAAAGATATCGATAAACCCAGCGAACCATTTGAGGTGATAGGTAAGATTATACCGAGGTATGAAAACGAGAATTGGACCTTTACAGAATTACTCTATGAAGCGCCATATTTAAAAAGCTACCAAGACGAAGAGGATGAAGAGGATGAGGAGGCAGATTGCCTTGAATATATTGACAATACTGATAAGATAATATATCTTTACTACCAAGACGATAAATGCGTCGGAAAAGTTAAACTGCGAAAAAATTGGAACCGGTACGCTTATATAGAAGATATCGCCGTATGTAAGGATTTCAGGGGGCAAGGCATAGGCAGCGCGCTTATCAATATATCTATAGAATGGGCAAAGCATAAAAACTTGCATGGACTAATGCTTGAAACCCAGGACAATAACCTTATAGATTGTAAATTCTATCATAATTGTGGTTTCAAAATCGGCTCCGTCGATACTATGTTATACGCCAACTTTGAAAACAACTTTGAAAAAGCTGTTTTCTGGTATTTAAGGTTTTAGAATGCAAGGAACAGTGAATTGGAGTTCGTCTTGTTATAATTAGCTTCTTGGGGTATCTTTAAATACTGTAGAAAAGAGGAAGGAAATAATAAATGGCTAAAATGAGAATATCACCGGAATTGAAAAAACTGATCGAAAAATACCGCTGCGTAAAAGATACGGAAGGAATGTCTCCTGCTAAGGTATATAAGCTGGTGGGAGAAAATGAAAACCTATATTTAAAAATGACGGACAGCCGGTATAAAGGGACCACCTATGATGTGGAACGGGAAAAGGACATGATGCTATGGCTGGAAGGAAAGCTGCCTGTTCCAAAGGTCCTGCACTTTGAACGGCATGATGGCTGGAGCAATCTGCTCATGAGTGAGGCCGATGGCGTCCTTTGCTCGGAAGAGTATGAAGATGAACAAAGCCCTGAAAAGATTATCGAGCTGTATGCGGAGTGCATCAGGCTCTTTCACTCCATCGACATATCGGATTGTCCCTATACGAATAGCTTAGACAGCCGCTTAGCCGAATTGGATTACTTACTGAATAACGATCTGGCCGATGTGGATTGCGAAAACTGGGAAGAAGACACTCCATTTAAAGATCCGCGCGAGCTGTATGATTTTTTAAAGACGGAAAAGCCCGAAGAGGAACTTGTCTTTTCCCACGGCGACCTGGGAGACAGCAACATCTTTGTGAAAGATGGCAAAGTAAGTGGCTTTATTGATCTTGGGAGAAGCGGCAGGGCGGACAAGTGGTATGACATTGCCTTCTGCGTCCGGTCGATCAGGGAGGATATCGGGGAAGAACAGTATGTCGAGCTATTTTTTGACTTACTGGGGATCAAGCCTGATTGGGAGAAAATAAAATATTATATTTTACTGGATGAATTGTTTTAGTACCTAGATTTAGATGTCTAAAAAGCTTTAACTACAAGCTTTTTAGACATCTAATCTTTTCTGAAGTACATCCGCAACTGTCCATAGTAGTTTCCTATATAGGCTAATTCAAAGCCGTCAATTTGACGAGGTTGCCAATCAATCAACAGGAACGAAAATGCCGAGGTCAGATTGGAAACTCGTTTCTAAAACAGAGTTTTTTATACCGAGTGCCATTGGCGAGCAAGCCGCCATAGGCGCGTATTTCGAGCAGCTCGACAACCTTATCACCCTTCATCAGCGTGAGTGTTTTTTGTCAATTTAAGCTTGATAACGAACGCATTACCAAATCAACATCTTTATTCTCAAGTTCTTGAATAATATGGAGATATGTTTTCTGCGTTGTTGTCATACTCGAATGTCCTAATCTCTGTGCCACGCTTGCTATTGATACTCCGGCAAACAAAAGAAGTGAAGCGTGAGTGTGTCTCAGCCCGTGAACGGAAATAACCGGTATTCCTGCTTTCTTGCAATGTCTTGTCAGAATATCGTTGACCGTTGAGTTATACACATTCCCCGATATGAAAATCGGTTCATCTTGAGGTAGCCCTTTGACCAATGTAGAAAACTGAATAATAAGCTGCCAATCAATTTGAATTTTTCGTACCGATGATTGATTCTTAGTAGGCAAAAAGCCACCTTTTCCTTTATAGTCCCAAGTCTTGTTGATGGAAAGGGATTGCCTTGAAAAATCAAAGTCCTGCGGCGTTATAGCCAGTGCTTCAGAAAAACGCATACCTGTTTTGGCAACAAGAAGAATGAACCAATCCCAATTTAACTCTTGTCCTAAGTCCAAATCCGAAAGAAGCTTGTGCAGTTCAAACTGATTGAGATACTTAATCTTCTTGTATCTCGGCTTCTTACCTTTGATGATAGCTTTTCTTGTCGGGTCTCGCTCAATGAGACCTTCGTCAACAGCGTCTAATATTGCCCCTTTGAGCTGATGGTGAAAATCCATTGTGGTTTGTCGCTCGTGTTCCTTTGCGTAATCGTTCAACAGTTTTTGATATGTAATGCGTGTCAACTCGCATACTTTCAAATCCGGAGCCAATCGCTTAATCCAAGACTGGGTAAGCAAATACTTGTCCATCGTGACCTTCCTTATCGCCCCTTCCTTGTACACAGTAATCCATTGTGCGTAATAATCGTAAAAATAGTCTGTTTTATTTATGTTGTTCAGCATAAAATCCTCCTGTAAAATAAGTTGACTCACGCTGATGAAGGGTGATAAGGTTGTCAAGGTTGCGGAAACAGTCTGCAATTAGTTGCTGCTCAGCCTTACTTTTCGGATAGCACACCATAGTTTTCTGAACGTTAGTCCTGCTTAATGATAATACTTTAATACCTTGCATAAGAGGTAAAAGCTGATGATGATAAGCGTCTGAATTTAAGTAATAACCGAGGTAACCCAATGCCATCTTGTTGCGTGGACGACATACCATAGTGTGGAGTCCCGACACGACATCTAATCCTTGTGAATTGCCTATTTCACAGGCTTTTCCGGTTGTTTCATCTTCTGCTGTATCAGCAATTATAATATCGCCATCTTGCAATAATGCACCCTTAAAATCGTCGCTGCTTTTTCCTGTCGCAAAAGGTATTTCATCGTTTTGAACATCTACGACAGAACCGTATTTTATAAGAATATCACCATAGTGAATATTTCTTACAGACCCACTCTCATAATTCAGTTCTGAACGAGATAAGGTGTTGTTAGGTATAGTACAATCAAACACTTCGTCGAACTTACGCTGTTCCCAAGTAATATAATCAAAATCTGTATTTTTAATAATTTTCAGAATTAAATAATACCATTTTCTCCTCTCGGTTCGATGAATCGGGAGGAGATTTTTTTATTTTCCAAAAATTTTTCAAAATTTTTTCAAAACCACCCCCCAAGAATCCTTTCCCATTTCAAACAAGTGAAGGGACTTTTAATTTTCTTTTCAAAATACCCCCATTTTTTCGCTTCCCGGTTCAAACAAGTGAAGGGGTAATAAAAATTTTTTTGAAATCGGGCGATTTTGGGTGTGCATTTTGACCCCCTTTGTCCAAATGAGTGAAAGGAGTTTTTACTATGGCAAGATTATCAAAGAAATTAAAACAGGAATGGGCATTATTCATCAATCCCAAAACAGGCAGAAGAACATACAACGATTTGTGCCGTAAATGCCGGGACGACTGTAAACAAAGCTTTCGGGCAATCGTTGTCAATTGTCCTTTGTATTGCTCAAAAAGAAGTGTCAAATCGCTACCAAACGGCAACGATTTCAACGATTCGGGATAAAAGGATAACAGATATTCAATTCAAAATAAAACGGCTTACAGAGAAAAACTTTGATATTTTCGGCACCTTTTTGATACAGAAAAACGGTTGTTGCAACTATCATTTTCACTCGCCGTTCAAAACAATTCAAATAGCAGGTAAACGTATAAATATATAAATAAATATATAGTTTTTACCTGCCGTAAAAGAAAGGACTTAAATATGATAGCAAATAAAGTATACACAAGAGACGAAATGAGAGAGGAACACATCATAACTACCGATTATCATTTCATAGACAAAGAGGGCGAATACTTCGCAAAACTGATAATGAGAGCAGAGGCAAGCAAAAATATGATGCGTCTTTTCTTTCAGTTAAGCGACGGAAGAAAGATTATCACGCCTGTGTTTTGGTGGCAGAGTTATCTCGGCTTTCATGAGATAGATAACGGTACAAATTTGAGATTGATTTATGAGAAAAACGGCAAAGGTATCGCTCTTAAAAAAATTGAAATATTGGACAAGGAGAATTTGAAATGCAGGAAACAATAAAGAACATCAACATAGATTTACTAATTCCATTTAAAAATCATCCGTTTAAGAAAAGAGACGGAATTGAAAAAGAAGAATTGACAGAGAGCATAAAAGAAAACGGATTGCTTGAGCCGATAATCGTCCGTTCTTTTTCCGCTGGTACTTATGAAATCATCAGCGGTCACAGGAGAGTTGAAGTTTGTAAAGAATTGGGAATGCAAACCGTTCTGGCAATAGTCAGAGATATGACAAAAGACGAAGCGGTTATTGCAATGGTGGATTCAAATTTACAGAGAGAACATTTACTGCCAAGCGAAAAAGCTTTTGCTTACAAGATGAAACTTGAAGCGATGAAACATCAGGGGAAAACTTCGTGCCAAGTTGGCGCAAAGTCAAGAACAGATGAACAGATAGCCGAAACAGTAAATGACAGTGCAAGACAAGTCCAAAGATATATCCGTCTAACGCACTTAATACCCGAACTGCTGAAACTCGTTGACGAAGAAAGGATAGCCTTTACTCCGGCTGTTGAGATTTCGTATCTGCCCGAGAATGAACAAAAGATGTTAGCCGAAGAAATAGAATACACAGATGCCACGCCCTCACTTTCACAGGCACAGCGACTGCGCAAATTCAGCGAACAAGGCAGACTGTCCATAGACACGATATTTGCCGTGTTAAGTGAAGAAAAGCCAAATCAGAAAGAACAGGTTAAATTCAAAACCGAAGATATCCGCAAATATTTCCCGAAAAGTTATACAAGCCTTGATATGCAAAAAACAATCATAAATCTGCTTGAAAAATGGCAGAGACAGAGAGAAAGAAACCGAAGGGAGGAGCGATAATGAATAAGAAAATCGACAGCTTATATGCGGCGTTTATGCTTATTGAAATTCTATATGAGCGTGGGCTTATAAACAAAGCCACACTTGACACCGTGAGAGAAAAAGTTAAATCCGAAAATCCGCACAATTCACAGGCGGCTTAATGTCAAATATACTTAAAAACACAAGGAGGAATTTTTATGACAAACACAATTTTTAAAAACAACACGAAAATCGGAAATCCTTACGATTTTCTTGACCGCAACAGACATCGCAAAATGGTCTTTTACGGCCGTGTGTCAACAGAACACGAAGCACAGATGGCTGCTCTTGAAAATCAAATTGAATGGTACGATGACCAAGCAAAACATCACCCCAACTGGGAGGTGCTGAACAAATATATCGACGAGGGAATAACAGGAACGCAGGCGAAAAAGCGACCGGCATTTCTGCAAATGATAGAGGACGCAAAGAAAGGAAAATTTGATTTGATTGTAACCCGTGAGGTCTGCCGATTTGCGAGAAACACCGTTGACACTCTTGTTACCACAAGAGAACTGAAAAATATCGGCGTTGAGGTGTATTTTGTGGAGGATAATATTTGGACAATGGACGGAGACGGTGAACTTCGACTGACAATTATGGCAACCCTTGCACAAGAGGAAAGCCGCAAAACCTCGGAGCGTGTAAAAGCCGGACAGCATATCAGCCGCCAGCAAGGTATGGTGTACGGCAGAGGGAACATCTTGGGTTATAACCGTAAAGCCAAATCCACATACACGATAAACCCCGAGCAGGCGGAAACCGTGCGAATGATTTTCGATATGTACTTACAGGGCGAAATGGGCGCATCCAAAATTGCGAACGAGCTCACACGGCTTGGACGAAAAAATGCATCGGGCTTGGTAAAGTGGTCACCGTGCGTAATTACGAGAATTGTTAATAACCCTACATATATGGGTTACCAGGCTTACGGAAAATCGTACAGCAACAACTATCTTGAACAAAAGCGAATACTTAATAACGATTTTTCCACATATATGCTCGTAAAAAGCGATTATGAGCCTATTATAACCGAGGAAGAATGGTATCGGTGTCAGGAAATCAAGCAACGGAGAGTAACAAAAACAATAGGCGTTTCTACCGACGGCAAGAAGAAACAACCGAATCACGGCAAAAACGAAACAAAAGACCTGTGGGCAACCAAATTGAAATGCCGATGCGGAGCGTCCTTCCGCAGAAACCGATGGCATAAAAATAACAACGCACCTTGGTCATACGGATACCTTTGCTATAACAGGTTGAACAATGGCTCCGCTCAAAAACGGCGTGACGCAGGATTGGACGATACCGGCTACTGCGACCAGACCGAAATACCCGATTGGAAACTTGAAATGATGGGCAAAATGATTATGGAGCAGGTATGGCGGACAAGAGCCGAAGATATAAAGCTTGCCTGTAAAATACTCAACGAATGTTATAAACCGGATATTAAAGCTCCTCGACAAAACAAATCGGTTATGCTTGCAAATATCGAAAAACTGAAATCCAAAAAGGATAATCTTTTGGATATGCGCAGCGACGGCGAAATCACAAAAGAGGAATTTTTGAACAAGAAAGAAGAAATCGACAAAAAAATTTCACAGCTGACCGCAGAATATGAAAAAGACGATTGCCCGACCGAAAGCGACGAAGCGGGTTTGGAGCTTAGTAAAATTGAAGCGGCGCTGAATGAGCTGATTGATTTTTCACAGCCGGTCTTGCCCCGTGAAATATATCAAAAGTTTGTTTCCAAAGTTACGCCTTACAGCAAAACTCATTACAGGTGGTATCTGAATTTAGACGGCACGGGAACACAGACGGCAGATGTTAAGGTGAACGGCAGAAAATCCAATGCGGCTGTCGCATTCTGCGAGGAGGGGGAAATTCCCCCGGTACATTTTAAAGAGATTATTTTCTTTAATATTTTGAAACAGGAAATTATAAATAAAAAATCGTTTTTCGTGGCTACTCTGCACAGGCTGCGATTAAAGAAAGCAAGTAAGCTTTCGAAAATGTGAAAGGGCAAACCGCCTTATAACACAATAGGCAAAACAAAATAAGATTACGACCTTGTAGAAGAAATTCTATGAGGTCGTTTTTTTTACGCTCAAAGCTTTGCAAAATGGAGTTGAAATATGGATTTCAGGGATAATTTATCCAAAAAATAGCGATTTTTTAGGGTTATGACCGAAAACTTGATAAAATCTCTATTTTTTCTGAACTTTTCCGAAACGATAAACGGCTTTGCCCTTTTCTTGATAAAAGGTATTGCCCGAAAACAGGTTTTTCGACTGTTAAACAGACAATTTAGTCTTATACGGCCGCATTTTCGTAACGGAAATGCGGCGTTACCGTTTGCAGAATGAAGATGGTGTTCAACAGTCTTTATTTTGCGCGGAGCTTGCCGTGCAGGGGCTTGCGACTTCGGTCATTTGCACGGAGGCGCAGGTCTTTCTGTAAAACTGCGTAAACATTATATACCGGGTACTAAGTCATTTAACTACCGAAAAACTCCGGGTTTCCTGCCAATGCTTTCGAGTTACGTCGTGAAACTGTTTATTCCGCGATCGCTACAGCTTTCGTTCAAATTCTTTGACATAAAAAAAGCAATATTGTGAAAAAGTATGTAAGTTTTTGACATTTTTCGACATTGCTATTGCATATAAGTAAACAATCATTTATAATAAAATTGCAAGGCATAGAGCATTTTGCCGAGGAGGGGTTTTTATGAATTTGAAAAAACTGATGGCACTTTTAATTTGCATGTGCATCACTATGACCACGATATCGTTTGTCATCTCGGGCTCCGGAAGCGCATCCGATTTACCCAGGGACATTGACGGCAATGTATGGGGTGAAAGTCTCTTTGTCAAGTTGGACAGTGGCGAAACAAAATTTGAAGGGACCCACCGAATTATACTTGATGCCGGCGATTCGTTCTTCTCTTACGGAAGCGAGCTGAAGGACGGCAAACACCCCATTGTCAAAGGTGACAAGTATGTATTAAGGGAACAGCCCAAAGTGAATAATTTCGGTCAGACCGTCTGGACTCAGCGCGTCGAAATTGCGGATGTGCAGGACATGTGGATCATGGAGTATCACAGCACATCCAGTAATGCCGACCGCTATACAATTTGCCTGAGTGACGGCGCAACCTATCTCAAGGATAACACAGGACCTTTGCCCACAAGCGGCGGAGATATGTCGGTAACGACGGACAAATCCAAAGCCACAGCGTGGGATATGCGCAAAGGACCGGGTATATCCTATACTTTCGGCCATGACAGAGACAGCGCCGATCCGCATTTTGTTATAAACGATGAGTCAGACGGTCGTATTTCCCTGGATTTGAGCAGAAAGACCACCTACAATTTTCACGTTTATATGGAGATGCCCTGGTATAAAACCACATTCTGTTACGAAAACGGCACAGAATATAAGCAGGACACAAGACAGATATATGGCTTCGCGGTTCCCGCAGGACCGAATAAGACAGGATATACTTTCCTGGGCTGGTCCGAAACCAAGGGCGGCACGGTGGTTTACAAGGCCGGAGACATACTGACCCCGAAGGAGTCGAAAAGTTATTATCCCGTTTATGCCGCCAACAAGTATTCTGTTCGGTTCTACTACGACAGCACCATGAGCGGGGACTATACGGAACAGAGTTTTACATACGACAGGTCTCAAGCCCTTGCGGCAACCCCATACAGTTCACCGACCGCCCGCTTTTTAGGCTGGCAGGATGCGGCGAATTCCTCAAAAACCTATGACGACGGCGAAGTTGTAAAAAATCTCACCCCCGCGGTAAATGGAATCGTCAAGCTTTATGGCATCTGGGATGAACACTCCTATACGGTGGCTTATTCCGCAAACTACGGAACGGGCAGTGCGGCATCCGTAACCGTAAAGTATTCGGAAAGTATACAGTTGCCCGGAGCCACTGAGTTTACAAGAGAGGGCTATAAACTTGTCGGGTGGAACACAAAGCCGGACGGCTCCGGCATCGGATTTGCTCCGGACCGGACTACAAGCAGGCTGACGACCGACAACGGAGTAACCGTAACTCTCTATGCAATCTGGGAGAGTGTGCACACTCACATCGCCGGCGTATGGGAAACGACGATACCGGCTACGTGCACCGATAGCGGCGAAAGAGTGAAAAAATGCACCGATTGCGGAGCTGTGTTGGAAACCGAAAGCATCACCGCCCTGGGACACAAGGAGGGCAGTTATTCGGTCATCAACAAAGCGGCATCCTGCAACGGAAAGGGCGAGAAAGCCTGGTACTGTGAAAGATGCGGGTGCTTGGTAAGGACAGAGGCTGTTTCTCCCACCGGGCACACTCCGGGCACGCCTGTAACAACTGTTTCTCCGACTTGTACAACCGAAGGGATCCGTGTTACAAAGTGTGATACTTGCGGCGCTGTTTTGAAAGAAGAACCGATTGACGCTCTCGGACACACGAGAGGTAACTATATTACATTGAAATATCCTACTTGCACGGAAGACGGAATCATGCAAGAGGTTTGTCCGACTTGCGGAATTGTAATATCCGAGAAAAAAATTACTCAGCACACCCATACCGCAGGGACATGGGAAACGGTGAAATATGCTACCTGCACCGACAGCGGGGAACGGGTAAAGAAATGCACTGTCTGCGATATCGTGATGGAAATCGAAATCACCGATGCCCTCGGACACAAGGAAGGAAACTGTTCCATCATCAACCAAAGTGCGACCTGCAACGGTATGGGGGAAAAGGTCTGGTACTGCGAACGCTGCGGTAATCCTGTGAGAACAGAAGCGGTGTCCCCCAACGGACACAACCCGGGTGTCGCTGTGACAGCGTTCCTTCCGACATGCACTGCGGAAGGCATTCGCACGATCAGTTGTGACGACTGCGGTGTCGTTTTGTCGGAGGAAAAAATCCCCGCGCTTGGGCATACCTGCGGTAGCTTTGTCACGGTGAAAAGCCCGAATTGTACCGAAGACGGAATCAAGCAACAGGTTTGTTCGACTTGCGGAATTGTTATAAGCGAGATCAGAATTCCCGCCACCGGACATAGCGGGGAAGTGTGGGTCACTACCGTTGAACCGACTTGCGTCAGACAGGGAGAAAAAGTTTCAAAGTGTACTTCTTGCGGTAATATATTAAAAACCGAGGTAATTGAGCCGCTTGGTCATACATCGGAGAATATTAAAACCTGTGCTGACGGGGCAACATGTTCGGTATGCGGTATTACGCTTGAAAATGCAGACGGAAGCAGTCATACTTGGACTGTATGGAAAACATACAAAGAAGCGAGTTTCTTCTCTGACGGGCAGGAAAGAAGATTTTGCACCACCTGCGGCGATGAGGAATTCAGAACCGTAGACGGTTCGGCAATAGGTCGCAAATACATACCGGCTATCATTATCGGAGCGGCTGTTCTTATACTCGGCGGAATCGCTGCATTGATAATTTATAAAAAGAAAAAAAGTAAACACTGATCATTAAAAATGCTGTCCCGTGACTTCTCACGGGACAGCGTTTTTGTATACGAAAACCACGCGATATTCTCGCGTGGTTAAAAGGATCTTGTTTCAGTCATAACCACCCGTTATACGGTGATTATGGCTGAAATTTATTTGTCAACAGTCAGACCGGCTCGTTTCCGTGTTTTTGAACCCACGAGATTGCTTCATCGTAAGCGGCAAGCCCCATTCCTCCGACCGCATTGGTGTGCAGAATTATTCCTTCGCAAAGTCCTCGGCGCATCAGAGCCGCGTCACGGTCGAGTTCTTTCGGAATATTTTCCGGTTTGCAGGGCGTTTCTCTTCCGAAATCATAAAGATAGCAACCGATACGGCGTCTTTTTCCCGGGGTCTTGCTTATAAACCTGTCAATGACCTTTTCGTGCTCTTCTTCCGTCGGTTGACGCCAAAACCAAAAAGTGAAACCGTCAAAACAATCGAGATACGGCGTAAGATCAAGGTCGATCTGACGCTCATAATAAACTGCCCAAAGTTCCATGCCGGCATCGTTCAGCATCGTCTTGATCCTGCGCAGTTCATCGGTCGTGTATGCGGTCATATTGTTCACCGCATTTTCCGGACAGAAAAAGTCATCGAACACCCCGCAGGACAGATTTGGATATTTTTTCTTCAATTCAGGAAGAGCCTGCGCTTGCTCCCGATTTTCAATGCTCCATCCGAAGGAAAGGCATTCACGTTGCATTTCGTAACTCATTGCGTCACGGTCTGTTTCTTTGTTCATAGGGACATAAAACAGATTTTTTGCGCCGAGTTCTTTCATTCCGTTGACAGGCGTAACATGAGATTCTTTGTCGATCCCGAAGCATCCGAGCAAAGAATTTTCGGGATGCCCCCAGATCCACAGACGATCCTGTATTGTATCCATAAAACCGACCTCACCCGTTTTTTTAATCTTAACACAGAATGCGGGTATTGTCAAGAATATGCTCTTGAAATCTGACTGAAACGATCAATCGAATTGTTTTGTTTTTGAATAAGAATTTGTCGGCGAAGAACCGGACTCGAAGCAGGAATACCGAAACGGACGAAGAAGACGGAAAAAAGGAAAGGACCGAAAGTAAAGTCCTTTTTATGGGGCGGATGCTATGATAGAATATTCACATAGGTCACCTAAATTGCCAAAGTGAAGTTCGGATTTTTTTGTAAAAAAAGAGAAATACCCGAAGTTCACTTTGACAAATGATATGCACCCCAAAAGTGTCTAACTTTTGGGGTGCATATCAGTGCGTCGGGCTGATTTCTGTATGTATCAACAGGCTATTTAATAACTGCGAAAAGCACTTTGCCGACGGCAAAGACCGCCAAAGAGAGGATCAAAAAGATCAGCACAAACGAATTGACGCTTTCTTTCCATCTCATCGCAAGTATCACGGCGTCGCAGACGGCGGCAATTATCATCGGTATCCATCTCAGAAGGTCGCCGCCCTGACCGAGGAACATATCCCTCAGCATCCATGTAAAGCAGAACACAAGCGTCAGCGCGGTCACCGCTTCAATGATATGGAAAAGCGTTGCGTGCGGAATTTCGGATCTGTACATGACGGGAATCGCCATGGAGAAAACAGTCAAAAACAGCAGGGAATACCAAAGTTTGAACGGATGATCGGCGGCGGAAGAGAGTTGCGCCGTGCGAAGCACCATGGCGACGATCAGCATTCCGTATGAGGCAAATTGCACGGGGGCGATCGTATTCTCCGTATGAACCATTCCTCCGACAAGCAGGGCGCCCGCCGTCAGCGTCAGCATCGAATAGTCCGCGCAGATCTGCGGTTGAAAAAGCGACTGCCAGAAACTTCTGTTTGCAAATATGAGCAAGACCAATGCGGCGAAAAGCGAAGCGATCGTGAGAATATTCACATACCCGTCAAATCGCGAAGCGAACAGTCCGCGCGAAGTGTCTGTGCAGGTACGTATTATGCTTTGTGAGCGCTCCGCGAACAGAATGATAAAATAAGCCAGAAAAAACCATGAAATAACAGTATTCATATATTTGTTTTGAGATTTAAGCATCCCATGCTCCTTTCCGCCTCCGCATTTCAATGCGAAGGTAACAATATATTACGGCATAGAATATAGTAACACTTATTTGTCCCGAAATCAAGACTTTTTGCATAAAAAAATCAATTAAAAAGGTTTTGCCCCGGGAAGCGAAGCCTTTTACCGTTGCGAAGACCGAGACTGACGGAGAAAATGCGTATGCCTTGCCGCCTGATGAGAGAGATTTGTTTATTGAATAAAATTATTTACTGCAAATTCTTTTAGGATATTGACAACCGAACGATAGTTAGGTATAATACGGATGTACGTTATTTGAAGCGGCAGAGAGATATGTATTGCAGTAAAGGAGATTTCATTATGGAGCGGGGAAACACAAAACAGGAGATTCTGGAAGCATCGCTGGATCTGTTTTCTGTATATGGATTTGAAGCCACCTCTGTTTCCCAAATTGCGGACGCCGTCGGTATTCGGAAAGCATCGCTTTACAGCCATTTTGAAAATAAACAGGCCATTCTGGATGCTTTGGTTAAAGAAGTGCTGGAACAGTATGCGGGGCACTCTGTTTTTGTCGGAACGGATTGGGAGAAAGCCGGCGATGATCTGCCTCTGACTTCCGATGACGCCGTGAAGATGATTGAAGGACAGATACGATATATCCTCCATGATCCTCATATCAGCAAGGCTCGGAAAATGTTGGTGATCGAACAGTTCCGAAATCCGGAGTTGGCAAAATTACTGACCGAGCGGAATTATACCGATGTGCTCGGATATTTCACCGGAATTGTGAAGCAGTTGATCCGTCACGGGGTTTTGGCAGACTATGACTCCGAAATCATGGCGGCGCAACTGTGTCTGCCTGTTTCCGAGTGGATCAACCTCTGTGACAGAGAACCGAAGCGGGAGACGGAGATCATGGAACTTGTGGAAAAGCATATCAGACAGTTTTTCCGGCTATATCGGAAATGAGATCATATCCGTTACGACGGGTACTGTATGATATACAAAACATTAACGGAGGCGGCTATTGACGCGGGATATGTTCCCATGCTTTACACAGATGCGGACTACACCGCTTCCAATGCCTGTTACGAGAAAATCGGATATGTTCTCAGAGGCAAACTGTGTACAATAGGCTAAATCGGAAGCACAAATATGAATTTACGGAGGAGAGGGAGTATATGCAAATCAGTCAGTTTTTTTTGAACGGAGACATTAGAGGCGCAATTGCGTATATGCGCGATCACGAGGAATTCAAAGATATTCTTCCTGCGTATGTCGCGATTTTTGAAGACTGTGAATACCGAACGTTTGAAGTCCCGGACGTACTCAACGATATTCTGCGTTTGTATCAGATCTATTTCCGTGATACCTTTTATTGCGGGTTGCCGGAGCCGGAGGCCGCAGACAGACTGCTTACTCGACTGAAAGTTCTCCTGGGGGTGACGGACGCAGAAGAAGAAATTCTGACAGAGCGGCTTCGATCGGTGTTTGAAGCGAACGGCTACCATGCGCTTTTCGGGAAAACTCAAGGGTATTACGGCCCGTATATATGGCGGGATACCGTTCCGACTGTCTACCGTGTCGAGCTGCCGTGCGGAATGGCTGAATATACAGTCAACATTCTCAAGGGTTTTGTATTCCGAGGCTGGATGGACTATCTGACCTTCGGAAGATTCGGTACGGGTGGCTGGGCTTCGCCCGACGGCACGATTAACTGCGTTGAGCAGGCGTATGATTTTGAAAGCGAGCGGTTTCTTGTTTCTCTTCTGAAGCACGAAGCACAGCATACGGTAGATATGAAACAATTCCCGGGAATTACTCCTGCGGAGCTGGAATACCGTGCAAAACTTGTGGAACTGCATTACTCCGGCGATTTGGAATTGCTGCAAAAGTTTTTGTCGGAAGCGGATGAAAACAGAACGGGGGACAGCCATGCGGCAGCCTCCGTGAGGATCAAACGCGAGTTTGCAGATACAGATCAAACGAACATTTCCGTCATTCGGACGCGGGCGCTGGAACTGCTTAATGCACATACGAAAGAAATGGAAGAAAAATACGGAAAACAAAAAACAGTATGCAACTGTTGATTGCATCAAATTCCGATTTTTACAGAGACAGATCGGTATATGAGGAGGATTTGACAGGGACATCCGGTATATTGCGATAATGCAGGCAAGAATGGCGAAAGAGTTTTAGATAAGATTTGATCGAGGATGTCGTTGCAGGGACAAGCGTTCCCTACGATTATGAAAAATCAAGGTTTTGAGTGATTTATTTATAACAGAATATATGAAGGGCAGGCAGTCGAATGATATACGGATTCCGTGCGGACATATGTACGGAGGGCGGCCGCGCATTTATCAGGATACCGTTTAATGTGTGGGAAGAGACAGGCCTCAGGGGGAATATTCCGTGCAGGGTGTCTGTCCGCGGTCTCCGATTTGAATGTAAACTGATCCCCAAGGGGAACGGAAACTATTTCATCCCTGTCGCGAAGAAAACGCTGTCGGCGCTTGGGGCTGAAGATGAATATGAAATTGAACTGGAACCCATTGAAACGCTGACGCGGATCAATCATGACAGCCCATATTCCAAGGAACATCCCATACGAAAAATAGACTGTATTGAAACGATCCCCGTGCAAGCGGGATTCTGCGGTCATTGCTGTGTTGCAATGCTTGCCGGTGTGCCTCTGCCCGATGTTGTCGCTTTGATGGGAAAAGGTCACGCATCGTGGTCAAAAATATTGGAAGCGTTGGATTATTACGGAATATCCTATGCGTCGAAGGCTGTTTTTATCAAAGGCGGCGCGTACCAATTGCCGCCGTGCTGTATCGTAAATAACGACAATGGTTTTATATTGTGGTACAAAGGTTACTTCTGCGGTGTGACGGATGTTGACCCAAAGAAAACAATTAGTTATATTGAAATATTCGTCGATTGACAATTGATGCGATAAATCGGGATTTGAAAAGGGAAAAACATGAATTTAAGTAAAATCAGAATCGACGGTATTCCTGCTGTCTTGTGGGGAGAACCGAGCGATAAGATCATAATCGCAACGCACGGAAGTCATTCTTCAAAAACCGATGACTGCATCTGGATACTTGCGGAAGAAGCAACCGCAAAGGGCTACATGGTCATCAGTTTTGACCTGCCGCAACACGGAGAAAGAGTATATGAAACAGATCTTATTATGCCTGACGAATGTGTCCGCGAGCTGAAAGAAATTTACGCTTTTGCGGAAAAGCGTGGCAAGGAAATTTCAATATTCGGGTGCAGTATGGGAGCTTATTTTGAATTGCTTGCCTTTGCGGATATGCGCATAGAAAATGCGTGGTTTCTCTCTCCTGTAACAGATATGGAAAGAATCATTCATAATCTTATGGAATACTGCCACATCACAGAAAAAGAACTTCGGGAAAGAGTAAGGATAGAGACTGATACAGAACCTTTATATTTTCCGTATTATACATATGTTAAAAGTCATCCGATCAAAATGTGGAACCATAAAACATTTATTCTGCGAGGAGAAAACGATACCCTGTGTGAATACGGTTATGTAAAAACTTTTGCGGATAATTTCAGTTGTGAGCTCACGGAACAAAAGGGCGGAGAACATTGGTTTCATACGGACGCCGAACTTGATTTTTTCAGAAAGTGGATCAGCGAAAGACTCTGTTAAATTCCTTTTTTCATAACAATGCGTATATGTCCGCCGTGACGCGGACGCTCCGTTTTGATCTTTGCGCATTGTTTCGGACGTGCGCCGTGCGTGCGTATCATCGGAGTTCAGCCTCTTTGCGAGTCATTCGCAAAAAGAGTTTCAAAATAATCGGTTACGGGGTATATCGTTGATGAGAAAAAAAATACTGAATCCGTTCACCATGCTGTGTTGTGGGTTGCTGATCGGATTTGTTTCAAGATTATTGGATATCTTTACCGTAAATTTGGGTGAAATATTCTCTCAGGCGGCAATCTGGATTCTGTTGGGTACTCTCATTTCAATTTACAGCAAGACCGCCAAAAAAGCGATGCTGAATGTTCTGACCTTCTGTCTGGGAATGCTGTTTACATACTACCTGACCGCGGCATTGAGCCATGGGGTATATTCGATCAATTACATAATCGGATGGACGGTGTTCGCTCTGTGTTCGCCCTTTTTTGCTTTTCTCGCATGGCACGCGAAAGAACGCGGAGTTTTCCCGAAAATTGTGAGCATGGGTATAATCGCGGTTTCCGTTCTGTCATCAATTTTACTGTTCGACAGATTGCGGATATATGATTTCGTTATCGACGGAGCATTGTTTTTCTTTCTGTTTATCAAAAAGGTTGACAGATAGACCGAATTATCGGAGTGTTTCATGACTGTCGCAGACCGAGCGGGATCTCCGATGTGATCCTGCGTGTATATCTTTTCTTTTGAGGTGCCGTCGGTACTATATTCGGTGCGGCAGGGGTTTTGAATGCGAAAATACTCTGATTTTTGAACAAAAAGAAAGCCTGCGCCTTGAAACGCAGGTCATGATCGGGGGGCTTACAGCCCATATGCAAACCGCCCGTTTTACGGGCGGTTGTGCTTTGTCTTGTTTACTTATGTATTCCGGGGAAAAACAGGGCAACGGTCCCGGGACCGACGTGCGCCCCCGTTACGGGTTCATAGCATACCGTCAGGCATTTACCCGTGAAACCCTTTCGGCGAAGTTCTCCGAGCAGGAATTCCGCGTCCTTTATGTCGTCGGCGTGAGCGATGCCTATATCCGAAGATCTGTCTTTTGCGAGGCTGTCGTATTTTTCAGCCAGCGCGAGAAGAGCCGCCTGCTTTCCTCTGGCTTTTCCGCAGGATATGATCTTGCCCTCTTCGTCGCCTTTAAGTATCGGCTTGATTTTCAGAAGCGAGCCGACGAGCGTCGCTATTCCGCTGAGGCGTCCTCCGCGTTTAAGGTATTCGAGATCGTCCACCGTAAAAAACTGACACATCGTGTTTCTTGCCTCGGAGATATACTCTTCGACTCTTTCAAACGAAACGTTGTTTCCGATCATCCGGGCGGCTTTGATGACGAGAAGACCTTCTCCGAGAGACGCCGCAAAAGTGTCTATCGCCGCGATCCTGCGGTCGGGATATTCGTCCTGCAATTCCATGACCGCGATCGAGGCTGAATGCGCCGCGCCGCTTATACCGCCGGACATTCCTATATAAAGCACGTCATCCCCGTTTTCGAGAGATCTGCGGAAAGCGTCCATGTAGTCGAATATATTGATCATTGAGGTCTTGACGGACGCGCCCGCGCGCATTGCGTCATAAAATTTCTTCCCGTCGAAATCGGCGTCGGGATCTTGCTGAGCCGTAACGCCGTCAACCTGGTATGTGAACGGAACGACTCCGATATTATATTTTTTAAGTATTTCCGAAGGCAGATTTGCCGAAGTGTCGGTAAACAGTTTTATCATGGTTTTCTCCTCGTCGGGCATGAGCCTTTGATCTGCGTGTCGGAAAAGCATTGTTGCTTCTCCTTTTTCACTATCATGATATACCTGTTTCCGAAAAATTGCAACCTACAAATGCTTTCGGTCGGTATACGGATCGAGAGATGTTGTTCTACCGTTCATCCGTCGCGGTAGAATAGGTGAGAGGCCGGTCTACCGTTTGAAAAAAATGCCGTAAATTCAAGAAAAACACATACGGAGAAAAACAGGGTAAAATTAAAGTCACGCGGGTTTCGCGTGACTTTATTCTTTGAAACGCTATTCTTTTTCATGCGTTATTTTGTTTGAAGGTCGCCGTTTTATGCGGAAAACGAGGATGACGATGATCTCGACAGGCAAAGCAAGCAGGAACAACTGCCACCAGTTATGGCTGAAAAACAGAAAATAAACCATCAGGATCAGACTTAATTGCAGAGCCGATACGATAATAATATTATACTTGCCCTTTCCCCAAACCGAATGCAGTACAAGCTGTGTCACAAGGGACACGGGCAGAGCGCACGGAAACAGCTGCCAGATGATCTTTCCGTTGAGCCAGAATATTATAAAGATCAACAGGGCGACAGTCCATATGCCCATGATCGCAACGCTTGTTATCATTTTGTAACTGATCGAAAAACCGTTTCCGAATTTGACGGCGCTTTTCTTCTTTCGCTCTTCCTTTGCCTTCAATTCGTCATGGGAATACACGAGACGGTCGACCGTCACGCCGAACACATCCGCGATATTTCGGAGAACGGCGGCATCGGGAGCCGCTTCCGCGCGCTCCCATTTGGAGACGGATTTGTCGGAATAATTGATCTTTTCGGCGAGTTCGGCCTGCTTCATTCCGGCTTCGGCTCTGAGTTCGATTATATTGTTCGCAATGATCTTTTTAATGTCGTCCATCAACAGACCTCCGGGTATCGGAAATTCATTCTTTTATCCTTTTGATGACTTTGCAGTTTTCAACTCCGTAATACTTCATTATGTCAACCGCTTCTTTGCTTATCTTTTCGCCGTAAACTGCGATCGGTATCGCGGGCGGGCAACTTATCGCAGCCGCCGCGCAGATGCGTCCTGCCGCCTTGTCCGTCGGAACGGTCTCGCTCTGCGCGAATATCGCGTCTTTCGCCGGCATGACAGCCGTCATCACGGGAATCGGAGGATTCTTTTCCGTTATCGCTTCTCTTCTTCTTATGTCTCTGATTGCGTTTAACAGCCTTTTGAGGTCGTGTTCGCTGTTTTTCGGCGAAAGCATCAGAACGACGGCGTCGGGATCGTAAAATTCGGGATATATGTCCCTGCTCATAAGTATTTTTGCCGTTTCCGTTCCCGTGTAACCGAAACTTTTCGGACAGACAGTAATTTTCAGCGGCTCATCTCCGACAGTATCAAAACCGAGTTTTTCAATGTCGTTTTTCAGTTTTAAAGCTTTCGGAAGAAAATCGGCGAGTTCTTTTTTGAATTTTTCAGCCTCGCCGTTCATCGCGTCGAGCGATTGCAGTATCAGATACGACGGACTGCTTGACCCGAACAGAGACATCGACGATTTTGCGCGTTCCGAAAATATTACAGGCGCGGCGTCCGATATGTGAAGATACGCTCCTCCCGTTATGACGGGAAGCGTCTTATGCGCCGAATCGCAACACATATCCGCCCCGAGATCGATCGGATGGAGCGACTTCGGCAAAAATTTCAGATATGCTCCGTGCGCGTTGTCGACAAGCAACGGCACTCCGTGTTTTTTGCAGACTTCGGAGATTTTTTGAATGTCGAGAATGTTTCCGAGATAGTCGGGACTTGTCAGATATACCGCCGTCGGCTCGTCGTCTTTTGACAGTTCTTTTTCTATATCTTCCGCGCAGATCGGGCAACTCAGATACGGGCAATCGGTTTTCGGATAGAGTCTGCGAAATTCAATTCCGAGCATTGCCGCGGAGTTCACAAACGATCTGTGCGCGTTACATCCCGCGAGAATGAGAGGTTTTTTGCCTTTTGAAACGGCGTAAACGGCGCAGAGATGAACCATCGTCTGAATGCAGAGGGTAGAGCCTCCCGCCGAATAAAAAGTTTTCGACCCGAAAATATCGCTCGCGTTTTTTTCGCTTTCGGCAATAACGCCGCTCGGAGTGAAAAGCTCGTCCGCGCCGTCGATCTCGGTTATATCGAAAGCCTCGATCCCGAGCAGGGGAGTTCCCTTGTGTCCCGGCATGTGAAATCTTGCCGCTTCGCGTTGCGCATATTCACGGACAAAATCGCAGATAGGTTTATTCATTTCCGTTTCTCAGTTCGCGCTCGACCGCGACCGCGATCGCGCATTCCATTCTCTTTCTGAAAAGATCGCATCCATACCCGTAAACGCCTTTGACGGAACCCGTCGCGTGATATGCGTTCGCCGCACAGCCGCCCGAACAGTAAAGCCTTGCCCAGCAATCGCGGCACTCTTCGCGCGCGTATACATTGCAGGACGCGAATTCGTTCTGTATTTCCGTGTTTGTAACACCCGTCCAAATATCGCCGAGCTTGAATTTTTCGTCCCCGACGAATTGGTGACACGGGTAAAGGTCTCCCCACGGAGTGACCGCCATGTATTCCGTTCCCGAACCGCAGCCCGAAATACGCTTATATATGCACGGTCCCCCTTTCAGATCGATCATGTAATGATAGAAGGTGAACGGCTTGCCCTGTCGGTCGCGTTCCAGCATGAGTTCGGCGAGTTTTTCGTACTGTTCGAGAACGGTCGGTTTGTCTTCTTCCGTCAGCGCTGCGGGATCGTCCTCGGCAGCGACAACGGGTTCCATGCTCAGTTCGTTAAATCCGAGATCGAGCATCGTTTTTATATCTTCGAGAAAATCGGGATTTGCGTGCGTAAACGTTCCGCGCATATAGTAATTTTTGCCGCCGCGCGCTTCAACAAACCTTTGGAATTTCGGAACGATCCTGTCCCAACTTCCGTTTCCCGCGTAATCCACTCTGTATCTGTCGTGGACTTCCTTTCGCCCGTCAAGGCTCAGAACGACATTGCTCATTTCTCTGTTTGCGAACTCAATGACATCGTCGTCAACGAGAACTCCGTTTGTTGTAAGCGTGAAGCGGAAGTTCTTGCTTTTTTCCTTTTCGATGCTTCGCGCATAGCGGACAAGTTGTTTGACGACGTCAAAGTTCATCAGCGGTTCACCGCCGAAAAAGTCGACTTCGAGATTTTTGCGCGTTCCCGAATTCTCAACGAGAAAATCAAGCGCCCTTTTCCCGACCTCGAAACTCATCAGCGCGCGTTCTCCGTGATACTTCCCCTGGCTGGCAAAGCAGTAAGAACAGTTCAGATTGCAGGTGTGCGCTATATGAAGACAGAGCGCCTTGACAACTCCCGACGTGCGCGCTTTCAGCGTTCCCGCCATAGGCTCAAACGAGTCTTCCGAGAAAAGCGTCCCGTTTTTTTTCATCTCGCAAAGAGTACGGTAGCATTCTTCGACGTCTTTTTCCGTCACTCCGTCCGCATTTTTGTATTTTTCCGCGATGCGTTTTTTTATTGTTCCGAGATCGGATGTCCCGAACATTGAGATCATGTCGAACGTCGGATCGTCAACAACGTGAACCGAGCCCGAGCATACGTCAAGAACGATGTTCCGACCGTTGAATTTATATTGATGTATCATACTGTCTTTCATTCCTAAAAATGCCGCCCTAAGAAGGGCGGCATCATAGTCTTTACCCGTTTTTATTTGCTTTCTTTGTTCTCGCAAACCTGGTTAGCTATTCCGCAGCTGGTCTTGCAGGCAGATTGACAGGAAGTCTGGCACTCGCCGCAGCCGCCGTTTTTCGCGCTCTCGCAAAGATTGCGGGTGCCGATCGTCTTTATAGTCTCCATAACGCGTCCCTCCGTAATAATAGATTTGTTGTATTATAACATATATGCAATGTGTTGTCAATCGCTGCCGCCGTAAATTTCGGATTTCTTTCGGATTATCTCAGATCCGCGATGAATTCGACCGTTTTTCCGTCCTCGCTTTTCGCTTTTATGCTTCTTTTATGCCCTTCTGCTATACTGCGCGCGATCGAGAGCCCGATCCCGAAACCGCTCGTTGCGGTACGGTCGTTGAGAAAAAGAAGCGCTCCTGACATGGTGACACCTCACTCACAGCAAGAATTTAATTGCAATAGCCTGAACTTTTTCATATAGATTTTACTGCCTGAACAGCCCTGCGGCGTAAGCGTTCGCTT
>OLPF01000923.1_pt1 | contig 27488 bp, 26 predicted proteins | sample 1673121 | NCBI WGS metagenome assembly OLPF01 (sample SAMEA3136756, study PRJEB25190) | human gut metagenome
GTCCCACTGGTCCGGCTCCACGCCGAAACTGGGATCCTTCGTGGCATTGTACAGATGCGACGGGCCGGAATTGCTCAGATCAGCCCAGGGCGACATGGCCGCGATGCCGGCAGGAAGCTCCCGCCCCTCGTCGCGCAGGCGAAGGGTCAGGGACAACGCCAGGTTGCCGCCTGCGCTGTCGCCCACGACGAAAATGTGGTCTGCGGCATAACCCGCCGTTCCGGTCAGGTAGACCCAGGCATCCATGGCATCGTTCTGCTGGGAGGGATACGGATATTGCGGCCACAGGCGGTAATTCAGCGTGTAAACGCAGGCTCCGCCCGCAAGGCTGCTGTAGCGGACCGCCATCATGCGGTACAGGTCGTTCACCCCGCTGACAAACGCCCCGCCATGCAGCTGCAAAACGGCCCAGTCGCTTTTTTCCCCCTCAGGCATGAGCGCCTCCATGGTACTTGCCGGGAGCCGCACGGTTTCCATGCGGTATCCTTCCGGCGGCCGCCATACCGACAGTCCCATCATGCCGGCCGTCACTTTCTCTTCCGCAGGCAGATGGGTAAACAGCCACACCGTGCCCCCGCCAATCTGCCCCGGCAGGGATACGTCCCATCGGGGCCGGCTGAGGGACAGTCCCGCATACGCCGCCAGAAAAGCCAGCGTGAAGCACAGCGGCGCATGCCAACCGCGCCAGAATCGGCTGCGGCGGATGGCCACCAGCCCGGCGAACGCCACAACCGCGATCGCCCAGCCATACCAGCGCGCCCGGATGGCCAGAAGGCAGTAGAAGATGGGAACAAAGATCAGCAGCGTCAAAATATAAAATCGCCTGGGCACGCGCGCATGATTCAGTTTCTCGGTCATGCATCGTCCTCCTTGGGCGCGGCAAGCAGCGTGGTAACGCCGGCAAACGCCCGCATCCGGGCGCGCAGCTCATCCGCACACGGCAGGGTGGCCCGCACCAGCGCATGAAACGCAGGCGAATGATCGGGATGGGTCAGATGGGCCAGCTCGTGCACGATCACATAATCGCACAGCGCCATGGGGCAGTGCATCAGCGCCGTGTTCAGGCGCAGGCAGCCGTCGGCCCTCATGCTGCCCCAGCGGCGCTTCGCCGCCGTATAGGTTATGCTCCGCACGTTCAGGCCCATACGGTTTTCCCACAGGCGCACGCGGGGCGTAAGCACCTCGCCGGCACGGCGTTTTCGCCAGTCCCGCAGGAGGGCGCGCGCATCACCGCCGCGGGGAACCAGCAGCCATCCGTCGAAGTCCACGCAAAGCGGCACCCCGCAAAACTTCAGGCGCAGCTCGCTCCCCAGCCAGGGAAGGCACGCGCCGTCCTGAGGCACAAACGGGGGACGCTGTTGCGCAGCCTCCGAACGCTTTCGTTCAATCCACCCGCGCTTCTGCTCGATAAATGCCTCAATCTGGCTGATGGGCATAGACAGCGGCGCACGCGCAACAAGCGCACCCCCGCTTTCGATCGTCAGCGAAAGGGTGCGCCTGTTAGAGCGAACCAGCCGGTAGGGTATCTTCATGCCTTGATCCCCCAGGGCAATATCAGTCATAGTTCATGCCGGGATAATAGCAGGCCGTGCGCACAAAGGTAGCGCTGCAGCTGGCAGCCAGCAGCCGCTGCTGCTCATTGCGGCGGATCACGTCCGCCTCCACATGGTTGACGCCCTTCTCGGCCAAAATCTTCATGCCTGCCGCGATCAGCGACTTCGCCAGCCCCAGCCGGCGGTAGTTGGGCGATACGTACAGGCCGATCAGCTTGGCAGCCTGTCCGTCGCCGGTGAATGCGATCTCGCCCACCACCTCGGGTCCGCGGCTCATATACAGCGCCATAAAATGCGGAAAGCTCATATACCGCTGAAGCATCGCGGGCGACCACGCATCCAGCCGGTAGGTGTTCATACGCATGAGAAACGCCTGTCTCTCCGCCGGGTCGCTCATGGGCACATAGCCCATGTCGTAGCCCATGGGGGCGGCGGGACGGGCATTTGGCACGCCCAGTGCCACCACGTCCAGCGCATCGTTGGCGTCAAAGCCACTTTCCATATAAAAGGCCATCATCGGCGTATCCTGCGGGCTGACCTGCGCAAACAGCCGCGCGGGCCATTGAGGGGTCTGCTCCCTGAGCTGCTGCGCACGGGCCAGCAGCGCACCCATGAGCATATCCCGCCCCGGTCCCTTGGAGCGAATGCTCATAAACAGATTGATGGGCCGGTCGGGGAACAGGTAGGGATGATAGGTCGGAATCAAAAACCCATCCGCGACGGTCATATTCGCGCTGTCGGCCACATAAAAGGTGTTCTCCAGCGGCAGACCGTTCACGCTTTGCGGAGGGTGAAACACGTGCATGAGGTTCGCTCATCCTTTCCGAACGGCCGCAGGGGCAGTTCCTTTCCATAGTATGATTTATTGTACCCCAATTCGCCAAGATATGCAAGCCGAAGCGCTTTCCCCTGCCTTCTCATTTTTGCGGCAGACAGCCCCGTCCGCCGTCCGGAAGCAGGCCGCATCCGAAACAGGGTCTTTCCCCCTGCCCGCGGGCAGGCCTCCGCCTGCCTGCGCCGCCGTGGACCGGTTGCATTTCCGGTCGAAGTTTGTTACAATACAGTCAGTCGTTAGTAATCGCGGAGGATAGGTCTGCCATGTTCAACATCGGTTTTTCCGAATTGATTCTGATCCTTCTGGTCGCGTTTGTGATCGTCGGGCCCAAGGACCTGCCCAAGGTGGCGCGCGCGCTGGGCCGTGGCGTACGGAACGTGAAGCGCTGGATTGATGAATTTAAGGAAGAAACCGGTCTGGACGAAGCCATTGACGAGTTCAACAAAACCTCGCGCGATCTTGAACGCACTTTTAAGGAAGCCGATCCTCGTCCGGAGCTGAAAAAAGCGCGCGACGATGTCAGAACCGCGCTGGATGACGCATCCAAAGCTGCGGAACACACCTTGAAAGATCAACCCCAACAGGAGGAATAGCTTATGCGCATCGGTATTACGGAGATCCTGGTCATTCTGGTCATCGTGCTGGTGGTGTTCGGCGGCGGCAAGCTGGCGGGCGTAGGCAAGGCGCTGGGCCAGAGCATCCGCGATTTCAAAAAGGAAGTCAAAGCCGACGACGAGCCCGCCAAGAAGGAAGAGGACAAGGGCGGGGACGCCCAATAACCTTCTATGAACACAGATAAAAAGCAGGCCCTTTCGGTCCACCTCAAAGCCATCCGCCGGATGCTGATCGTGTCCGTCGCTTCGGTGGCGGTGCTGTTTGTATTGTTTTTCTATCTGCTCTGTGGGCCGCTGGTGGACTTCGTGCTGGCGCCAGTGCGGGCGCGTGGCATCGAGGTCATCACCACCAGCGTATCCGAGGCCTTGATGATGCAGTTCAAGGTCTGCCTGATCGCGGCGGTCATCGCAGGCATGCCGGTGATTATCTGGCAGGTGTGGGTATTTGTCGCCCCCGCCTTGTATCCACAGGAGAAACGGCTGTTTGCCGCCCTGTTCTTTGTGGCGCTGCTGCTGTTTGTGGGCGGCGTGGCATTCTGCTACTGCCTGGTGTTTCCCATGGCAATCGACCTGTTTTGGTCGGCGGCGGACGGTGTGGCCTCCACGCTATGGTCGGTGAAGGAATACTTCAACTTCGTGCTATCTTTCGTGCTGCCCTTCGGGCTGATGTTTGAGCTGCCTGTGGTGGTCTATATGCTGGCCCGGCGCGGCCTGGTCACCTATCAGAAGCTGGCGCACTCCCGCAAATATGTGATTCTGGTCATTGCAATCATTGCCGCCATCCTCACCCCGCCGGACGCGGTGAGCCAGTGCATGCTGGCGATCCCGATGATTCTTCTCTATGAGGTGGCCGCCCAGCTGGCGCGGCTGGTCAAGCCCAAAAAGCCGGCCGAGGCCTGATGTCCCACCCGCAGCCAACGGAATCCAATAAAAAACGCCGCCGCGTTTCCCTCACGGGGAGCGCGGCGGCGCGTATGGTTTTACTTGATCTGAGACAGCGCGTCATTCACCGCCGCGATCAGGGCCTCGGAGGTCTTGGTCGCACCGGTGATCGCATCCACGCTGGTGGACTGGGCCGCGATGATGGCTTCGGGGATCTGCTCAAGGGCAGGATCAGCGATGCCGGCGGTCTCGTTGTGGCTGAGGACCTCGATCTTGGCGATCTTGTCGCCGTCCATGGTCACCTTCACCTTGATTTCGCCGCCGATTTCACTGGTGCCCACGCCGATGTACTCGTTCTCGCCCAGCGTCTCTTCTTCCTCGGCAGGCGCTTCCTCCACGACGGGAGCGGCCTCGAAGCCGAAGTGAATGTTGAGCAGCTCAATGGTCTTGACGGCCACCTCGGCGCTCAGGCCGGCGCAGCGGGCCAGACGGCCGGGATCGCTCATGGCGTAGCCCGTGGCTTCCATGTACGCGCCCACGGAATCCGCGCACAGCACAGAATTGGCAACCGTGGTGACGGATTCGATCTCGGGCTGATAGGTGGGGAAGGGCTCTACCTTGTACCACTCATAGAGCTGATCGCGCAGGGCGCGGGCATCCTCCGCCTCGCAGAACAGGCCGATCACCGCGCAGGCGCCGCCCAGCGAGCCGCACAGCGAGGCCACACCGTAGCCAGCCGCGCCATTGGCGAACATCTTGCCGTTGAGCACGTTGTAGGGCGCGCCATAGGCCTCGCCCATGGTCTCCATGATGCCGGCGAACACCGCCGCGCAGCAGCCGCCATGGGAGTAGAAGCAGTCATAAGTGTGCTTGAGCACCGCATCCTTGTCCACCTGCTGGTAGGTCCAGGGATAGGCGGGAGACGCCGCGGTTTCAGCCAGTGCAGGCTTGAGCACGGACGGGATGGCGGTCAGCGCGGCGGCGCCCAGCACGCCCTTGCCCGCAGCGCGCAGAAATTCACGGCGAGTCTGTTCGATGGGTTTCATGCGGAAAGAACCTCCTTGCTTGATTGGGGCAACGTCCCCCTTTGAATTGTTTATCTGGTGTAACTATACCGCATTTCATAAACATTGTCAACCATTCGGCACGCCGCAGTGCCAGGCACCGCCTTTGACACCATGCGTGTAACGCTCGCCGGTGACAACTCCGGTCTGGGCGGCGCGCTCAATTACCTCAATCCCCTTACCGATCGTCTGAACAAGGCCATTGAAGAAGGCAGTGTTCAGCTTATGCTCAACAGCACGGTAACCGAGCTGGTGGTGAAGGATGGAAAATGCACCGGTGTGAAAGTGGGCGAAGTGGAATACAGCGCCCCCACCACGCTGCTGGCCACCGGCGGCTACTGCCACAATGAAGAGCTGCTGAAGATGGCCGGTTTTGACAACATCGTGTCCCAGGCACCCAAGACTTCCAACGGCTCCGGCTTCTATCTGGCCCAGGCGGTCGGCGGTGTGTTTGATAACATGGACAAGCTGGCCACCTACTATGGCGGCGGCTTGATGACCGATGGCTTTGAGATGACCTATGGTGCGAACACCAGCTATCCGGGCCGCATCTACGTCGATCTTAACGGCAACCGCGTTGGCGACGAAACCACCAATGATGTCCATCTGTGGATGAACGCACCGGAGGGCAAGCTGTATCTGCTCATTTCCGGCAACATGATCGACAAGGATACCGTCCTGCTGAAGTACGGCATTTCCACTCGTACGCCCCTGGCGAACAACGGCTGGGATATGATGGACGAGCTGGCCGCTGAAGAAAACTGCGTCTATAAGGCAGATACCATCGAGGAGCTGGCCGAGAAGATGGGCGCGGAAAACCTGGTCGCGACGGTTGAAAAGTATAATGCGGACGTTGCTGCTGGCGAAGACACCCAGTTTGGCCGCGCCGCCGATACCATGGTCGCCCTGGAAGAAGGCCCCTTCTACGCGGTTGAAACGGTTCCCTACGCCTACACTGGTTCTACCGGCGGTGTGCGTGTGGACGGCAACGGCCAGCTGCTTACGGAGGACGGCGTATCGATCGAGGGCCTGTACCTCGCCGGCGAAATTCTCGGACCCACCTGCATTTCCTGCAACGTGATCTTCGGCGGCATCAATCACGCTATGGCCGCCACCTGGGGTCTGAATGCGGCTGAGAACGCTGCCAAGGCGGTTGAGTAATCCTTACTCTTTGGTAAAACAAACACGTCCCAAAAGCCAAATGGCTTTTGGGACGTTTCTTGTCCATATAAAGAGGCCTCCATATCAACATCAACGCCGGCCATCTGATATGACCGGCACGCGCCTGTGCCGACAGCACTTCTTATGCGGCTTTGAGTGCAAGAAAAGCGCTGCCCGCTCGCCCAAAACCCGTCGGAGACGTTTCGGTTCATGCTTGTCTATATCGCAAGGAAAAACCAAACGCCATAGACCATCGCAGCGAGCGCGGCAAACAAACCTGTATACCCCACGATCCAACCCGTTTTTCGGCCGCAAGCACGTCCCGCGGCAAGGCCCAGCGCACACAGCAAAAGCAGCGGCGCAACGTAGCGAAAGTTAAAGGAGCAGATGTAGGGGTAATCCAGACAAAACTTCAAATAGTAACCCACAAGCACCACGCCGTACATGCCCAAAAATGCCGCGCCGAGGCCGGACAGCCCGGCAGGACGCCTTACCAGCATACGCACAAACAGCACAAGCCCTATCAGCAGCAGGACCGCAAACATCGCCATCAGCAAATAGCAGGCGTACCACATCACCGTGCCGTTATCAAACAGGGTCAGCTCGTCAAACACACCGGTTTTCAGTGTTTGCATCCATACGTTATGGTCCGTTTTTCGTATGCCGGTGTAAAACAGTCCCCGCCGTGCAAACCAGTCCGGAATCCCAAACCGTTTCCACAGGGACAGATGCCCCACGTAGATGGTCTCGGCAGGCAGACGGACATAGTTGAGCGGCATATCAAACGCCAGCAGATGATACAGCGGCCAGGCCACCGCCAGCGGCACGCTGACTGCCAGAAACGCCGCGAACTGTCCTATATAATGCTGCCACCGCTTCAAATCCCGGAAGAACGCCACGATAAAAACCAACGCCACACAGGGAATGAGCAGCGCAGCGGACAGCTTGGCCGCCATTCCTGCCCCCAGCGCCAGCGCCACGCCCAGAATATCCCCCATGCGGCGTGTGCGCTCCCAGCGCACGGTAAAGAGGATGCAGGCCAGAATGCACAGGATGGAAAGGATATCGTTATTGAGCGTCGCCCCCAAAATCCACAGCGACGGCTGAAAGGCCATCGCCAGCGCACCGGCGCGCACGCCCCGTTCGTCAAGTCCCAAAAAGCGCATCAGGTCCACTGCCACCAACGGGCATGCGGAGGCAAACAGAAGTGTCATCACTTGCAAATTTTCCAGCGCCACGCTCTCCGGCACCTGCAGCCACAGGTTCAGCCGCATGAATCCCGCTTGAATCAAATGGTACAGCGGCGGATTGTAAAATACGCTATATCCCTCCACGCGAGGGTCCACAAAGGGCAATGTGCCGTTTTCCACAATCCAGGCAATATAGCCCAGATGGCCGTCCGGTTTTGCCTCACCGCTGAAATCCGCGCTGTAGGAAGCCAGATCGTGCCAGCTGAAGTTGTATGGCAGTCTCAGGATGAAACACAGTCCCATCAGAAAACCACCTGCCAGAATCAGCGACGTACAGGCGCGCTCCGTCCAGCGCCGGCCCGTTCGAAGCCGGATGGCCAGACACAGCCATGCAACCGGAAGCACGGCACAGGCGGCATCCAGCGCCAATCCTCCCAGGGACGCGGCCAGCGTGTTGAGCACCCATGCACCCAGCCCGGCCACAAACAGCGCGGTGTATTTCCGCGATTCTCCGGCAGCGTTTGACATGAATGCACCCTTCCCCCTTTAACGATCGTGCTCGGCCTGAGCCATACCTCAAGGCCCCGGACGCAGCCTGCGTTCCGGGGCCCTGATCCATGGTGCGGTTACTCCTCGATTTCGTCCATCAGGGCCAAATCGGGATCTTCCTCTTCCGATGCTGCGGCGGCCGGGGGTTCTGCCGCATTGTTTGATGCGGCAGCCATCGCTTCCTCGCGCACGATCTTCTCGATCCGGTCCGCCAGCTCCGGATGATCGCGCAGATACTGGCGCGCGTTTTCGCGGCCCTGGCCGATGCGCTGGTCCTCGTAGGAGAACCAGGCGCCGCTCTTGTGGATGATGTCGCGCTCCACCGCCATGTCCAGAAGCGAGCCGAACTTGCTGATGCCCTCGCCATAGATGATATCAAACTCGGCCACCTTGAAAGGCGGAGCCACCTTGTTTTTAACCACCTTGACCTTGGTGCGGTTGCCGATCACCTCAGATCCGTTCTTGAGCTGCTCTCCCCGCCGCACATCCAGGCGCACGCTCGCATAGAACTTGAGTGCGCGGCCGCCAGTGGTGGTTTCGGGGTTGCCGTACATCACGCCCACCTTTTCGCGCAGCTGGTTGATGAAGATGGCCACGGCATTGGTCTTGGAGATGACGCCCGTTAGCTTGCGCAGCGCCTGGCTCATCAGCCGGGCCTGCAGGCCCACGAAGCTGTCGCCCATATCGCCTTCGATTTCGGCCTTGGGTACCAGCGCGGCCACGGAGTCAATGACCACAATATCCACCGCGCCGGAACGCACCAGCGCCTCGCAGATCTCCAGCGCCTGCTCGCCGGTATCGGGCTGGGAGATATAGAGATCGTCGATGTTGACCCCCAGCTTCTTGGCATATACGGGGTCCAGCGCATGCTCGGCGTCGATAAACGCTGCCACGCCGCCCGCTTTCTGCGCCTCGGCGACACAGTGCAGGGCCACGGTGGTCTTGCCGCTGCTTTCCGGCCCGTAGATCTCCACCACGCGGCCGCGCGGCAGACCTCCCACGCCCAGCGCCATGTCCAGATCCAGGCACCCGGTGGAGATGACCTGCAGGTTGGTATCGGCAACCTTGTCGCTGAATTTCATCACGCTGCCCTTGCCGTAGGTTTTGTTCAGCTGGGTCAGCGCATTTTCCAGCGCCTTCATCTTCTCCTCGCGCAGCTCGTCCTTTTTCACAATTTCCTTTTTGACGGTTTCTTTCTTGGCCATCTTCCCATAAACCCCTCTTTCGTCCTGCTTCGTATCGGGCGGCGTACCTACTCCAGGGCCTCCAACGCCATCTCCAGCGCGCGGGCGGCGCTCTGTGCGCGCACCTGCGCCCGGTCCCCGGTAAAATGGCATTCTTCTACGCGCGTGCCTTTGGGGCTGCTCACGCCCAGAAATACCGTGCCCACCGGGGTCTGCGGCGTTCCGCCGGTGGGGCCGGCCACGCCCGTGGCGCTGACCGCCACATCTACCTTCAGCACGCGGCGCGCACCCTCGGCCATCTGGCGGGCACACGGTTCGCTGACCACGCCCACGGTGTCGATCACCTGTTGGGATACCCCCAGCACCTCATGCTTCACGCGGGGGTCATAGCTGACCACACCGCCCATGAGCACCGCGCTCGCCCCGCTCACCCCGGCCACCGACGAAGCAATCATCCCGCCCGTCAGGCTCTCTGCCGTACCCAGGGTCCTGTGTGCCGCCCCGAAGCGGGCGACCACCTGCTCGCTGATCTGCTTTAGCCGCGTCACGCGGCTCACCTTCCTTATATCATTTCATCGTTTTACGCCGGTCCGGTCAGCGCAGGCCGCCGGCAAACAGCGCGCGGTTCTTCCAGAAATAATCCACGCCGCTCCACAGCGTCATGGCCATGGCCACCGCCAGAAGCGTCCAGTTCAGCGCCGGAACACGAAGCCAGCCGATGGCGCTCAGCAGATAGGCCACCAGCATGGCCATCTGCGTGCAGGTTTTGATCTTGCCCAGCTTGCCAGCCGCAATCACCCGGCCCTGCTCCATGGCCACCAGACGCAGGCCGTCCACCGCCAGTTCACGGAAGAGCACCACCACGCAGGCCCACGAGGGAATCAACCCCTGCCCGCACAGGCTGATCATGGTGGACAACACCAGCAGCTTGTCCGCCACGGGGTCCATAAATTTGCCGAAGTTGGTCACGATCCTGTAGCGGCGTGCCATCCAGCCGTCCGCCCAATCCGTCAGGCTGCCCACCAGAAACAGCGCCAGCGCCACGCCATAGGACCAGGACGCGCCGATAATGATCATCAGCACGATCAGCGGGACCAGTCCGACCCGCAGGAGCGACAATCGATTGGGCCAGTTCATAGCTTTTCCCCCGTCAGATCGTAGGTATCGGCGCCGGTGATGCGCGCCGTGATAAAGCAGCCGATATCCGCTTCCGAGACGCCGCCCACGCGGATGACGCCGTCGGTCTCCGGGACCTCGGCCGCGGAGCGCGCCACGCCCAGGCCGTCCGCGCCCACGCTTTCCACCAGCACCCGCTCCTCGCTGCCCACGCGAAGCCGGTTGCGCTCCAGTGAAATGGCCTGCTGCTCCGTCATCAGCCGGTCCAGCCGCCGCTGTTTCACGTCCTCCGGCACCTGATGAGGCATAGCTGCGGCGGGCGTATCATCCTCCGCCGAGTAGCAGAACGCGCCCAGCCGGTCAAAGCGCACGTCCCGGACAAAGTCCATCAGGCGTTCAAACTGCTCGTCCGTTTCGCCGGGGAAGCCGGTGATGAAGGTGGTGCGCAGCGTAAAGCCCATCTCCCGCGCCTTTTTGAGAAATGCGCGGGTCTGCTCGATATCGCCCCGGCGGTTCATCCGCCTGAGCAGCTGCGGATCGGCATGCTGGAGGGGCAGATCCAGGTAGCGACAGATGTTGGGCCGCGAGGCCATGGCCTCCAGCAGGGTATCATCCACCTCGTCGGGATAGCAGTAGAGCACGCGCAGCCATTCCACGCCGGGGATGTCCGCCGCGCGGACCATCAGTTCCGGCAGCAGGCTGCGCCCGTGCGTATCCATGCCGAAGCGCGAGGTGTCCTGCGCCACCAGCACATGCTCCTTCACGCCCTGCTCCGCCAAAGCGCGGATTTCATCCAGCACGCTTTGCATGTCGCGGGAGCGGAACCCGCCGCGGATGAGCGGAATGGCGCAATAGGCGCAGCGGTTGTCACACCCGTCGGCGATGCGCACATACGCCGTATACGGCGCGGTGGTGAGTACCCGCTCGCCGCACAGCACGGTTGGCTCCGGCGCGCAGTAGCTGGGCCGCTTGCCCGCCAGCGCCTCCTCGATCGCGCGAGGCAGCATGGGGTACTGGCTCACGCCCAGCACCAGATCCACCTCCGGCATATCCTGCAAAATCGCCTGTTCATAGCGCTGCGTAAGGCAGCCGGTGGCCGCCAGCAGCTTGAGCTTCCCTTCCTGTTTATACCTTGCCAGGGACAGCAGCGTATCGATGCTCTCCTGCTTGGCCGGTTCGATGAATCCGCAGGTATTGACAATCAGAATATCCGCCTCGCGCTCATCGGCGGTGATGCGGTAGCCCGCCTTGCGAAGAATGCCCAGCATCAGCTCGGTATCCACGCGATTTTTGCTGCACCCAAGGGAAACGACGCCTACGCTGTACACCGTCCCTTTTCCCTCCTATCGCTTCTTGACGGATCGACGCGCACACATGTTTGTCTCTCCTGGCGTTATTTTACCATAGTTTCATCAGAATGCAACCCACCGCCGCCGCTTCCGGCTCCTTTTGCGGTTTTTCGGAATTTCCATAAAAAATTGACTTCCTCCCCCCGGGTGTGATACGATAATTTGCGCCGGCGTTTCAGCGCCGCGCGCAGGAAGGGAAGGAAGGACCGCAGGCATGGAAAAGGACCGGACGCGGGACGCCGCGCAAACGCAGCTGCCCCGCTGGGACGGCCCGCTTACGCATCCGTTTTACAGCAAGGTGCTCAAGCGGTGCCTGGATTTTGCGCTGGCGGTCGTTTTTCTGCTTCCCTGCCTTGCGGTGATGCTGCCCATCGCCATAGCGGTCAAGTGCACGTCTGAGGGGCCGGTGTTTTACCGGGCGCTGCGCGGCGGGTATCACAACCGGCCTTTTTCCATCCTGAAATTCCGTACCATGGTGGTGGGCGCGGATCAGTATGCTTCCACCACGGCGCTGGACGATCCCCGGGTGACGCGGGTGGGGCGTGTGCTCAGGCGCAGCAAGCTGGACGAGCTGCCCCAGCTGTTCAACATTCTCAAAGGGGAGATGTCCTTTATCGGGCCCCGGCCGGAGCTTTTGCGCTACACCATGCGCTATACGCCCCAGGAGCAATGCATCCTCTGGGTGCGCCCCGGCATCAGCGACCCCAGTTCCATCCGCCTGATCAATCTGGACGAGCTGGTGGGGCACGATGACCCGGAAGGCTGCTACGAAACAAAGATTCTTGCCGAGAAGAACCGCATGCGCGTAGCTTACGCGCGCAGCCAGTCCTTCGGGCTGGATGCGAAGGTGTTTTGGGAGACGCTTTTGTGCGTACTGAAGAAGAACCTCAACAGGGAACCGTCCGTGCGGCGCAAGATGCCCGCGCGGCAAGGAGGAAACCGATGAACTGCCAAAAGAGCCGGGAACTGGCCTACAAGATTCGCCTGCACGCACTGGAGATGACCAGCCGCGGCGGCACGTCGCACATCGCCAGCATCTTTTCCATGGCGGACCTTGTGGCCGTGCTCTATGCCGACGTGTTGCGCTATGATCCCAACAATCCGCGCATGCCTGAGCGCGACCGGTTGATCCTGAGCAAGGGGCACGCGGGCGCGGGTATCTACGCCGCGCTGGCCGAAAGCGGCTTCTTCCCCGTGGAGGAGCTGCTCACCCACTGCCAGAACGGCAGCCGCCTCAGCGGTCACGTCAGCCACAAGGGCGTGCCGGGCGTGGAGGCATCCACGGGGTCGCTGGGTCAGGGCATGCCCATGGCCATGGGCATGGCCATGGCCGCAAAGCTCAATCACGAAGAGCACCGCGTGTACTGCATCATCGGCGACGGTGAATGCGACGAGGGCGCCATCTGGGAAAGCGCGCTCATCGCCCATCAGTACAAGCTGGATAACTTCATCGTAACCATCGACTTTAACAAGATTCAGTCCCTGGCCCCGGTGGAGGAGACCCTCGCCCTGGAGCCGCTGGATGAAAAGTGGCGCGCCTTCGGCTGGCATGTCATTCGCGTGGACGGGCACGACCACGAGGCGCTACACCGCGCCTATGAGGAAGCCCGCGGCGCGATGGGGGGCGGAAAGCCCATCATGGTCATTGCCGACACGGTGAAGGGCAAGGGCGTAAGCTTTATGGAGCATTCCGTGCTGTGGCACTACCGCACCGCGCGCGGCGAGGAATATGAAGCGGCGCTGAAAGAACTGGAGGCCGGCAAGCCATGAGAGATACCTTCACCCGCTGCCTGGAAGCCTACGCCGAGACGCACCCCGAGCTGGTGCTGGTCACCGGCGACCTGGGCTTCGGCGTGCTGTTTCCCTATATGAAAAAATTTCCCGACCGCTTCATCAACGCCGGCATTTCGGAGCAGGCCATGATGAGCATGGCCGCCGGCATGGCGCTGGAGGGAAAGACGGTGGTGGTCTATTCCATCGGCAACTTCCCCACGCTGCGCTGTCTGGAGCAGATCCGCAACTGCTGTGCCTATCACGAGGTGAACGTGAAGATCGTATGCGTAGGTGCGGGCTTCGTCTACGGCACGCTGGGCATGACCCATCATGCCACGGAAGACATGAGCGCGCTGCGCATCCTGCCGGGCGTGAAGGTGTACGCTCCCGCCGACGGCGTGGAGACGGAGGCCGTGATGGGCCCCTTCCTCAGCGAGCCGGGGGTGGCGTACCTGCGCATCGGCCGCGGCGGCGAGCCACATTTTCACGCGGACGGGTCGCTGGCGGGCTACCGGTGCGGGCAGGCGCTTGAGCAGTTCCCCGGCACGGACGCCTACCTTCTCACCGCCGGCGGCATCCTGGGCAGCGCCGTGGAAGCGGCGCGACTGCTGGAGGCGGACGGGCTACACCTCGGCGTGGCCAGCTTCCCCACCGTAAAGCCCCTGGACGAGGCCTATCTGTCCTCCCTGTGCGGCCGGGTGCCCGTGCTCTTCACGCTGGAGGAGCATACCATCGTGGGCGGCTTCGGCGGCGCGGTGTGCGAATATATCTGCGGCCTGACCGGCCCGCGTCCCCGCGTGGTGCGTCTGGGCCTGAACGATACCTATTGCAGCGTGGTGGGCAACCAGAGCTATCTGGAAAAGTATTTCGGCCTGGACGGCGAGGGCGTGGCCCGGCGCGTCAGGCAGGAGCTGGGAAGGGCGTAAGAGGCCCTCAGAGCAAAAAGACAGGTCTTGCGGAACCTCCGCGAGACCTGTCTTTTTGCGGTTTTATCCCTGCTTACCCAGCAGCTCCAGCAGCTTTCGGCGCAAGGCCTCCGGGTCGGCCTTGCCGCGCGTGAGGGCCATGGCCTTGCCCATGAGGGCCTTTTCCACGGTGGTTTTGCCGGACAGATAGGTTTGCACCATGTCCGGGTTCTTCTCCAGCGTCTCCCGCGCGGCTGCTTCCAGCACCGCGGGATCGGTCAGGGTGAACAGGTCGTGGGCCTGCGCATAGGCGATGGGGTCCTGATCGCGGTCGAAAAGCGCAGCCAGGATTTTTTTGCCGGTGGAGCTGTTGACCTTGCCCGTGCCGATCATGTCGCTGAGCGCCGCCAGGTGCTCCGGGGCGATGGGCAGCGCCTCCGGGCCGCGCTCCCCGGTATGCGCGGTATCCCGCAGCGTGATCTGCGCAAAGACCTCGCCCAGAATGAGGTTGCACAGTGCCACGGGGCTTTCCGCCAGGCCGGCGGCCCGCTCGAAGTACTCGGCCAGCCAGCGCTCGGCGGTCAGCTGCTCGGCCGCATAGGCGGTCAGGCCGTACTGCTGCATATAACGCATGCGGCGCTCATCCGGCAGTGCGGGGATGGATGCGCGAATTTCGGCCATTTCGGCATCGCTGAGGTAGATTTCCGGCAGGTCGGGATCGGGAAAGTAGCGGTAATCAGCGCTGTTTTCCTTGCGGCGCATGGAGGTGGTCTTGCCGGTCTTCTGATCGTAGCGGCGGGTTTCCTGCACCACGCCCTCCCCCGTTTCCAGTGCCTCCACCTGCCGTCGGTACTCGGCTTCAATGGCACGCTCCACGCTCTGGAAGGAGTTGAGGTTCTTCATCTCGGTGCGCACGCCGAAGGGTTCGCCGGGCCTGCGCACGCTCAGGTTCACATCGCAGCGCATGCTGCCCTCATTCATGCGGCAGTCGCTCACGCCCGTATAGGTGAGAATGGCCCGCAGCTTACGCAGATAGGCCACCGCTTCCTCGGCGGAGCGGATATCCGGCTCGGATACGATCTCGATCAGCGGGACCCCGCAGCGGTTCATGTCCAGCGCCGTGCCGTTTGCCTCGTCATGCAGAAGCTTGCCTGCGTCCTCCTCGATATGGATGCGGGTGATGCCCACGCGCTTTTCCCCCTGGCTGGTCTGGATGGTCAGCGCTCCCCCCTCGCACAGCGGGCGGTAGAACTGGCTGATCTGATACGCCTTGGGCAGGTCGGGATAGAAGTAATTCTTGCGGTCGAAGCGGCTGCGGTGGTGCACATGGCAGCCCAGCGCCATGCCGGCCATGGCCGCATAGCGCAGCACCTGCGCGTTGAACACTGGCAGCGCCCCCGGCAGGCCCATGCACACGGGGCATACATGCGTGTTGGGCTCTGCGCCGAATACGTTCGGGCAGGCGCAGAATACCTTGCTCCTCGTGCGCAGCTCCACATGCGTTTCCAGGCCGATGACCATTTCATATGCCTTGCTCATGCCTGCGCCTCCTCTTCCACAGCGTCATAGGGATGCAGCCCTTCGTTCACCCTGGCCGCTCGCTCATAGGCCACGGCGACATCCATCAGAAGCGGCAGGCTGTCCCGCGCGCCCATCAGGCTCATGCCGATCGGCAGCCCTTCTGACGACCGCCCGCATGGCAGGGACACCGCGGGCAGGCCCGTGATGTTGGCCGGCACGGTATAGATATCGCCCAGATACATTTTCATCGGATCGCCCGTCTTTTCGCCCAGACGATAGGCCGGAGTGGGCGCCACGGGGGAGAGCAGGGCGGCGCAGCCTTTCAGCGCCTCGGCCGCCTCATAGCGCAGCAGCTCCCGCGCCTTGAGCGCCTTGAGATAGTACTGGTCCTGATAGCCGCTGCTGAGCGCGAAGGTGCCCAGCATGATGCGCCGCTTGACCTCCATGCCAAAGCCCTCCTGACGGCTCTTGCGGTACAGCTCATCCAGATCCGCATAGGCGCGGGCGCGGTACCCATAGCGCACGCCGTCAAAGCGGGCCAGGTTGCTGGACGCCTCCGCGCTGGAGATAACGTAATATGCGGGAAGCGCATAGGGCAGCGAGGGGATGCTCACTTCCCGAACCTGCATACCCAGTCTGTGCAGCGCCTCCGCCGCGGCCTCCACGGCAGCGCACACCTGCTGATCCAGCCCCTCGCCGAAGCATTCGCGCGGCAGGCCCACCGTCAGTCCGGAAAGATCCCGCGCCTCACGAACCGTGCAGGGCTGAGCCAGCGTGGGATCGCTGGTCATGTCGTGCGGGTCGCCCCCGCAGATCACATCCAGCACCAGCGCCGCATCCGCAGCGGTCTTGCACAGCGGACCGATCTGGTCCAGCGAGCTGGCAAAGGCGACCAGCCCATAGCGGCTGACCATGCCGTAGGCAGGCTTGACGCCCACCACCCCGCAGAAGCTGGCAGGCTGGCGAATGCTGCCGCCCGTATCGCTGCCCAGCGCCGCGGGGGCCATGCCCGCCGCCACTGCCGCCGCCGAGCCGCCCGACGATCCGCCCGGAACGCAGTCCGACTTCCACGGATTACGCGTAACGCCGAATGCGCTGTTTTCGGTGCTGCCGCCCATGGCGAACTCGTCCATGTTGAGGCGGCCCAGAATGGGCATGCCGGCAGCACGCAGCTTTTGAATCACCGTCGCGTCATAGGGCGAGCGGAAGGATTCCAGCATGCGGCTTGCACAGGAGCACACGCGCCCGCGCATGACCAGATTGTCCTTCACGGCGATGGGCACGCCATCCAGCGGCGACAGCCTCCGTCCCTGCGCGCGCCGCCGGTCGGACTCCGCGGCCTCGCGCAGGGCATCGTCGGGATAGGTTTCCAGATAGGCGTGCACCTCGCCGTCGCGCGCGTCAATGGCGCGAAGGTACGCCTGAACGATTTCCACGGAGGTGATCTGCCCGCCGTCCAGCAGGGCGCACAGCTCCGTCACGGTCTTTTGGCAAAGCGCCGGTATGGGCTTCATAGGACAAAGCGCCTCCCTTTCAGTCAAAGGTCTTGGGCACGGTGATCAGGCGGCCGGCTACGGTGGATGCGTTCATGAGCACCTCATCGATGGGCAGGCTCTCGCCGGGCTCGTCGGGCCGCAGGAACTGCGTTTCGGGCACGGTGCGCGGCCGCGGGGGCGCCTCGCGCTGCAGCCCGGCCAGCTCGCCCGCAAAGTCCACGATGGCGGCAAATTCCCGGCTCATGCGTTCCTCCTCGCCGGGCGAGAGGGTGAGCATGGACAGAAGGGCCGCGTTCTCCACCGCCTCCCGCCGGAGCGTGCGGACGTGTTCCTCTCTGCCTGTCTCGGCCACAGACACGCCCAGCTTGAGCGCCTCCAGCTGCGAGGCGTCCACGTAGTCCGGCGCGCCGGTGAGCGGGCAGCGCGCATCCTTGGTCTTGGGGAAGGCGATGACCTCGCGCAGCGAAGGCGCACCCAGCAGCAGCATGCACAGCCGGTCCACGCCGAAGGCAAACCCCGCGTGCGGCGGCGTGCCAAAGCGGAAAGCGTCCAGCAAAAATCCGAAGCGTTCGCGCGCTTCCTCCTTGTCAAAGCCCAGGGCGCGGAACACCTTTTGCTGGATATCCGCGCGGTGGATGCGCACGCTGCCGCTGCCCAGCTCCACGCCGTTGAGAACCACATCATAGGCCTGCGACCGCACCTGTGGTTTGGTCTCGTCGTCCTGCATCAGCTCCACATCCTCCAGAAACGGCATGGTGAAGGGGTGGTGCATGGCGGCATAGCGCTTTTCGTCCTTTTTGTATTCAAACATGGGAAAATCCGTCACCAGCGCGAACTGGAAATCGCCAGGGTCGGTCAGTCCCAGCAGGTCCGCGCATTTCAGGCGCAGGCCGCCCAGCACGCGCCGCACCACCTCCAGCCCGTCGGCGCAGAAGAGGATGAAGTCGCCGGGCCGTGCGTCCATGCGCATTTCCAGATCCCGCCACACCTCAGGTTCAAAATACTTGGGCAGAATGGAGTTGATCTCGCCGGTTTCGCGATAGAGAATCCAGGCCATGCCCTTGGCGCCGAGGCGAACGGCCTGGCGGGTGAGCAGCTCAATGGTGGAGCGGGTAAAGACCGCGCCCGCGCCCTTGACATTGATGGCTCGCACCACTCCGCCGCCTTTCAGCGCTTCCGTAAAGACGGAAAACGACGCGCGGCCCGCGATGTCGCTCACATCCACGATGGGCAGGTCGAAGCGCAGATCCGGCTTGTCGCTGCCATAGCGGTCCATGGCCTCCAGCCAGGTGAGCCGCCGGAAGGGATGCGGCACGGGGCGGCCCATCACCCGCTCAAACAGCCGGGTGAACAGATCCGTGAGAAACGCGAGCATATCCTCCTGGTCCACGAAGCTTCGCTCCATGTCCACCTGGGTAAACTCGGGCTGGCGGTCGGCGCGCAGATCCTCGTCGCGGAAGCAGCGGGCCACCTGATAGTATTTGTCGATACCCGACACCATCAGGAGCTGCTTGTAGATCTGCGGGCTCTGGGGCAGGGCATAGAATGTGCCGGGGTGCACACGGCTGGGTACCAGATAGTCGCGTGCGCCCTCCGGAGTGGATTTGCACAGGATGGGCGTTTCCACCTGCAAAAAGCCCTGATCGTTGAGAAGGCGCTGCACCTCGCTCAGCAGCGTATGGCGAAAGAGCAGGTTTCGGTACATCTGCGGGCGGCGCAGGTCCAGATAGCGGTATTTGAGCCGCACCTCTTCGCGCACAGGCTCCTCGTCGGTCAGGGAAAAGGGCAGCGTATCCGCCGTGGAGAGCACCTCCATATGGCTGACGGCCAGTTCCACCTCACCGGTGGGCAGGGCGGGGTTATAGGTGCTTTCGTCGCGCAGGCGCACCTCGCCGGTGATCTGCACCACGCTCTGGTTTTTGAGCCGTTCGGCCAGTGCAAAGCTGGCGGGATCCGCCACGGCCTGGTCAAAGACCGTCTGCACCACGCCCTCGCGGTCGCGCACATCCACGAAGATGACGCCGCCCATGTCGCGGCAGGTCAGCACCCAGCCGCACACCGTAGCCTGCAGGCCGATGTGCGTGCGGCGCAGGGTTCCGCAGTAATGCGTTCTTTCCATAAAGCTGCAACCTCCCTTGTCGCCGGGTATGAAAAAAGCCCCCCGCCCCGGCATCTCCGGGGCGAAAGGCCAAAGCCTTCCGCGGTACCACCCGCGTTGGACAGAACATGTCCCGCTCACAAAAGGGAACGCCATTGATCCCCCCGCGCTGTACCGGGCGCGCCCGTCCGTGCCTACTGAGGCTTCCTGCCCTTTGGGACGGATGCTCGGGGATGTTCTTCACTTTCCCGGCCCTGCCGCCTTTCCAGCACCGGCGGCTCTCTGCGAAGGCCTTGCGGGCAAGCTACTCTTCCCGTCATCGCCATGTGCGGAATGATAACAGGCTTTGTCCGGGCTGTCAAGGGGAAGACAAAAAAAGTGCAGGAAGGACGTCGCCTGATGAACCAGCGGCCAGGCATGGCTGGTGCCCCTGAACAGGCTGACCTCCACGGCGCCGGTGGTGCCGCCAAAGCCCCTTATTTTGCCTGCTTGAAATACTCCGCGGGATAGTGGGCGCGCAACGCCGCTTCGTCCACCTTATAGCGGCTGAGATGGTGCTCCATCAAGTGGCGCACCGCGGCCTTGTCCCTCGCGGCCAGGGCATCCACGATCAGCGCGTGGTCATCCACAATCTTGCTGTTTTTCACCGTGACCAGCGACATATTTCTGACCCGGTCAAAGTGCGCGGTGAATCCGGTCATCATCTGATAGGTCTGCTCCTTACGCGCGATTTGAAACAGAAGGCTGTGAAACGCATTGTCCAGCGACCAGAGCCGTTCCATGGCCCCGTCGGCCAGATGGTGCCGCTGAAGCGCAATATTCTCTCTCAGCCTGGCAAGCGCGTCTTCAGTGAGCATATCGCAATCCAGCTCCACCACCGCTCCCTCCAGCACATCGCGCATAAAGCGCGCCTCTTCCACGAGATCATAGTCGATCAGGGCGACGGCGCTGCCGCGCTGAGGATAGACATCCACCAGCCGCACTTTCGACAGCTCCATCAGCGCTTCCCTGACAGGGGTGCGTGACAGGCCCATCTGTGCGGCCAGCTCGTTTTCGCTGACCATGCTGCCGGGTTTCAGCTCCAGATGGATGATGTTGTCCTTCAGATTGCGCAAAGCATATTCCCGACCTGTTTCACGCATGCGCCGCGCCAACAGCCTCACGCCTGTCCCTCCTTATTGCAGTTCCCTTTTCAGCGTCGCGCGCACCGCGCCCGGACCAGTCAGCATTTCGGAGAGCATTCTCTCCACCTTCTCCGCCAGGCCCGCTTCATACAGGTTGACGCCAAAGAGGACCTTGTTCTCCAGAATGGGCCGGATCGCGCCATGCACACTCTGAGGCTGACCCAGCTTCACACCGGTCAGCGCCTGCTGCAGCTGTCCAAGCATGGGATCGGGGCTGACGGCCATGTCGTGCCCCTCATCGTCCACGCCGAGCAGATATCTCAGCCAGCCGGCCAGCGCCAGCGGTATGGCCGTGAGCGAGGCCGGGTCCAGCGCGGGCGAGGCCATATAGCTCTTGAGCGTCTCGCCAAAGCGCACAGGAATCTTCTGGCTGGTATCCGTGGCGATGCGCTGCGGGGTATCCGGGATAAAGGGATTGGGCAGGCGCTGGGTCACGACCTCATCGATGAACGCACGGGGGCTGAGGATGCCCGGATCGGTCACAACGGGCAGGCCCTCTGTGTAGCCGATGCGCTTGACCAGCTCCACCAGCTCTTTGTCTCCCATTTCGGCGGCAATGCTCTCATAGCCCAGCAGGCAGCCGTACACCGCCAGCGCCGTGTGCAGGGGATTGAGACAGGTGGTCACCTTCATTCGCTCGGTCCTGTTGACAGTATCGCGGTCGGTCATGTATACGCCGGCCTGCTCCAGCGGAGGCCGACCGTTGGGGAAGCGGTCCTCCACCACCAGATACTGCGGTACCTCGGCGTTGACGAAAGGCGCGATGTAGGTGCGGCGGCCGGTGATGATGGGGGTCATGCCCTCCACGCCCAGCGCCTCCAGCTGCTTCTCAATCGCTTCGGAGGGCCGCGGGGTGATCTTGTCGATCATGCTCCAGGGAAAACTTACGTTCTCCTCATCGGATATCCAGTCCACGTAAGCAGAGGGCACCAGCCCGTTATCCCGCCAGCCGCGGGCAATTTCCAAAACGCTCTGGCGCAGCTTTTCGCCGTTATGGCTGCAGTTGTCCATGCTGACCATGGCCAAGGGCCGCGCTCCTGCCCGGAATCGTGCCAGCATCATGGCGGCCACCACACTCATGGCGTGCCGCGCCTGATCCGGACCGTTTTTCAAATCCTCGACTACCACGGGCAGCAGCTGGCCCTTCATGTCCCGGAGTCCGTAGCCTTTTTCGGTAATGGTGAAGCTGGCCATCTGAAGGGACGGATTTTCAAAAATGGCTTTCAAAGCCTTCCATTCCCTCGCATTTGTGCAATCGGCCTTCAGCCCGTTGGCAATGGAGGCGATGACCTCCTTCTCCGTTTCGCCGTCCGGCTTGAGGCTGACCATCAGCGTCATGGAATCGTGCGGCACATAGATCCGGTCGATGATATCGTAGTCAAAGGTCTCCGCCGCCACGATGCCGCTCCGTTGCAGACCCTTGTTCAAGAGCCGCTGCTGCAGCCCGGCGATGAAGCCGCGAAAGATATTCCCCGCGCCAAAGTGCACCCAAACGGGCTCATCGGTGGTATGCATGCACATGGCGGGCCAGTCGAAGCCGGGAAGCGCAATGCCGGCCTGACGCCATGCCTGCGCTTCACGGATGCCCTGATACGTAAGTTTCACGGTGAATCGGAACCTCCTTTGGCAGTATGGCACGGCCTACCGCCCGCACGGGAACGGGCAGCGCGCCGCGGATTACTGCTTTTCGATGGCCTCCCACAGGCCGTTGAGATAGGTTGCGCCCAGCGCGCGGTCATACAGGCCATAGCCGGGGCGACCCTGCTCATCCCAGATCATGCGTCCATGGTCGGGGCGCACATAGGTATTCGGACAGGTGTCGTAAATGGCCTTCATGATGGCGTACATGTCCAGATCACCGGCCGAGGACAGGTGCGCCGCCTCACGGAAGTGATGATATCCAAGGTACTTCACGTTGCGCACGTGCATGGCGCCGATCCGGTTCATCTTTCCAAAATGACGGATGATTGCCGGCACGTCGTTTTCGGGGTTGGAGCCCAGCGAGCCGGTGCACAGGCACACGGTGTTGGCCGGGCTGTCATGCAGCTTGAGAATCTTGTCAAAGTCCTCCTGGCTGTGGGCGATGCGCGGCAGGCCGAAGATGGGCCAGGCGGGATCGTCCGGGTGGCAGGCCATACGCACGCCCACCTCCTCGCACACGGGAATCACCGCATCCAGGAAGTACTTGAAGTGCTCGCGCAGGGTGTCGGGCGTCATGCCCTCGTACTGCTTCAGCGTGGTCTCCAGCAGTGCTAGACGCTCCGGCTCCCAGCCGGGCAACGTAAATCCACGGCTGCCCGCGGCGGTTCTGCGCACAATTTCCAGAGGGCCCATTTCCCCCAGGTCCTTTTCATCAAAGTACAGGCTGTTGGAGCCATCCTCCGGTATTACCCTCGCCAGATCGGTACGCAGCCAATCGAAGACCGGCATGAAGTTGTACACAATCACCTTGATGCCATAGCGGGCCAGGTTGCGGATCGTATCGATATAGTGTTGGATGTACTCATCACGCGTGGGCAGACCGATCTTGATGTCCTCGTGAACGTTCACGCTTTCGATGACTTCCAGCTCAAGCCCAGCCGCATGGACCTCGTCCACCAGCGCCTTGATATCCTCCGTCTCCCACACCACGCCGGCAGGCCGGTCCAAAAGCCCCATCAAGCCCGTCATGCCGGGAATCTGCTTAATGTACTTCAGTGGAATGGGGTCAGCCTGACTGCCATACCAGCGAAAGGTCATTTTCATGGCAGTTTCTCCCTCCTTGAACATATTGGGCATACCCTTTCTTTTATCAGAATTCTAACATCAATTCTTTGATGTGTCCACTAGTATACCAGACAAAATATCATGATTTTAATTTGTATAATTAGTATAAATTTTTGATTTGTCTCACCATAGGCCGCCGCGCCTTTTTTCTGCTTTGCCCTGCTTGATACGTTCCATCTCAAGAAGCGCCGACGCCGCCCGCCCTGGTCTCATTGATGCTGCTGGTTCCCCCGTGGCAGGGTGCCGATGACCCGGGCCAGCCTGTTATTGACCTCAGCACGCCCCCGCTGAAGGCCAGACAAAAGCCCTGCGCCTGCCCCTGCCTCGTCCGGTCTGTGCCCTGCGTCTGTAAAGGAGGGGCCTTTCATCCGAAGCAACAGGAAAGCCGGAATGAACAAGCACCTTGAGAGGGCATTTTTCAAAAGCGCAGCTGTGTTTGTTCAAAAAGAAAACTCATCCTTTTCTGTCGAGCAGGCTGAAAAAGAAGCACCCTTTGCTTTGATTTGTTCCAATATCGCATTGACAGATAAGCATTTGTTGTGTATATTAAATATATGCTTAGTAATCGAGGTGCCACATGACCAGACGCGAACAGGAAATCCTGGCATGGATTCGTGATAATCCTCTGATCTCCCAGCAGGAGCTGGCGCAGCGGGCGGGCATTACGCGCTCCTCGGTGGCGGTGCATATCTCCAACCTGATGCGCAAGGGGCTGATCCGCGGGCGCGGTTACCTGCTGGGCGAGGGCGCCTATGTGGCAGTGGTAGGCGCGGTGAACGTGGATATCGGCGGCACGCCGGACAGCGCACTGGTACCGGCGGACAGCAATCCCGGCCGCGTGACCGTCACGCTGGGCGGCGTGGGCCGCAACATCGCGGAAAACCTGTCCCGCCTTGGCAAACGGGTGCTGATGGTGACCGCCATGGGCGAGGATGTCCATGCCCAGCAGATTCAGCACAGCTGCCGCGAGCTGGGCATCGATCTGAGCCACAGCCTGACCGTACCCAACGCGCGTACTTCCACCTATCTGTGTCTCAACGACGCCGATGGCGAGATCGTGGGCGCGGTGAGCGACATGGCCATCTACGACGCGCTGACCCCTGCCTATCTGTCCACGCAGCTGGAGGCGCTCAACCGGGCGGCGCTGGTGGTGCTGGATGCCAATCTGCCGCCCGAAAGCCTGTCCTTTCTGGCTGAAAACCTGAAACCGCCCCTGTTTGCCGACCCGGTCTCGGTGAAAAAGGCGGGCCGCCTGCGTCCCATTCTCGCGCGCTTGACGGCCATGAAGCCCAACCGGCCCGAAGCCAGCCTGCTGACTGGCGTGGACATCCGTAACAACGACGACCTTCCCCGCGCCGCAAAGGCTTTCTTTGACCTGGGGCTGGAGAATGTGTTCATCTCGCTGGGTGCCGGGGGCGTCTATTTCGACGATGGGCGCGAGCGCGGTATTCTGCCGTGCTTCCCCAGTCCGGTCATCAACACCACCGGCTGCGGTGACGCATTTCTTGCCGCCGCCGCCTGCGCGTGGCAGGAGGGCTGTTCGCTGCGCGAAATGGCGCTGCATGGACTGGCCGCCTCTGCGATCTGCGCCCGCTCGGACAGCGCCGTAAGTCCCCTCATCACCCCTGATGCCATTGCAGGCATTGTGCAGAACGCATAAGGAGGAACCAAGCATGAACCTTGAAAAGTATCTCAACGTATCACCAGAAGTGAAGGCCGCCATCGACGCGGGCAAGCCGGTCGTCGCGCTGGAATCCACCATCATTTCACATGGCATGCCCTACCCGCAGAATGTGGAAACAGCCCTGAACGTGGAGAGGATCGTGCGTGAAAACGGCGCGGTACCCGCGACGATTGCCATCATTCAAGGCAAGATCACCGTGGGCTGCACCCGTGAACAAATCGAGCATCTGGGCAAAAAGGGCCTGGCGGTGGCCAAGGCCAGCCGCCGTGACCTGCCGGTCCTGCTCTCCCGCGGCGAGGATGGCGCCACCACCGTGACCACCACCATGATCGGCGCCGCACTGGCGGGCATCCGCGTCTTTGCCACGGGCGGCGTAGGCGGCGTTCATCGCGGCGCGGAAACCACCATGGACATCTCCGCCGACCTGGAGGAGCTGGCGCAGACCCAGGTGCTGGTGGTATGCGCGGGGGCCAAGAGCATTCTGGACCTGGGCCTGACGCTGGAATACCTGGAAACCAAGGGCGTCCCCGTCATCGGCTACCGCACCAAGGAGCTGCCCGCCTTCTATACCACGCATTCCGGATTCCAGGTGGACTACCGGCTGGACACCCCCAAGGAGATTGCGGACGCCTTTGCCGTCAAGCTGGACATGGGACTGGCGGGCGGCATGCTGGTGACCAACCCCATCCCTGACGAATATGCCATGGACCTGGATTATATCAATCGCAATATCGACGCCGCCATTGCCGAGGCCAAGTCGCTGGGCATTCACGGCAAGGATACCACGCCCTTCCTGCTTGACAAGATTCAGAAGCTCACCGGGGGCGACAGCCTGAAGGCCAATATCCAGCTGGTCTACAACAACGCGCGCCTGGGTGCGCAGATCGCGTCGGAGCTGGCAGGGAAGTGACCCGCCGCTCCCCCAGTACAGAAAACCCGGACGGCCATTGCCGTCCGGGAAATTTTGTTACCTGGTATATGCACTTTTCCTGCCTGCTCGATCCGAAAAACCAACCGTCTATATCTACGGCCTTACGACCGCTGGTAGGAAAATCCGATCCGGTGAAAAAATCACGTACAGGAAACCACCCATACGGTGGTATTACTCGTCGTCCAGTTCTTCGTCAGCTTCAAAATCCGCTTGAACCACTTCGATAAGTTTCTCGAGCAGGTCTTCGTCTTCCACGGGAAGGAATTCCTCGATTTCCTCGCCGTCCTCTTCCGATTCGACAACCTTCATGATATAGAGATTGACGGCTTCCTCTTCCTCGTGGTGGTCACAATGCTCGCATTCACAGTCGCATTCGCCATCATGGGCTTCGCCCAGTACAACGTATTCTTCACCGTTGTAGAAGAAATAGCGCACGACTTCCAGCAATACATTGTTTCCATCCTCATCGACACCCTCGATGAGATCCCTGGTTTCGTCTTCGGCGGCTACGCCGCCCAACGGCTGATCGTCGCAGTACAACGGTATCGCCCCACTTTCTCTGCCTGAATTTCATCGCCGCTCCGGGTCATTTCCAACGCCGTGTCATCACAGCCTGCGGCGGAACGCCGGATTGCCGCGATGGGAGTGGCATTTCCATTTCCTGATTCCTCTTGGTTCGGTTTTATTATAACCCAAAGGCCTCGGGGAAACAAGGCTTTTTGCGAAAATTTTATGGTTGATTTTTGTAAACTATTTTGATAAAATCAGAGTGTTGGGGCAGGCGGTCAATGCTTGTCCTCTTTCTTTTTCAGCGGCTCCAACGTGCCATCCGGCCTTTTCAGGCGCACGTTTTCCAGTACGGCCCGCGCGTTCTGCCGGAAACCATCGAGGTACTCGCGGCGCAGGGCCTCGCGCTCGACAAGCTCCTCGTGCGTCAGTTCCCGCTCGCGGCTCAGGCGCGTAAGCTCGTTAATGCGTTCGATTTTTTCATGTTCCATGCTATCATCCTTTCGGGAGGTACTCCGCATGATACAGGGTAAGTGGTTTCCCACGGGCAGTGATGTTTCCCAGCCCCTCGCCATCCGGCGTGCGGTATTTGGCCGCGGCCGCGACGCATTGGACGACTGGGCGCAGCAGGTAACGGTTTATGCCGGGGAGGAGCCCGTGGGCACCGCCCGCCTGTGGTGGCGGGACGGGGCCTTTTGGCTGGGCGATGTCGGCGTGCTGTCCGATTTCCGCGGCATGGGCTACGGCGATCTGCTGGTGCGCCTGCTTTTGTTCAAGGCGCTCAGCCACGGCGCGCATTTTCTCCGTCTGGAGACGCCTGAAGAGGCCGTTGCGTTTTTCGCGCGCTACGGCTTTTGTGAGGAAGGCCGCCAGGGCGGTCGGGCCGTCATGGGCCTCGCTGCCGCCGACGTGCGCCTGGACCGCTGCGGGGGCGGCTGCGCCGGATGCGGTCTTTGTCCCCCGGACGCGGCGCGCTAGGGCTTATTTCCCTGCCCGATCAGCCCGCCTTCGCGGGCTCAGACCGTTGAAAAACCCCTGGTTTTGGAAAGAGCCGCGTTTCTTGCGTCCTTCGGACGCTCGCAACGCTCACGAAAAATGCTGCGGCATAAGGCTTTGGGGCTCTGCC
>OLPF01000925.1_pt1 | contig 27463 bp, 19 predicted proteins | sample 1673121 | NCBI WGS metagenome assembly OLPF01 (sample SAMEA3136756, study PRJEB25190) | human gut metagenome
GCAGGGTATGAGTACTGCGACCTTGTCTGCCATTGGGCTCCCTTTCAAACAAGCATTCTAGCCTCGGCATTGGCCGAGGCTAGAATCAATTAGTTATAAATTAGAACTGCCGTTCCAGCGTACACATTGCTATAAATCCACTGAGCGCTCGGATACGACATCCTTAAACAACCATGGGAAAGACTATTGCCCAATTCAGCATCTGAGTTCAGGATGGTATGGAAGAAGTACCCGTTCCAAATCTGAGTACACCATTTCGCACGACTATCAGTACTCAACGACATCCTTTTACCGCCAGTTGTTCGATAATATCCCGTTATCGTTGGAGTGCTAGGGGCGCCAGTTACACAGCTCCACCAATACTGAAGCGACCAGTTGTTTGCAGACCCCTTGAATACTCCAACCCGATGAGTCGATCTATCAACAGCGATAAGCCATTGAGTTCCGCTGCTATAACCCCAGATCCTATCCTGCATCGCCTTCCTGTCTGACGGCATAGGAGGAACATAGGTTGTTTTTTCGAATGAAACCAACTGGGTTGCCGACGCGTTTTTTAATTTCAGAACATAATTGGCGCCATTAACAGGAGATCCATTCTCAATAGAGAGAACAAAATTCCTATTTAATGCAGATTCAAGATAGAAGCCACCCGAGCCGCCATAGGAAATGTACCATTTTTGAGCGGCACTTCCATTCCACGTATACTGTTGGACATTATTTCCCTCGGCAGCGTTCCCATCTGCAACATCGAGAACCTTTTTACTTGGCGCATTTTCTATTCGATACGAGCCGTCACCATTGGCAGCAATGTTCCATTTCTGCGCCCCGCTCCCATTTGCTTCGTAAGACCAGACGTTTGCACCACTTTCGGTTGAAGCAAATTTAACGTCAACCACCTGCCCGTAGTTTGATTTCGAGTGAATCACATACGTTCCACCAGCTACAGGAGAAACAGCCTCGAAGATAAACTGCTGGGCTTTGCTACCGTTGTATTCATAGGTCTGGATGTTTGTCCCGTTTGACGTTGAAGCATAGCGAACATCCAAAGATTTTCCGCTCTCAAGATTAACGAACGAATAAGCACCGGAGTTAATACCTGCAAGTAGCCACATTTGCGATTTTGCCGATGGATTCGGATCCGCTACACAAACGTTCGAGTCGCGTTCCGCCATGTTCTTGCCCGAGCATAGCGACTCGAAGCGATACACATTTGCGTGTCCTTCAACATGAGTGCACATCCACTTCTGGGCGAATGTGCCATTGGAAGAATAGAGCTGGACATTGGCCCCGTCAGATTCCGACGCATTCGCAACATCAAGTACCTTATCCGTATCCAGGGAAGAAGATATCTTAACCAAGCCCTCGGGAACTACGTACTCAGGTTTTTCGAGCCTGAATGTGCAATAACCAGAATCAGAAGGCTGGCCCACGATAGACGCTTCAGAACCTAAAGAGGAGCACGACAAAGACAAAGCATTCGCAACGCAGATAAAGGTATATGTCCCATCAGGGTTAGCCTTTACGCTGAATTGCTGGCTTCCGTCTTCCTGTTTCGAAGACTGGACCACAGCAGAGCCTGGAACTATGCTTCCATTCTTAACCCCTATTGCCTTTTCGGAATTCAAAGAAATCAAACGATAGTAACCATCCGAATACTCAAATTTAAACAACTGGGCCAGCGTTTGGTTTCTGCTATAAAGCTGGACCTTCGCTCCATCAGATTTCGATGCGCCAGAGATGTCTACGCAAAGAGTGTCCGATTCGGAGGGGACTATCTCATACCAGCCGTCCAACCCAAGATCTTCGCAGGGCGAAACAGGCTCGTGCTCCGTCGACGAAAGACAGAACCTCTGCGCCGCGGACCCGTTCGCCCCGTACAGCTGCACGTCGGTGCCGTTGGCGGACGACGCCCACTTCACGTCCAGCACCTTGGAGTCGTCGAGGGCCGAGCACACCCGGTAGCCGTCGCCGTCGGCGACGACCGACCAGCGCTGGGCCATTGTGCCGTTGGACGAGTACTGCTGCACGCGGGTGCCGTCCGCGCTCGATCCGCCAGCCGCGTCGAGGACCTTGCCGGAGCCGACGTTGGCGATCTCGTAGTAGCCGGTCTTCTCGTCGAACGTGAACCTGAACGCCTGGGCGTTGGTCATGTTCGACTCGTAGATCTGGATCCGGGCGGAGTCGGACACCGATCCGCCGGAGACGTCGAGGACCTTGCCGCGGTCGAGGCCGGTAGAGACGACGTAGGTCCCGTCAGGCACCGTGCGCTGCCCGGAGGCGGGCTCAAGGGAGAACGACTGGGATCGGTCCGCAGAGGGCGTCCACGCCTGGGCGTTGGAGCCGGAGGCCGTCCCGTCGAGGTCGAGGGCGAGGCCGTTCGCCTTGCAAACCAGGGAATAGGACCCGTCACCGTTGTCGCGGACCGCCCATTTCTGGGCGTCGCCGCCCCAGCCCGACCACTGCTGCACGTTGGAGCCCGGCAGCACGCTGCCGTCGGCGACGTCAAGGACCTTGCCGGACCTCAGGTTGGTGACGGTGTAGAACCCGTCGGCGCCGAGCTCGAAGCGGAACCTCTGGGCAGACGCGCCGTCGGCGTCGGAAAGCTGCACGTTGGAGCCGTTGCCCGACCCAGACACGGCGAGGGCCTTCGAGGGGTCGGACTTACATTTCACAAAATAGACGCCATCATCAACAGTGCGACCACCTTGAATATCGGGGGACGCATTATATACTGCCCACTTCTGCGCTGCAGTGCCGTTTTTCACGTAAAGCGCAACCCGTGTACCCTCCGAAGAAGATCCGCCAGAAACATCTAAGCAGTAATTTGCATTCAAAGCGGCGCAGATAACCACATTGTTATCGGCTCCCTTTTCTATCAGCCATAATTGACCCTTGTCATCAGCAGAATACGCTTTCGCAGACACATTTGGGCTCATCTTTGACCCCGAAACGTTTAGAGACAGGTAATTTGAGCTCCCCACCGATCTGATTCGCATTAACCCAGTTGTCGGATCTTTTTCGAAAGAAAACGTTTGGTCTTTACCCATGTCGGATCGATTTATGGAAAGCGCAGAACTTGAAGCCGATCCCGATCCATTGAGTTGAAGGGCATTCCTGCTGCCAAGGGCAGACGCAATGACGAATTCGCCCTCATCCATACCTGCAGAAGCATTGGGCAGCTTCTCAGATACATCGATTGTAAATACATTGGACGATAGGTAACCCAAGCAGTCAGCTTTTTCGCTCTTGTACCGATTCTGCCAACCGGTCCAGTAGATGGATTGCTTGGGATAACGCTTCGCAACGTTATTGACGACATAGTCGCAGAGAGTAGTTACAAAAACTTCATCCGACATAGAGTCATTGATGCCGGAATTCTTGAAGAACCAATTTGCACCATAATAATTACCATTGTTGATATATGAGGCACCGCCTCCTGCACCAAACAGGTTGACCATGCCCCAGCAAAGGCCCTTAATGCAATCGGGACGATTGTCCAAGTTGATTCCAAATGCCTTAAGGCAACCACGAGCACCTAACGACCCGTTGTAGGAATCAATGTATGCCCAGCCATTCTGCAGGTTTGAAAACTCGGTGGGGTTCGCCTTGTATGCAGCATGCCACGCGGCATTGAGGTCATTGCCCAGTTGGGTGAAAGCACCATTAGAACGCGTTGCGCCCGTCACATTCCAGCCGTATCGATCGCCAATGACTTATAAAGCGCAATAAGTTGAAGGGTTGTAGTTATACACAGCCTTCAGAAAGCTGCCCAGGCCATACCTGTTGTCAAATTGGAAATAGCCCATGGCATGATAACCATCGCCCGAGCTAAGGCCCTGGTCGTAATTACAGCTACTCTCATATTTGCAGAAGTACAGCATTTCAGAGCTGAAGCTCATTGGCTGAAGGTTAGAGCCGTTAGCGTATGCTTCAATTTCGTTGGTATCGGGCGGGTAAACATCCGCAATGTCGGAGGGGTCGTCAAGGCCGTCGGCCCAAATTGCCAGCTTGCCATCGCTATAATCAGGGGCAGACATTTCCTGCTCGTTGACGAATTCATCACCGACGCCAAACTCAACATCTTCCCCGCCAGAGACAGAACCACTGGAATCCATTCCGCCCTCGGAATCGCTTGGATCCGGCTTTGAAGCAACCCCGCCATCCGCGAATTCGGACTCATTAGAAGTCGATGCATCGGAGCTAGACTCGGTTGAATTTGAGCTCGAATCCAAAGGGTCCGCAAATGCCGAATAAGGAAGAAGGCCCATAACTAGAGTGAAGGAGAAGAATGCACTTAGCAGCTTTTTTCCGACAGCCATACAAATCGCCTTTCGTTAAACACACGTTCTAAACATCATACAGAAGATTCACAAAGCCTCGAGCCCACGGCGTCAAACGAAACATTATTTAAGTCAACTGTCCGAATGCGAGGCAGCCGCAAGCGCGAGAAGCCAAGCGAGAATAGCAGTCGCCTGCCGCCCCCCCCTGGAAGCTCCAGACGATAATGAGAGGCGCGCCCAATCCGCTTCAGGCAGAATCATTGAGCCCAGATCGTATGTATTTTCATTTTGCACTCACAATGAGGCGCTCCGTCAACCTATCAACAGGGCATTCTCGCTGAAAGCAGCCAAAGCAAATAGAAAATCCCGCCTAGGGCCGCTTACTTCTCGTTAGCCCCGAGCCTTTCTTTAACTTCTGTGGTAGATATACCTTGAGTACGGTCAAGGTACACTACATCACATAAATCCCTTAAATCCTCAAACCGGGCATCCCCCGCCCAATCACTGCCCATGCAAACCGTATCAATATGGTATTCGGCAACATCAGAGCGCTTCTGAGCCCAATCGTTTTCGGGGACAACCAGGTCAACGTAGCGAATCGCTTCAAGCATCTCTTTACGCGTCTCATAAGAATAAAAGCTTTTCTTGCCTTTGATAGCGTTAAATTCATCGGTAGACAGGGCAACAATAAGATAATCGCCCAGTTGTGAAGCGCGCTGCAATAAACGGATGTGGCCGTAGTGCAGGAGGTCAAATGTGCCATATGTCAAAACACGCTTAAGACCAGGTTTACGCTGACTCAATTCACCAACCGGCTCTATTGTCACCATGGCTTCACGTGTATTTTGGTTGCTCATCTCGCAAATCCCATCTGCTTCACTCTGCTAGTCGGATGCTTTGACAAGCAGCTCCTTGTCAAGATCGTTGAATCTGGACCTATCGCCTACGAAACGCAATTGCTTTTTGTTGCCACCGACGTAAGTGATGCCATGAGCAACGCTATCGAGGTTCTGCGGGTCTTCCAGCAAAACAAGAGATCCATTCTTCGCCGCAAAGGGGCCAACCGCAAGTGCGTCTTCTGGATGCCAAATGGAAACAACGAGAAACGAGTCGGCATCAACGCTTCGCTCGATCCAGTTATTAATCAGCTCATTCGCATCATACTGGTCCTTGCCCACAAAACGATGAACAGCCGTAGAACTGCCGACAATTGGAGCAATGCCCGCATCGGGGAACGATTTGAAGCCGCCGATGATAAGCGCCTCTTCTTTCTGCGACGCAACCTCGCACGCCTTCGACGAAATCGGCTCTTCAGCAAGCTTAACCAGAACGGGGCACTTTTTCGAATACAGATAAGGGGAAAGAGATGCCAAATCGCCCAAACAGCCATCGTAGGTTAAGGCGATACCTGCACCCCAAAGAGCATTCTCTTCGCCGTATTCATAAATCGCCCAAGACAATTCACGGGCATCTTTGCCTTCAATCGCAGCAATTGCAGCCAATGGCAAGGCTGCCTTTACCTCCTTGCGAACAGCGTCCATATCAACGGTTCCGCCATTCAGCACGTACACCGTCTTGGGGTTGAGCCTGGTCAGCTCCTGCGCCGTGATATCAGGCACGCTTTCGTTCTGCGTAAAGAGGATCGGTGCGTCCAATGCCCCCGCAAAGCCATTCGCAATCAGCGGCACCATTTCATGCTCACCCGATGCAAGAATTACGGCCTTTGCGCCATCGGGGTAGCAACGGCTTGAAAGCTTCGCCGCAATGCCATAACGCGTGTCTGCTTCGATAGATTCGATGCCGCTCATGTCGGGCTTCTTCGGATCCTGCAAGGTTTCGAACACAATCTGCTCCGATTCCTTGCTGCCCACATGACCACCCAGCACACGATAGGTCTGACATACTTCCTTTGCCGTGCTCGCCATACGCAGATGGCCCTTTTCGATCCATACCGCCTTGTTGCACAAGCGCTCAATCTGGTCATTGTTATGCGAAACGATAAGCACCGTCACGCCGTGCTCTTTGATCAACTTCGTGATGCGGTCTTCGCACTTCTTCTGGAACATGAAGTCGCCCACAGAAAGCACCTCGTCAACGATCAGAATCTCGGGCACGATAACCGTAGCAATTGCAAAGGCAATGCGCGCCACCATGCCAGAAGAGTAGTTCTTCATGGGCATGTCCAGGAACTTTTCCACCTCGGCAAACTCAACGATGTCGTCGAAGTTTTCCTCAATGAACTGCTTCGAATAACCCAGAAGCGCGCCGTTCAGGTAGATGTTTTCGCGCGCAGTAAGCTCCATGTCGAAGCCCGCACCCAGCTCAATGAGCGGGGCGATATTGCCACTAACCGTGCATGATCCTTTGCTGGGCTCCAGCACGCCGGCAATAATCTTCAAGATGGTAGATTTACCCGAGCCATTCGTGCCCAGAATGCCAAAAACATCGCCTTGCTTCACTTCGAAGGAAACATCGTCGAGTGCGCGGAATTCCTTAAAGCGCAATTCGCGCTTAGCGGCGGCGATTACGTATTCTTTGATGCTGTTCAACTGTTCGCTTGCCATGTTGAAGATCATGGACACATGGTCCACCTTGATCATGGTTTTCTTTGATGAGTCGTCGGCGAGCTCGGATTCGATTTCAAGAACGCTGGTGTTCACGTTTTCGGGCATGGTTGTTCCTTAAACGTAGAGAATGAACTTCTTTTCGGTCTTCTTGAAAATAAGCAGACCGATGGCGAATGCAGCTACCGCCATGCCAAGGCACAGGAGGTTTTCCTGCAAGCCTGGCACCGTGCCGCTCAGGATAAGGTCGCGGAAATAGCTTACATAGTGAAACATGGGGTTGTACTGCATTAGCGGCGCCGCCCAATCGGGCAGGATTTCTACGGGGTAGAACAGCGGCGTGGCGTACGTCCATGCGGTGATAACGACACCCCACAGGTGGCACACGTCGCGAAAGAACACCGAAAGGGCGGAAAGCGCCATGCCCACGCCCGCGCTGAACAGCACCACGTACAGGAGCAGCAGCGGCAGGGCAAACAGGCTAACGTGCGGCATAACCTGAAAGAAGATCATTACCGCAGCTACAGCTATGAGCGAAATGCAGAAGTTCACCAGCTGGAACAGCACTTTTTCCAACGGGAAGATAAGCTTTTCAATGCGGATCTTCTTGATAAGCGAAGAAGATTCAATAATTGAATTCATAGCGCCCGAAGTGGAATCGGCCATGAGGGCGAACATGACGTTACCTAGGATTACGTACAGCGGGTAGTTTTCGATGCTGAACTTGAAGAACGTGCTGAACACAACGGAAAGCACGATCATCATGAGCAAAGGGTTCAGAACCGACCACAGAACGCCCAGGGCGCTGCGACGGTACTTCAGCTTGAAGTCCCTGGACACAAGGGACGTTATGGTGAACCAATTCCTTCTGGCATTAGCGCTTGAGAGCATATTTGGCATTAATGCAGTTCCTTATCGTTTAGTGGTTGCGCAGGGGGCGGCTGCCTTTGCGGTTGGCTCCCAACGCGACCTAAATAATCACGATGTTTCATTGTAAAGGGTATTGGCGCACGCTAACCAGCCTGCACGGTTTTTGCGGAAAATGGGAATATTGGGACAAGTACCTACCGTGATGCGCTCTTTTTCTTACCGAACAGCAGAAAGAACATCAATGCATACATCGGAATCAAGAACTGCAAGGCAGCGCCATACCTCACCCAATAGTAAATCGGAGATGCTATCAGCAACGTAGTAGCAAGAATAATTGAAGGAATTAAAGCGAACGCCCATCCGCCCCTGCCCGCAGCGAGCAAGCAAATGAAAAGGTATAGTACCGCCCAAAAAAGCCAGCTGATCGGAATAGACCAAGAGTCTATAGGAAACATCGAATTCCAACTTTCGTTGAGCGCTGCAGGATTTGACTCGATTCCATACGAAACAAGCTGATCGACATAGGTAGCATTAGCGTTTCGGGGGACGCCGCTACTTATATTCCACGTCCAAAGGTCACTTTTGCCTGGATTTACGGCCCAAAATCCATACGTTTGCAATTCCCAAGCCTGAAAATATACATTTGGGTTTTTGACAAGCATAGAGGCCCAATGCCCCCATAGCCCTTCATTAAGCGCAGAATTATTAAAGCCAGGCGCCCATTTTAAATTGTCGGTGCAGCAGGGAGTATAGGTCGACTTGTATTCTTCCAGTGGATAAATTGAATTCATATATTCGCGATCAGACTCAGACATCTCACCGTCAAGCGCAACAACGCGCGCCATCTGATTCAGCGGAATACCGACGCTTTCCGATGCTTCCGATGGCACTACACCACCAAAAGAATAAACAGGACCGGTTACAATTCCGAAAACGAGCAAGACAGCCGCCATGCACCCAATCACACGGCCAGACCCTTTCGCATGCCGCAATCGGGACTTGACAATCAAGAAAATCGCCAGCAGGACAAGCGTTCCGAGCAGAATATAGATGCCGTTATTTCGGAAGAAGACCATAACAAGAGACGAAATAAGCAGCAGAGTAATCCAGCTTTTCTTTTGGACAATCTCGCCCTTGGACCAAACATAGTCAGCAAGGCACATCGAGAAAACAAGCACTGCCGAGCTAAAAAGAGGGTCTTTCCAAAGAGCAATGCCGTACGTCGCAATATACGGCGTCATGGAGAAAACAAGAGCTATCGCAATCCCCGCTACAGGGCGGACGCCACCGCGAACCACAACCCAACGCGCAAGCAGACCAAAGCCCAGGGACATCAAAACGGACTGACATATCGACGACATGCCCACACCAACAGTGTTGCCCAACCCCAAAATGCCAGCAAATTTCAGCCAGCACTTCAGGTAGATCGTATAAGCAACTGGATGGTGATTGTTCAGCGCAGTCCATCCCATAGCTTGGCTAAGGGACGAAAGGGAATCGCCAAAAACGAAGCCAGGCCAGTAGATCACCATGTAGGGGATCCAGCCTAGAAAAACAATGACGGAAAGCAGCAGCACCCATCGCGCACCCAAACGGTCCATGCACGGCTCAAGAATACCGTTACGCTGAGATTCGCGTCTTGCCTGCAAGAACTGAACAGGAGCCGCAAACAGAGCGAAGAGACCAGGAAGAAGCATCACAAAAAGGGCGAGATCGCGAAGGTGGTAGGGTGTGATATAGCTCTCATCGACATGAGCGTTATAGCCCCCACCAGCGGGTACCACAATATGATCGCCAAGGATCAAACTGACTGCGAACGCAAAGGTGAACAGGAGCACCACACACAATAGCGGCTTTCTTGTTGCCAGATTCCTTGGTTTTAATCTGTTTAAAGCGATAAATTCAAGAGAGAACAGACAGATCCAAACTACGACCTCCGCATCTGCATTCAGGCAACGAGCGCAGGCCTAGCTCGAAACTCCCGCAAGAAGCACTTTGCATGCCGTCTTCCAAGTATTTTTATCGTCGAGACCGTCGACTATTTCCGGCATTCATTCCTCTTTCTGAAGCAAATCAAGCCCCGATCGGCAAATATACTTATTATACACTCGAAATGTAAGTCATGTTTTTTCAGGGGACGACAAGCCCCTACCCCATCTTCTGCAAATTCAACGAGTAGAACCTTCGCCTGCCCTTGCGCGTCTCTCTCAAAAACCCTAGCTCTTTAATAAGCTTGCGCTTCCTTGCCATTGTGGGCTCGGACATCTCGGCTGCCGCACACAGCTCTTCAGTAGTTGCACCGTTTTCCGAAAACAGCTCCGCTTGAGCAAGGATGAACGCAACTCGCCAAAGACCGGCGTCCTCTTCTTTGGTAGCGATTGCGCGATTTACCGCCCCAACCGCATCAGCCAAATCGCTCTGCTTCGCCTGCAGCGAATCCAGCATGCTTCCCATCGCATCAACCACCAGCTCCGAAAAGGAAATCACAAAAGGCGTTATATCTCCCTTATTCAGCGGATGCTCGCAAATCGAAAACCCCTTGTAATATTTTTCGATACGCTCTTTCACGGAATACGAAAGGCGATACCCGACTATAGGGCTAAAGCTGCAAGAAAGGACATAGCTGCTGATGAACCTGTTGGTTCGCCCATTGCCATCGTAAAACGGATGAATATAGGCGAACAGAAAATGGAACACCGACACCCGTACAAGCGCAGGGATGGCCTCATCAGCAAGGATCATCAATGCCTGATTCATCAGTTCAATGATCTTTGATTCGGGTTCAACGCCCTGGTGTATTGGCTTATGCGAGGCATCCAGAACGCTTACTGGCCCTTTGCGGAAGAACTGACCATCTGGCACATGAGACGGATCATCGGCTCTTACTTCATCGAGAACCAGCTCGTCATACAAAGCACGCACATCAGCGCAAGTAGCGATAGGAATCGTTTTACGCACTCTTAGCGCATGATATTTTTCAACAATGCCTAAAAACCTGCCCGTCTTGTCCTTTTCGGCGAGCATTTCAAGGGCATCGTCGATTTCCCTGCGCGTCGAGTGAACTCCTTCGATTCCGTTAGTAAGCACGATTTCGTCAATTAGACATTTGTCCATGTATTGCTCAATGGCCCTCTGCGGCAACATCCCTATGGTGCGGTCAATGTCTCTATCAAGCTCCATCGCCTTGATAATTAGCTCGTAAATCGCGGAGTCCATTACGTAGAATGCTCGATTCCCGCTTATCTGAAAGTTAAGACGCACGGCGTCCTTGGAATTAAAGCGCTGCTCGTACACGAGCCTGGCGTCATTTTCTGAGATATGAAATAGGGTTCTTAGGTCCCGATATTTTGACGACATGAGACACCATCCCGAATAGACCAAAATGTCGGTAATTATTTGGTCTATTGTCGCATATCTTACGAATAGACCAAAAAAGCAGCCTATTTTTGGTCTATTCGGGCGAAAACAGGCGATTGACCAAAATTCTTTCGTCTATTTTTGGTCAATCGAGGGCGCTGCCATGCGCGACAAACGACAGCACTGCGACGCAATATCGCCCCTAAACGACACCTATTCGACACTGTCGCGACAGTTTGGCGACAGTGTCGAATAGGTGTCGCACTGGGAATATAGGGAAAGGTCCCGTTTTCCCAGTACGACATAGCGCACAAAAAAGCCTCGCTTGCGCAATTCATTCACTGCAAGCGAGGCTCTGTCCGCTAAACGGGGAAACGATGCCTGTCCCTATATACCCACTTGGCTTATTTCCCCGCAGCTTTCAGTGCGGCTTTGGGGCCTGCCACCAGCAGATAGTACAAGCCCTTGCGCAGCGGCGTGGGGTTGTCCGGGAAGAACTGCTCAAAGCGCTTTGGGTGCTCCATCAAATAGCGCAGGTTCGCGTTCTGATAGTCGCTGAACAGCGAGCGGTCATACGCGCCGCCTCTGAACCCGGCGCGCAAATCCTCATGCATCTTAACCACAAATTCGCGGCGCTGCTCCGGCGCCAAGCGCGCAAAGTTCCACATATAGCTGTCGTAACGCAACCTGAACAGGACTTTTCGCAAATCTTCGCAATCAGGATCGTTCTTGATGAAGCGCTCGGCCATGTCGAATTCCTTGCACACGCACATCACTTTTTGCGCGTCGTTCACAGAAGACGCCTCGTTGTCTTGGCGGTAATGCAGAATGGCCTCTTCGGACATAACAACCTTCTGCGCAGTTACCCACACTTTGAACTGAAAGCCTAGATCCTGGAAACTTGCGCCCGCCGTTTCAAGGAAGCGCACGCCCTTATCAACCAGTATTTCGCGACGATACAGCGCCGACCAAATGGAAGGAATGCAATAGAACACTTCGCGAACATCGCGCGGATTGAAAGGGGCATCCGTCATAGGGGGTTTGCACACACTTATAAGCTGGTTGCGTTCCTTGGGCGTGCTCCAGTAGAACCAGTAGTTCGCCTTGGCCACATCAACAGGAGCATCAGCACTTGCGTCCTTCACCAAACCGTACAGCAACTCCAGCGCATTCGGCTCGAAGAAATCGTCGGGCTCCAAAATGCCGATGTACTCGCCACGCGCGGTGTCGATGCCCAAGTTCATTGACGCGCCGTAACCGGAATTATCCTTATCAATCAGGCGAAAACGCTGGTCTTTTTCCATGTAGCGCTTGATGATATCTAGCGAACCATCGCTGCTGCCGTCGTTGATGCACAGTGCTTCGAAGTCGGTGAACGTCTGAGCAATCAACGAATCAAGCGCCTGCTCCAAATACTGCTCGGAATTGCAAATGGGCACCAGCACCGAAATAGCAGGTGCGGGCCCTTCAGGTGCAGGGCTGATCTTCGCGCTCGCACGCGCTGCATTCGCACGCGCCTGTTGCTGAGAAATCTGGTTCTTGCCCTTTTTCTCGGTCTTCGCGGCAGCGTTTCCGCCACCAGCGCTCTTCGCGTTATTCCTCTTAGCCATTCCCTGCCCCTCTCAAATCAATTAGGTAAAAGTATACCGTTCAAACAAGAAGCATCCACAGGGCATATTTCAGCTGCTGCGAATCACGTCAAGCAGTCCGCAGGCCTGCGCGTCCCCGACAGCCGCGAATTGCGTCGGACGTCCTTGGCTGCCGCGCCCTCACAAGCGTCGCAATCGCGCCGAACATCCACGAGCGTCATACGTCCAGGGTCGGCACAAATCGCGGTGGGCGCTCCACGCCTCCGCCAACCCAAGCGTTCAACGACACACACGGACATTCGCCACCCCGCCCATTGCGCCACGAACTTCACGGCAAAGCTTCAACACTTGATTAATTCCTCGCAAACGAGGTGCTTTCCTCAGGCACTTCGCATAGAATCGGACTAATGCAGAACGCGTTCATAAAACGGCGCCAGCAGAGCGCAACATTATTCGCTTCAACGCGTTATTCAAGCCCGCCGCCAACAAGGAGGTTCTTATGAAACTTGGATTCATCGGATGCGGAAATATGGCCAAAGCCATGATCAAGGGAATTATCGCTAGCGGTGCTGTTGCGCCTGGTGAAATCTACGGTTCCAATGCAACGCCGGAACACGCCGCCGCCGTAGCCGAAGAATTCGGCATTAACGCTGGCACCAACAACATCACCGTCGCCGAAAACGCCGACATCCTGTTCCTTTCCGTAAAGCCCTACCAGTACGAGGCCGTTATTGCCGAAATCCGTGGAGCAATGCGCCCCGAACAGACCGTCGTCACTATCGCCCCCGGCAAGACCATCGCTTGGCTGGAAGAACAGTTCGGCGCGCCCGTCCGCATCGTACGCACTGCGCCGAACACACCCGCACACGTGCTGGCAGGCGTTACCGCCTACTGCCCCAACAGCTTGGCAACTGCCGAAGACGTTGCTGCCGTCCAGAGTCTGCTCACCAGCTTCGGCACCACCGTTGAACTGGAAGAATCGCAGCTCGATGCCGCAAGCGCCATCGGCGGCAGCTCGCCCGCCTATGTATATATGTTCATCGAAGCCTTAGCAGACGCAGGCGTGGCCGAAGGCCTGAAGCGCCCGCAGGCTTACCAGCTTGCCGCGCAGGGCGTACTGGGTGCTGCAAAACTCGTGCTCGAATCCGGCAAGCATCCTGGCCAGCTGAAGGACGAGGTGTGCTCGCCTTCCGGATCCACCATCCGCGGCCTTGAGGTTCTGGAAAAAGGCGCATTCCGTGGCACCGTTATCGATGCACTGCGTACCACCATCGAAAAGGCACGCGCTCTATAACGCAAACGGGCGCGGTTGGGTGCCTGCGGTGCCGATGCGCTGCGGCAAGCAGCGATTGGCGGAATCCAGAGCAAAACAATTCGACATCAAGGGCATTTGAGGCAGAGCAGCGGAACTGTTTCTGATTGACGACATCGATTAAGCCCGAAGGGAATATGCATGGTCCCTCTGCGCTGATTCTTCAGAAGGACCATGCCGACGCACAAATCGAACGTCTCTGACCAAAAAATAGCCGCACTTGCTTACGCAATCGCCGCGAATCATCACCCCCCCCCGCAAACGAGCCCTCACTGCATGCGCCAGGGCGCACACCGCACCTACGCCCGCCCGCACAACACCGAACAAAGACGAAGCCCCAAACCAGTGACAGCAGAGCGCGACATTTACCCGCCAGAATTCAACGTAAACGTACCTAAAATCCTACATAATTCCTTATTTTTTTAACAATGTACCCAGGGGGTACATTACTATGGGCTTATCTATCCCAGTTCAAAGGACAAACAGAAAGGCAAGGTGGGATCGCATGGCAAAAGCATCAGCGAAGAGTAAAACGCTTTCCACTGCGGTAGCACTTGCGATGGCTGCTTCGCTGAGCGTTCCCTTCACGGCATATGCCGATGAAGATGCGAACGCTTCGCAAGAGGCAACCCAGCAAGAGGAAACGACAGCGGCAAACGACGGATCCGTAACCAACAACGAAGAAACTGCAACAGTTAAGGCAACCGGCGAAACTGAGGCAGACGCGAAAGGCGCAATTGCGCTGCATTCCAACGAATCCGCGCAGGCAGTGGCCGAGGTTGACGGCATGAAGTACGCAAGCATCGCAGCGGCAATCGCGGCCATCGATGCTAAGGGCACCGTTACCCTCCTGGGTGATGTAACAGAGGACGTCACCATCCCTGAAGGCAAGGCCATCACGCTCGACCTAAACGGTAAGAAGCTCACCAACAAGGCAAGTCACACCATCACCAACAATGGAACGCTCACGGTGACGGACTCCATTGGCGGCGGCGTGGTTGACAACATCACCCATGCAAAGGCTGCGCTCTCCAACGCAGTAGGCGCAACGGCCACGCTTGAGGGTGGCACGTTCATGCGCAGCAAGGAAGCCGGCAAGGACGGCAACAACAGTGGCGGCAACAGCTACTACACCATTGAAAACTATGGCTCCATGAGCTTCGGTTCTGGTGCATCGGTGGAAAACGCTGGTCACTTCTCCAGCATGATCCGCAACGGCGGCAAGAACACCGCTGAAAGTCCCGCTGAAATGACCATCAATGGCGGCACGTTCAGCGGCGGCATCAACACCATCAAGAATGACGATTACGGCAACCTCACCATCAACGATGGCGACTTCGACAACACGTCCCAGTACGTAATCATGAACTGGAGCAAGGCCACCATCAATAACGGCACGTTCAAGACCTCCAGCAAAGCCACCTCTGCTGTTCTGTTCAATTCTTCGTACGGCAATGACCCCGCTGACATCGGAAGCCTGGAAGTAAACGGCGGCACGTTCACCACCAATTCCGCCGCCCAGCCCGTGCTGACGAACTACTACGACGTCAACAACACGGCAACGTCCACGGTGATAAACAACGGCATCTTCAACGGGGATTTGGTAAACGAGTCCGAGCATAAGGGCCCGCTTTCCGTTTCCGGTGGTACGTTCACGGATCCGGCAGTCGCAAAGCACCTCAAGAGCGGCAAGGCAGTTTTGTTCAACGACGGCAAATATGCTGTCGGTAACAAGGACGCCGTGAAGGGCGATGCAACCTATTCCGTAACCAATACCGACGGAACGGTTGTTTACTTCACCGATGCTCAGGCTGCAAACGACTATGCTAAGGAATCGGGCGCTCAGGCTCCTGTGGTTTTGAAGGTTACCGTTAACTTCGATTCCAACCAGGGCACAGCAGTCGACTCTCAGCTTGTTGCCGTTGGTGACAAAGTGGCAAAGCCGGCAGATCCTACCAAGAAAGGCTATACCTTCTCGGGATGGTTCACTGACAAGGACTGCACCAAGGCTTACCACTTCGATGCTGCTGTAGACAACACACAACCCGAGTTCACCCTGTATGCCGGCTGGAAGGCAGCGGCTCCTTCTACCGTTCAGCCCGGTGCTGGCGACAACGGCAATAACTCCTCTGCCAATGCGAACGTAAACGTCAACGCCGTTAACGACAATGGCGACAATGCCGCAAGCGAAGCAAAGGCGACTACCGTGAAGACGGGTGACAACCTTGCTCTTATTGGTGGCGCAATTGCCCTGATTGCCGTTGCGGCTGCTGCCGTTGCAGGATTTGCACTGCGTCGCAGGAAGATGAACTAGCTTTTTGCTCACTGCGTTTCACTGACCGTAAGGCAATACGGCGGTAACGCGTACGGCAAAGGGTCGGGCCTGAGGAAATCTCGGACCCGACCCTTTTGTTTTGCTTTGGGACAATGGGGACGGATGCTGTTTTCTCGCGCATCCTTTCACATTGGCCTTTTGAGTCCTGGAGAAATCCAGGGCTTTTTGCTTACCCGTCTAACAAGCAGAGCCCTGCTTGCGACCAATTACGCCAACAGGGCTCTGCTTTTGTGCGTGTTGCCAAACAAAAAAGGGCGGTCGCTTTTGCGAACGCCCTTAGTAAAGCTGGGAATTTGGTATCAGTCCCTATATTCCCACTTACGCCATGAATTTGTAGACGGCTTGGGTGTAGGCCACCGGGTCGTCGATAGGCAGACCCTCAGTGATCAGCGCCTGATCGTACAGAATCGTGGCGTACAGGTGCACCTTTTCGGTATCGCCATCCTCGAACGCCTTCTGCACTGCCTTGAATACGGGATGCTCGGCGTTCAGTTCGAGCACTCGGTCGCTCTTTACGTGCTCGCCGTCGGGACCCTGCGCCAAGATCTTTTCCATTTCCAGCGTGATGGGACCTTCTGCGGTTACGCATGAAGGGGTATCGGTCAGGCGGGCGGAAACGGCAACGCGCTTAACCTTGCCATCGAGTGCCTTCTGCATTTCGGCGAACAGGCCCTCGTTTTCCTTCGTAATGGCCTCAGCTGCGCTCTTTTCGTCCTCGGTTTCAAGGCCCAGGTCACCGCCGGCGACATTCTTGAATTGCTTTTCGTTGTATTCGCTCATCGACATGAAGCAGAACTCGTCAACGTCCTGCGGGCACAGCAGCACATCGAAGCCCTTCCCCAGTACCGTGTTCACGATGGGGCGCTTCGCCAAACGGTCGATAGCTTCGCCCGTTGCAAAGAAGATCGACTTCTGGTCCTCCGGCATGGCCTCCACGTACTCGGCCAGCGTCACCATCTTCTGCTGCTTGGCGGAGTAGAACAGCAGCAGGTCAGCCAGCACATCCTTCTTCATGCCGTAGCTGGTGTAGATGCCGTATTCCAAATTGCGGCCAAAGCCCTTGAAGAACTTTTCGTAACCGTCGCGGTCGTTCTTCAGGAACTTCTCCAGTTCGCTCTTGATCTTCTTTTCGAGCTTGCTGGCAATAGCGCGCAGTTGGCTGTTCTGCTGAAGCGTTTCGCGCGAGATGTTCAGCGAAAGGTCCTGCGAGTCCACCACGCCCTTCACGAAGCTGAAGTAATCGGGCAGCAGATCGCCGCACTTTTCCATGATCAGCACATTCGAGCTGTACAGTGCCAGGCCCTTTTCGTAGTCCTTGTTGTAGAAGTCGTACGGCGGGCGCTTGGGGATGAACAGCAGCGCATCGTAGGTCAGCGCGCCTTCCGCGTGCACGGAAACGGTGCGGGCTGGGTCCTCGAAATCGTGGAAGTCGGTCTTGTAGAAGGTGGCGTATTCCTCGTCGGTTACCTCGGATTTGCGGCGCTTCCAGATGGGGATCATGGAGTTGATGGTCTTAACCTCGCGCACCGTTTCGAACTCGGGCTTGTAGTCGTCGCCGGCATCTTCGGGCTTGGGCAGGGGCTTGCGCTCCTCCATTTCCATGTGGATGGGGTAGCGCACGTAGTTGCTGTACTGCTTGATGAGGGCCTGGAGCTCATACTGGTCTAGGAATACGTCGTACTCTTCTTCGTCGGCGTTGTCCTTCAGGTGCAGGGTGATGCTGGTGCCGTGGTCGGCGCCCAGTGCGGCGGCCTCTTCAGCGGTGGCGGGCTCGATGGTGTAGCCCTCAATGCCGTCGGATTTCCAGGTGAACGCCTCGGCCTCACCGTATGCGCGGGAGGTTACGGTAACTTCCTTGGCAACCATGAACGAAGAATAGAAGCCCACGCCGAACTGGCCGATGATGTCCACATCTTCGCCCTGCTTTTCGGCGTTTTCAGTCTTGAACTCAAGGCTGCCGGAATGGGCGATGGTACCCAGGTTGGTTTCGAGCTCGTCGCGCGTCATGCCGATGCCAGTATCGGAAACGGTGATGGTGCGTGCGTCCTTGTCGAAGGCAACATCGATGGAAAGGTCGTCCTTCGAAACAGCGATAGAGGCATCAGTAAGGCTCTTGAAGTAGAGCTTGTCCACCGCGTCGGATGCGTTGGAGATAAGCTCACGCAGGAAGATTTCCTTATTCGTGTAGATGGAGTTGATCATCAGATCGAGGAGCTTTTTGCTCTCAGTTTGGAACTGCTTCATTCAGATCCTTCCTTCTTTGGGCGAATGGCACGCGCCACACGGCACAGACGCGGCAACACCCTATTTATATTGTAGGCAAACGCAAATTAGCACTCCCGCAAGAGGAGTGCTAATACGAATTCTAGTATGGGAATTGCACCTGTCAAGGAAGGCGAAGGCCGCCCGTCCGTTTGTAACGCGGCTGTTGCCTTTCGGGCGGTTTGCGGCGAACGGGCACGGGCGATGGCAGTGCGCAGCGCGTCAATCACCGTGCCGCGGAACGCGCCCTTTCACAGAACCACAACTCCGCGAATGGTGGAACCGAAAGGCGAGCGCACCTCGTCCTTCAACTGGCCAGGATGCTTACCCGATTCCAGCACCAGCTTCGCAGAACCCAAAACCGCCTGCGCGGCAATCTGCTGGGCCTGCGGGCGATCAAGCCCTTCGGCCACGCCGGCGTCGGCCAAGGCCTCGATGAACATATACACATAGGCAGGGGAACTGCCGCCGATGGCGCTGGCCGCATCAAGCTGCGATTCCTCCAACTCAACCGTGGTACCGAAGCTAGCCAGCAGGCACTCCACCGCGGCAACATCTTCGGGCGTGGCGTAACCATTGCGGCAATAGGCCGTAACGCCGGCAAGCACATGGGCCGGAATGTTCGGCGCAGTGCGCACAATGCACACGGGCTTGGCGAACTGTTGCTCCAACCAGGCAATAGTCTTGCCGGGCGCAATGGTTACGATGGTTTGCTCAGAGCGCACCGCATCGCGAATCTCGGCGATAACCGCTTCGTGCTGGTAGGGCTTCACGGAAAGGAGCAAAATGTCGGCACGCTCAGCCACCTGAAAACAGAGCACACCCTTCCGCACACCGCGGCCTTCCTTATTGCGGTGCCACACTTAAATGCGCAGGAAACCGCGTGGAACTACCAGGTAACCTCGCTGACTAAAATCGAGCAGCTGTCCGCCGATGCCGAGAATCCCAACAAGCCCTCCGCAGAAGACGAGCAGCGTGGCGAAGGCGTAAGCTCCCTCTTGAAAACGGGAGATGCCGCACCCTTGGCCATAGAGCTTCTGCTGCTGGCCGCCGCAGGCATCGCAGCCTTCGCCTATTACCAGCGAAAATAGCAGCAGCCCTAAGCGTTTTAGGCGCTATTCCTTCTCTTCGCCTTCTACCGTCTCGGGCTCCTCCTCGAAGCGGACATCGATCTTGTCGATGCGCAGGCCGTCCATCACACGAGCCATCATCGTGATCTTCGTGCCCTCGTGATGTAGCTCGTACGAATCGCCCTCGGCGGGGATCTTGTCCAGCAGGTCAAGCATCAACCCACCCGCGGTCTCATAGTCGAACACGGGCACGGGCTCAAATCCAATGAACTCAACGAACTGGTCAACCGGCAGCGAACCGTCTACCAAGTAATGGTGCTCGCCCACCTTCAGAATTTCATCCTGATCATCATGCAGATACTCGTCTTCCATGCGGCCGATAATCTGCTCGACCACATCGGTCATGGTAACGATGCCGGACGTGCCGCCATGCTCGTCAACCACCACGGCGATTTTCGTGTGCTTAGCCTGCAGCACCTGCAAAAGTTTCGCGATGGAAATGCTCTCCGGCACCGCCTGAATAGAGCGAATCTTCAGGTCTTTCATCGTGGAGCCCTCGGGCAGCAGATAAGCATCCTTGATGTGCACGAAGCCCACGATGTTGTCCTTGTCCTCGCGGAATACGGGGTAGCGCGTGAATTTGTTCTTCCCCATGAAGTCGAGATTCGTTTCAAGGTCATCGTCGTAGTCGATGGCCAGCACCTCGGTGCGGGGCGTCATGATAGCCTTCGCGTCCTTATCGTCCAGGTCGAAAATGTTGTCCAGATACTGGTACTGATCCTGCTCGATAGATCCACTCTCAGCGCTTTCTTCAAGCAGCAGCTTAATTTCTTCCTCGGAATAAGCCTCAGTTTCATTCTTGGCATCGTGGCCGGTCAAGCGCATAACGCCATTGGTGGTAGCGTTAAACAGCCACATGATGGGATAAGTAATGCGATAGAACGCATGAAGCGGACCCGCTGTGTGCAGCGCGTAGGTTTCCGTCTTCAGAATAGCCATGCTCTTGGGGATGAGCTCGCCGGCCACCACATGCAGCGTGGTCATGATGAAGTAGCCAATACCCACCGAAATAACGGTGACAGCCGTGTCGGGCAAGCCAAAGAACACGAAGATCGGGTGAAGCAGCGCGGCAAACGCGGGCTCGCCCAGCCAGCCCAACGCCAGCGAAGCCAGCGTAATACCAAGCTGACAAGCCGAAAGGTACTCGTTAACGTTATCGGCCATCTCGAACGCACGCTTGGCGCCCTTCTTGCCTTCTTCCACCAAAATCTCAATCTGCGATTTACGCACGCGCACCAAGGAAAACTCGGCGATAACGAAAAAAGCGTTCATCAACAGGAACAGAACCACCAGTATCAAACTTAACCAAATAGGCATCTAGGTACAAAACTCCTTGCGTAAGCGGGTGAGAAGCGGCATCGCCATCTCTCACTGCGGGGACGAGAAACGGATCGGCCATTTCTCATTGCGGGAACAGAATCGGAAAAGAGGGCCAGCCTGCTTTTCCGCTAATGGGGAATCGGTGCGCTTTGCGCCCTTTCCGAGAAAACCGAAATTACACGGCCATCTCCCCCTTTGGGAAGGGCATAAGGCGCGTTACGTCCGCTAACAAGGAGAGGTGCTTGCGCACATCCAGGCATAAACCACGCGCAAGGAAGAGCTGCAACGCTGTTTGCGCTGCAGTATCTGAATACAGAAACGCAACCTTTTCTTCACACGAAGACAAAGACCGCGCGGGACCAAAAAGAGAATTATTGCATTGTGCGGTGCGTTTTCGGGTCGAGCAACATCGACCGCCGCCGTCGGAGTCGTTCACGACAGCTTCATCTCCTATTCTGATGGCCGCCGCCATCGTTGGTCCCACAACCCGTTTTGCGTAAACAGGCACGATATCTTTCAGAATAGTACCGCGGAACAACGGCAATTCAACGAAACACCATCACAGCGCCACGTTTTCGACGGCAAACGACACAATCCCGCCGCTTCGGCCGTAATGTGGACGGGGCGACGAAGCCGCGGGCGAGAAGAGGCTGCACGCAGGCGGTGAGGTAGCCCACCGCCGATGCCGTCGCTTCGCCCGCAACACAGACGCGGCAACGGAGCCGTGGGTGTCACCCTCATGCGAAGCGCTAACCAATTCAACAACGCGCGCCGCCGCGGAACGAACGCACAAGGCAAAGACGGCGCGTGAAAGGCGAGAGGCAAACCCAACGACGCGAAGCGAATGCGCTTACCTCGCATAGGGCGCCGCGGAACGTACGCGCCTCACGCAGGAGGGGGGGGCAACGAGCGCGTCTCACGCGAGAGCAGGCGCAGCAACAGGAGCATCGTGCGCGTGAGCGGGGACAGCTCAAAGCTGCATGAGATGAACCCGCGAAAGCACCGCGCCGCCTCGCACAAACGGGGACAGTGCGCGAAACACGAGCACCGCCCCATACAAAGCGAGGGCAGTGCGCGAACCGCGAGCACCGCCCCACCCCACCCGAAAAAGATCAAAACGCTCAAACGGAGCACCTAGGAATGGCAAGATCTGCGCGCCGTGCATGATTTGAGGGGCCTGTGCAGCGAAAAGTGCCCCTTCCTGGCAAGATATTCGCGCGGTGTATCCTCCAACGGCGGTTTGCGGGGCATTTCGGATGCATGGCGCACATGTCTTGCCAAAGCCAGCTCATTTCGGATGCATGGCGTGCGAATCTTGCCAGGAAGGGGCGATTTTCCCGTCCGAGGCCCCTTTTGGGATACATGGAGTGAAATAATTGCCACGGATTGCCGCCCGGGAACGCACCGCGGCGGAATCTTGCCACGGCAAGGCACTCGAGAACGCATCGCGCGAGAATATTGCCACTGCCAGTCAGGCCAAGGGCGCATCAGGGCGCAATCCCGCCACCGTCGGACGCTGGGGAACGCATTTCGCGAGCATTTTGCCATCGTCGAGCGCCTGGGAACGCACCGTGGCATAATCTTGCCGTGGCAGGCAGCCCGAAAATGCACCGCGGCAACACCTTGCCACGGCAGCCTCCTTCAAGAATGCTTCTCGACGACATATTGCCAAGAAGGCCCTCGACTGCCCGAGCTTGCTGCGAAATCGCAGTGGTGCCACGGAGTCGAAAGACGCCACCAGAACGAAGCGTCGGCCAATTCAACACCGCATGCTGGCACGTCCAAGGAACCATGAAAATATTTTGGTACCTTCCGCCAAGAAACGGCGCTGAAAACGTGCTCGCGTAGTATGGCGAACATGAGCGAAAAAAATACTTACATCAACGACACGGACGGGCGCGATAACGGCAACGAACCGTCCGGACATGGCAGCGCGGCATCATCGGAACACGACGGCAACGAACCGTCCCAACGTGGTGACGCCGACTCATTGAATCATGGCAACACCGAACTGTCCGATCACGACAGCGCAGCCTCGCCGGAGCGCGACAACACCGCTTCGTCAGAGCATGGCGATACCGCCTCGCCGGAACGCGACAACGTCACTTCGCTGAAACACGGCGACACCTCCTCATCGAAACGCGGCAATGCCCCCTCGCCCGAACATGACAACGAGGCAGCAGCGCAGCGCGACGGTGTCGGCGACGTCTCATCGGAACGCGAGAACGCCGCCATCGCCGACAAAGAAGCAGCAAGCCGCTCCGATCACGCAGAAGAGGCACCGCTCGATGAGCGCAGCGCCGCTCATGCAGCGGAGACGGCATCCGACAAGCACCATGCCGCCCACGCAGCAAAGGCAACGCCCATCGAGCACCGCACCTCCCGTGCAGCAGAGACAGCATCCGCATACCTCAAAAAGGCCGGCGATTTCCTCGGCCTGCACAAAAAAGCTTCCGCCATCGCTGCAGCCATTGCGCTGTGCGCCGTAGTGGGCATCGGCGCAGCCGTGGCTTCGAGCAGCCGGCCCGCCCCTAACGGCATGCTCCTAAGCAGCAGCTTTGTGAACTACGCAGCAAACGCCGTTGCAACTACCACGAATACTGCCGCAGAAGAAGCGGCAGCGGGACTCGTCGCTCAACGTCTCACGCCCAACGCACTCAACAGCGTCGATTCCTTCACCACCGCCCCTGGCACGTTTTCCCTGATAGAAGGCGAAAATGCCACACCGCTTTCCGAAGAGCAGCAAGAATCCCTTGCAGCAGCCACCCAAAACATCGAAGGCGGCGGCTACACCGTTGGCTTCACGCTCATCAATTTGAACACCGGCAAGGGCATCGCCTACAACCTTGACTCGCGCGTTTACGGCGCCAGCTCGTTCAAGGGTCCCTACGCCGCCTTCCTGTGCCAACACCTGGGCGACAACGACGCTTCCTACCCATCCGGCAGTGAAGCGGCGGGCTCCGGCGTTTCGTCGTCCATATATTCCCTGATGCAACCCATGATCCTCTACTCGGATAACAGCGCATTCAGCAGCCTGCGCAACACATACGACAGCGCAGGGTTCGCCGAGTGGCTCAATTCGTGCGGCGTGGATTCCGAGATCATGCACGACACGCACTTCCCGCGCTATTCCGCGCGCGAGTCCGCCTTGTTGTGGCTGCACGCGTATCAGTACCTCAAAACCAATACGCCCACTGCGCAAAACCTGGCATCTCTCTACGAGCAGACGAACGTATCGTTCATCCGTTCCGGCGTGAGCGACGATGAAGGAGTCGAAGCCGTGCTCAACAAAGCAGGCTGGTGCTCTGGCAGCGAACGTTTCACCGGTTTGTGCGATGCGGGGCTCATCAAGTGCACCGACGGCACCACCTACCTTATGAGCACTATGACCAATTCGCCGGACGGCGGCCTGTACACCGTTCGCTTGGCGAACCTGGCATCCGCTCTTTTTGAGTGTCGCGACGTGCTGGAATAGCACCTAGCAAACAGGCGGATGCAAAGCAGGAACTGCAGGGCAAAGGTCGCTTAACGGTGTAATTTTCCTGCCTCTTCCGCCCGCCGTGGGACGTAAAAGTTACAATGAACAATGCTGCGCAAATGCGCGTTGAGTGCATTGGGACGAAACCACGCCACGCAAGGAATGTCCTTGGCATGCCTGCGCGGCGGGCAACGCAGGAAAATCGCTTTCACACGATCCCTGCGCAACAGCCTCTCGCCTTTGCACATGCCGACGCCGCTCCCGCAAAGGTGGCGTCGCACAAATGCGCGTCGACTGCGCCGCTCCCCAAAGAGGATCGCGCGCAACCGATACCGCACCAGCGTTGAACAGCACAGTACCCCCTGCACTGCCAGCGAACAACAAACCCCGAACGAAAGGATTGCCGTGGTGGAACTTGCTCGCAAACTTAACCGTCATTCCGCTTCGGCAACCCACGAGCAAACGCATCTTGCCGAACATCCAGGACAGCTGGTGTGGATTTTCATGGGCATGTCCGTCGTTGGCCTTATGGGCGAAACGCTGCAGCACCTTGTGGCGTTCGGCGAGTTGGAAAGCCGCGCCGGCTTCATCTGGGGGCCGTTTTCACCCATCTACGGGTTGGCGGCCGTTCTGTTAACCATGTTGCTCGAACCCTTGCAGGACAAAGGCGTTCCGCTGCTTTTGGCAGTAAGCGCCGTGGTAGGCGGCAGCCTTGAGTACTTCGCCAGCTGGGCCATGGAAACATTTTGGGGCGTGGTGGCGTGGAGCTACCTGAACATCCCCCTCAATTTTGACGGGCGCACCGACGTGTTCCATTGCTTGATCTGGGGCACCATTGGCGTGCTGTGGGTAAAGGTTGGCCTGCAATTATGCCAACGCATCTTCAACCGCGTGAACACCACCGGCGCCCCGTACCGCGTGGCAACGGCAGCGCTTTCCATCTTCATGGCACTCGACATTGTCATGACCATCATCGTTTTGTTGCGCGCCGATGCCCGCACCGATGGCATTCCGCCGCAGAATCCCATCGAACAATTCTGCGATACCGCCTACCCCACCGACATGTTGCAGAAGCGCTTCCACAACATGGGTGGTCTCGGAATATAGGCAGGAAAAGGAACCAGCAGCAGATTCCCGCTTTATTGCTCGGGCAATTGTCTGCTGCAAATGGCAGAGTGCCAAGTGCTCTATGCATCCTGTTTGGCGGGAACCTAGCGCCTGCCCCATTTCCCTGTATTCGCAATAAGGCGCAAAAGCAGAGCCGCGCTCGCGATCCACACCGCAAGCGCGGCTCTGCTCGCTAGATGGGAATCTGGTACCTGTCCTTTTCTCCCGCCCTACTCGTAGAAGTCGGCGGCATCCTCGAGCAGCTCGATGATGTTGATGCCTTGCGGGCACATGTCCTCGCAGGCGCCGCATTGAATGCAGGCGGAAGCGCGACCGTCGCGGGTTTGCCAGGCGTACTGACTCTTCGCAAATTCGCGATTCTCGGTCATCTTTTCCAAATTCAGCAAACCCAAGGCTTCGGGAATATTCACGCCAGCGGGGCAGTCTTTCACGCAATAGCGACAGTTGGTGCAAGGAATCAACCCCACGCTCTTCAGAGCATCAACCGCATCGCCCAGCGCCTTTTCTTCGGAGGCGGATAAGGGTTCGTTCGCCTTCCATTCGCGCACGTTTTCCTGGATCTGCTCCAACGTCGATACGCCCGAGAGCACGCTTATAACGTTGGGCAGGTTGTAGCAGAATCGATAGGCCCACGAAACCACGCTCTTGTCGGGGTCGGCCGCTTTCAGCACACTTGCACCGCGTTCCGGCAAGTCCGCCAAGCGACCTCCGCGGGCGGGCTCCATAATCACCACGGGCACACCATGTTTTTGCGCAACTTCCATGCATTTGCGCGATTCCACCACAGGGTCTTCCCAGTCAAGGTAATTCACCTGCAACTGGACAAAATCCATATCGGGATGATCGGCGAGCAACTTGTCCAACGTTTCGGCGTTGTCATGCATCGAGAAACCCAAGTGCTTGATGACACCTTCGGCTTTCTTCTGCGCGGCCCATTCCCACATTCCGTACTCATCGAATTTCGCCGTGCGCGCACCGCCCATGTTATGCAGCAGGTAGAAATCGATGTAGTCAGTGCCCAGGCGTTTGAGCGAAGTATCCAAACATGCTTTAGCGTCTTCTGCGGTAGGCTGAGCCCAAGCCAAGCACTTGGTTGCAATGGTGAACGAATCGCGCGGATAGCGCTCCACCAGCGCCTTGCGCATAGCAACTTCTGATTCGCCTTCGTGGTAGACATAGGCAGTATCAAAGTACGTGCCGCCAGCCTCTATGAACGCATCGACCATCTTCTTCAAGTGCTCGATGTCGATGCTCTTCTGATCCTTGGGGTCAGTAAGGGGCAAACGCATGCAGCCAAAACCCAACTTAGGGGTATCCAAAAGATTGCTCATAGGGGGGCTCCTTGCCTGTTCTTCTGCAAATTCTCTGCGCTCATTGTAGCGGAAAACCAACTTTAGTAACGTGGCGTTACTTATTTTAAGAGAAAGCAATAACACGACACGATACACGAGCAAGCGCCCAAACCCGCGGCACCGCCCGTGTTTCGCAACGCCGCGCTCGGGCCACATCACGACGCCACGCCCAAACAGTTCCCTAGCGCGGCAGTGGGGCAACATCACGATGCCGCACCTGGGCAACACCTTGGCGCAGTACCCGGACAGCACCCAAGCGCCGCGGCCAAGCAATACCCTGGCGCTGCATCGAGTCAACCCTGCCCCGCGCCAGATCCACCCCCGCTCCGCATCGGGCCCACAACGACCCAACGCCGTATCAGGTTCAACCCCCGTTCCGCATCGAGCCCATAACATCCCAGCACTGCCTCGGGGGCCCTCCCAGGAACCCAGAAACAAAAAATCGGTCCGAATTGCAACTTTTTTGCGATTGGCAATTGTTGCGAG
>OLPF01000931.1_pt1 | contig 27365 bp, 28 predicted proteins | sample 1673121 | NCBI WGS metagenome assembly OLPF01 (sample SAMEA3136756, study PRJEB25190) | human gut metagenome
CGAGGCGCGCCCCTTCGTAGAAGATGTCGCAAGAACGAAGCGTTATTCCGCTTTCGCAGCCTTCTGCTTCTTCGCAGTGGCGACAATCGTCTTCACGCCCTTCACAGCGAGCACGATCGCCAGCACGAACAGCAGCACGGCGAGAATCGCCTGAAGCACCGGCGCGAGCGCGATGCCGCTCGTCATGATGGCGGTGACCTTCTGGTAGAAGGTGATAGCAAGCGAAGTCAACGTAGCGAGCAGCATAAACGCCATCGGCACGAAGAACATCTTGTTGTTGCGCCCGGCGTTGCCGAGCCATGCGCACACGGCAAGCAGGGCAAGAGCGGCGAGCAGCTGGTTCGCGGCGCCGAACAACGGCCAGATGATGGAGTAGCCCGTCATGCCCAGGATGATGCCGATGACCACGGTGATGATGGTGGCCACGTAGGGGTTCGCCATGAACTTGTGCACGCCCGTAAGCTCCTCGGGCTTCTTGTCAACCGGCGTCCAAAGCTCCTGGAACATGTAGCGTGCAAGGCGCGTCGCCGTGTCGAGCGAAGTCAGACAGAATGCGGAAACAGCAAGGATGAGCAGCGCATATGCGAGTCCCTGCACATCGGCGAGACCGGGGATGCAGGCGAGCATCTGCGAAAGGCCGTCCGCGAAGACCGCCGTCGGGGACGCATATCCGCCTTTCGCGTACTCGCTCCACACGAAGCCGACGGCGCACAGCGAGATTACCGCGAGCAGGCACTCGATGAGCATGCCACCATAGCCGATCGGCTGCGCCTGGCCCTCCTTGTCGAGCTGTTTAGACGTGGTACCCGAAGCGACGAGGCTATGGAAGCCGGAGATTGCGCCGCACGCGATGGTGATGAACAGCGCCGGGAACAAAAAGCCGGAAGCAGCGGCCTTGTTCGTGATGGTCTTGCCCGCCTCGTCGACGAGCTGCTGGCCGGTGGAGGCGTCGAAAGCGGCGTTGGAGGCGACAAAGCCGGTGAACGCCGGAATCTGCAGGTCAGTCGCGGCGCCCATGATGCTTGCGCCCACGATGCCGATGATGGCGAGGATGATCATGCCATAAAGCAGATAGCTCGACAGGTAGTCGCGCGGCTGCAGGAGAATCCACACCGGGGCGACGGAGGCGACCAGGATGTACACGCCGAGGATGATCATCCACGTGTCATAGTCGAGCGAGATCGCAATGCCCATAAGCGGCAAGTTGTATCCGATGGCAACCATGATGACAATCAGGATGATCGCAGAGACAATGTTCACGGGGCCGGGAATGTTGCGGCCGCGCGTGACGAAGCCGTAGACGACGGCGACACCGATGAAGATGACCGAGATCATGGCCGTCTGCTCGTTGGCGAGGTTGGTTGCCGGGGCCGCCGAGGCGGAAACGACGAACGTATTCGCAACGATAGAGGCAAATGCGGCAACAACCAGCAACAGCGTCAGATAAGCGAAGATGCAGAAGAGCTTCTTCGCCGTATTGTCGATGTTCTCCGCGACGACGACGGCAAGCGTCTGGCCCTTATGACGAAGCGAGGCGAACAAGGCGCCGAAGTCATGCATGGCGCCGAAGAAGATGCCGCCAACGAGCACCCACAAAAGCACGGGCACCCAACCGAAGACGGCGGCCTGAATCGGGCCGTTAATCGGGCCTGCGCCGGCAATCGACGAGAAGTGGTGGCCGAGCACCACGTACGGCGGCGCCGGCACGTAATCCACGCCGTCTTCCAGCTCATGGGCCGGAGTCGGGCGCTTTGGATCGACTCCCCATTGCTTGGCAAGCCAGCCACCGTAGCACACATAGCCGATGACCAGAATGACCATAGCAACAAGGAAGATAATCAATGCGTTCATTGAAGGTTCCTTACGTATGTCTGAAGTGCGTTTACGCCAGGCGCAGATTAGCCTCGATTGTCGAAGCCACCTGCTTCCCAGCAGCGTTCGCATAGACGCAACGAGTTGAAAGGTCGGCTACGATCACGCGAAAATCCGCCCAACCGCGAAATCCGAGAGCGAAGTTCTTTCGAAACCGGACTCTTCGGACCGCGCGCCTCGCGCCTTCCGTACAATCATCGGCGATGACCACGAGAGCAAGCCCCGACGACATGTGGTTTGGCTCGGACGTGACCTTCTCAAGGCCGCGCTCCTTCATGAACCGAACCCATTCATCGAGCTGGGCTTCGTCAAAAGTTTCCGCAAAGGCGAAAAAAAGATACTCATGAGAGTTTGCCTCCCACAGCTTTGCTCGTTTGACCAGCACATACTGCTCGCCAAACGAATGAAACTCCGCAAAGCCGGGAAATGATTTCCCCGCGAACTCGTAATCCCGATGCACATCGAAGAATGCTTCATGTGCAGCGAGAATACGTTTCAGCACCAGCTGCTTTTCGTCCTGTGCCTTCAAAGCCTCGTCTGAAGACCGAAGGGCTGGCTTTCCGTCCGATGCGGCGACATGTTCGGCCACCGCCCTTTCGAAGTTGTCCGACGAACCTGCCTGTTCGACCTGCTCGCCAGTGCCTTTGGCATCTGGTTGAACTGCTGAACCCACGCTCAAGAAATCCGAAAACCTTTCTGCTCCGCAATCGTCGCACCCCACGTCTCAATGCGAACGGCTTATTTTATGTCGTATGTAACCGTTGCGTAACATGAGAATCGGCATTTTTTCGCGAATGCATCAAGATTTTTCCCAAAAAGAAAGCGCTTGGGGTGAAATCCACTCCCAAGCGCTTGCATATCGCACTTGCTGCATGCCAGCTGCAGCCTTAACGGGCGAGCAGGCTCGCCCGCATCGACGTGCCGACGCGGCCTGTCGGCTACAGGCTGAAATCCTTCTCGCCGTTGAACACCGCGAGGGCGTCGGCAACGGAATAATCAGCCAGCGTAATGGCGCTGATCGCCTTCGTGAGGCGCACCGCCTCGTCGAGCGAACGCTGATGGATGTTGCGACCCGTCGCGTTTCCGCAGGCGCCGCCCACATGAATCTGGTCGTAGAGCTGCGTCAGGAACGTCTTCGCGTCGACGGTCGAGCCGCCTGCGCACACGAGGCCCGTGCGACCCGCGGCCATGGAAGCGACCTTCAGGGCTTCGGCGGGAGTGCGGGTATCGTCGCCCTCGGGCTTCGGCGGGTTCACCTTCACGAAGTCGGCGCCGAGGCAAAGCGCCACACCGGCAGCGCCCGCGATGAGGTCGGGGTCCTTCTCGGCGGTGACGGCCTTGCCGCGCGGGTAGATCCACAGCACAACGAGCAAGCCGTTCGCGTGCGCCTGCGCGATGAGCTCGCCAGCCTCGGCCATCATGGTGGACTCGTACTCGCTGCCCAGGTAGATGGTGTAGCCCAGGCCTACGATGTTCACGCCCGCTTCGCGCATGGCGAGGATGGCGTCCAAATCGTAGAGCTGGGGCGAATAGGGATCGTCCTGCGAGGTCTTCACCAGGTTGGTCTTGGAGTTCATCTTCACGAGGTAGTTGATCTCGGGATAATCAGCGGCATATTGCGCGATGAGACCGCGTTGACCAGCAAGGACGCCGCACACGCCCTGATGGCCAATCTCGAAAAGATGCTCGGGCTCGGCGTCGGCCAGGTCGATGCCCTCGCCGTAGAAGTCCTTGTTCAAATGCTCGATCTTCTGGTCGCATGCGAAGAGCATGAGTCGACCGGTTCCACGCGTGGCCTTCAGGTAGTTGTCGATGTACTCCTCGCGGGACTCGGGCATGACGTCTGCGGGAACACGAACCTGATCACGGGTGATTTTCGGCATGTTGATCCTCCTTTTAGGATGCGATTGTCATGCACCGCCGCCAGGCAAGCCAGCATCAACCATTTCGGCGCATGAAAGCTATTCTATCAAAGAGAGGCCGCACGAAGGCGACCTCTCGGTAAGCGCATGGAGAAAGCAAAGGAACGCACACCCTGATACGACGCGCCAAGCGTCGAGGGCGCGGTACGTGTAGCTTAGATGCGAAGAGGCGTTAAATCCTATCGAGGATGTATTCGCCAATCACCGTTGTCCCATTTTCATCATACACAGGAATGGAAACGCTCATCTTCTCTTTTGCAAGCAAGTAGATAGAATCGTACGCCTGCTTGCCCATGGTTATATCGTCAGCCCCAATGCTTGCAAGGAAAGTGTTGTCGATCATCCCGCTTATATCCGCAATTTCCCTGCTTTGCGATGAGATTCCTTTTTCGGCGAACACCGCAAGCCCAGAATCGCCCTTGTCAAGAAACGCTTTCGCTTCATCGGACAATGTTCCGGCCGCCAAAGAGTCACAGACGATCTCCGCCGTTTTCTCTCTCGACAAGCTGCCCGACCTCATCGCTTCTACCAAAGGCTTAGAGACAAGCCGACCAAGCTCGACCTCATCGCTTTCTAACGAGGGGTCACGATATGCCGCAATCGAATACCCTTGAAGGCCTTCGGCTTCCCCCGCGACCTCGACTCCGTAATACTCGTTGAGCGCATCTTGAAAAGCGACAGCTGCCACATTGCGGCCATCGGGCAAGATATAATCACTTGCAATTTCGTTCATCTCTGCATAGTTCACATAGCCCATCTTCCCATTTGTTGCCTCGACGCGCACTAAATCGGGCATCGTGATGTGTTCCCCATCGGTCCCTTCTGGAACACCATACGTTTGCCCCGCTGAGTTGACTTGAATATCGGCCTCGTCCGATAACGCAATCAACGCTCCGGCAGACATAGACCCAACGATTGCCACCACAGCCAGGCTTCCTGCCGCAATAAAAAGACACTTCGATTTCAGCGCTCTCTTAATTCCCATAACGGTTCATCTCTTCTCGTTCCAGCAAGCTAACAGCTTATGACGCCGTTTTCCGTCGTATTGATATCGTGATAATTGAGAAGAGGGTCTCTCACGATTCCGTATCCCCACGCGTAGCTTACCGTTCGAGATCTTTGTCTGTAAAGATAGAGATGGCTTTCTACGGCAACCCCCTCAGACTGCGCGGACATGTTCGTAACCCGAGGCCCCCATTCGACATGCTTATAGCCATCTCCCACTATCGTCAAGCCAGACTGAGACATAATCGCCCCTTGTCCGACCCCTCGGTTCATAGGTTTAACCCACATCCAGGCCTCTGGATAGCAGTCATGTCCTCCCCAGCCGTGACGAGCACGATATGTGATAGGATCTCCATTTCCATACCCATCGCCATAATAGGTATAGTCTTTATAGTCGGCCATTCCCCAAGGTTCACCGGCTATGGCGATTTGCGGCAAAAGCAGCAGAATGGCGACCGCGCACGCGAATACGAAAGCGCACGCATTTTTCAGACGGTCAAAAACGAGGGCATTGCATTTCGTTATCATGGGGTATCCTCCTTCTTCGCGCCAAGGCGCTTTCGCCTCCTACATAACGTAAAACGGGGCGGTCCCAATTTGCGTTATGCCATCTAGCTGATAGACGGGGATTTGGATTGCGGTATTTTCCCTTGCGATACGGTGTATCGTTTCGATCGCCTCTTCGCTCACCGCAACGGAAACGGCAGCCGCTTCGACAGTTCGATTCAACCGCTCGAACGTGACGGCGAACTCCTCATCGAGCATATCGCGTTCGGCGAGCGTCTCTAAGTCGCCGTCCGACATGACCCCATCAGATACCGCGGCCTTTAGGCAATCCGAAGCGGAGCGTGTCGCATCGTCCATTGCCTCTGCCTTCAATTCGCTGAACTTGATGCGCGATAGGTAATCTTTAGCCGATTCCTCGTTGAAAACCCTCACGCCAACGCATTCCTCGCTCGCCTTGATAAGCGCTTCAATCTTCTCAGAAGCCAAAGCCTCTCTTTGCTCATCGTTCATCGACCTGAGAGATTCAAGCGTTCCGTTGATGTCCGCGGAATATGCATACCCCTCAGCCCCATTCGAAGCCCTTACCGCACGAAGCTCGGGTTCCGTTTCATAAAGTTCCCCCGTCTGGGGGTCAACCGTGGTCCCGTAGGTTAGGCCCATCGCATTCTTTGGGAAGCTGACAGCGCCCTCGGCGCTTGCATACGAAAAGCCTGCAAGAGCGATTACGAGCGATAGGACGAAAACCGCCACGCCTTTGCTTTTGTTCGATAAGGTTCTCATTTTCATCGTCATCCTTACTTAGCGTAATTACATCAGACCGACATAGGTGTGATACTTGTCTATGTTCAAAGTTTCAGGATCACGAACACGATGCTCGGAGACAACGTTGTAGGAGCGAGAAGAGCTCCCCTCGTAGTAATTCGTGTGAACCTCAAGCGCAACATCCGCCAATTGAGAATAATCGCTATTGACATCCCATCCCCAATTCAGTTCATAGTTGAGATTACCGTCGAGCAATCGTGTATAGCATTCAACAGCACCAGGCCCAACCGTTCGAGAGGGCTTAGTCCAACCATACGCATCAACCCAGCCATTCGTCTGGGCGCATATCCCTGACCGCATCTTGTACGAAACATCTGAGTAATTATGCGTTGACAGACTGCCGAAATGCATTACTCCGCTTCCAGCCGCATAAGCAACGCAGGGGAATGCGCAAGCAACCGCAAGGCAAACACCGATAAGCACTTTGCTTTTCTTTTTCTTCATTCCTTGTCCTCCTTTGATGTTGCGGGTTTACTTTTAGCCTCCTTTCTTTATAACGCTTAGTTTAATTATTAACATTATTATTTGCTATTCTTGTATTTTTAACCTATTTCCAATAAGATAGACAAGTTGTAATGGATACAAGATGGAGGCGAAAATGAAGCGCGTGGAAGAGAAAAACTCTTCAGCCCTATCGTTTTTCTCAAGCGGAAGGCGACGCGGCGCTTATCGCTGCGCGCTTGGAGTTTCGATTGCCCTGCTCGTCGTTTGGGCGGTCTTTTTCGCAATCATGGTTTTCGGAGCGATTTCGGCTCTTGCTGTGTTTCCCTCCGATTCAAGTATCCCCGCGAACGGCGTCACGTTCATCATCTACGGATGCACCATTTTGGACGGCGCTATCATCCTTCTCATTTTCGCCGGGCTCGTCTCGGCGATTCGCCATGTGGGCAAAAGCACCACGCCGTTCGAGAAAAAGCAGGTCAAACGGATACATCTGCTCGCATTCCTTCTGCTGATTTACGCGATTCTCGATTCGTTTTTCGCCGAACACCTTTTCGCGTTCTTCCTGCTCGGGCTGCAAGACATCGGCTACAACGGCATCTCGTCCATCGTTTTCGATCGCCCGTGGTTCATCCCCGAACTGAATATCGGCGCATTCGTCGCTGCGATTGTGGTATGGTGCATTTCCTTAGTGTTCGAATACGGCATCGAGTTACAGCTAGACTCCGACTCGATTCTTTGATAAGGGCGGTCGGTTTTCGTGTCCATCATCGTGCGGCTTGACGTTATGCTTGCGAAACGCAAAATGAGCTCGCAGGAATTAGCGGAGCGCATCGGCATATCCACCGTGATGCTTTCGCGCATCAAAACGGGGAAGATCAAGGGCATCCGCTTCGAGACGCTCGAGCATATTTGCCGCGAGCTCGATTGCGCGCCAGGCGACATCCTGGAGTTGTCCGAGGAAGAATAGGCGCGAGGCGCTCACAGCGTGCGGGGTTCACGTGACCCGCGCGTCAGCAGACGCGTGCCGCAACGTGCCGCTAAAACCATTCCTTATGGTTGAACACGTAGATTTGCTCGAATTCCGTCTGCGATTTGGAGAGGTACAGCACGCCTTCGACGATGGAGATGACCACCATGGCAAGACCCGCGAGCCCCAAAGAGAAAATGCTGCCCACGATAGTGACGGCGAGCATGATGAAGCCCGGCGTGTTGTAGCCCAGATAGAACTTGTGGATGCCGAGACTGCCGAGGAAGATAGCCAAAAGCCCCGCCGCCACATGGTCTTTCGTGTTTGGGGCAGCCTGCGCGTAGGGCTGCTGGTACGGCTGGCCATAGGGCTGCTGCGTGTAAGGCCGGGAATAGGCCTGGTTGGCTTGCCGGGGGCCTTGCGATTGCTGGTAGGTTTGGCCATTTGCCTGCTGGTATGTTTGCCCCCAGACGTCACTCGCCTGCTGGGAGGGCTGACTCCAAGCGTCTTTGCCTTGCTGGGAGGGCTGACTCCAAGCATCGTGGCCCTGCTGATTCGACTGGCCTGCCTCACCTGGCTGGTCCGCCCCGCCTGGCTGGTCCGCCCCGCCGATTTCGCTTGATCCCTCGGGCTGGCCGCCTTGAGCCTGCTTCTCGCGCGCTACGCGAAGACGCTCCTGCGCTTCTTTCAACGCCGCTTCGGCGGCGGCAATCTCATTGTTCATGTTGTTGGAATCGCTCATGGAAAACCTTTCGACCTGCGTCCTCGAACTCACGATAGCCGCAGGTAGACGCAACTCGCGATTGCGTTACGCGTCCGTTATCGAGCCGACACCTCGCGGAATACCGGCATCCACGGGCGTCACGCACGTGCCGCCCGCACCGACGTTATCGATCGTTTTCGCCTTTATCGTGATGGAAGAGGTTCATGATCTTGTCGCGGAAGACAATCGCAACGATTGCGATGACCGCAACGACCGCAAAGATGATGATGCTTTGCGTGATGTTACCGTCCACCAGGCCGTTTGCCGCATAGGTCGAGATGACGATACCCGGGATGCGGCCCACGTTCGACAGAACGAGGAAATCGCGCATGCGCATATTCGTGAGCGGGACCAGGTACGTGAACGTGTCTTTGGGCATCGCGGGAATCAAGAACAAGATGAACACCACGATGGACAGTTTGCCGCTTTCCTCGAAAGCGTTGAATTTGTCGAGGTATTTCGTGGGAACCATATCCCGCACGAACGGCGCGCCCAGACGATGAACCACTGCGAACACAAACGCGCTCGAGATGATGCATCCGAGCAAGACGACCGCGGCACCGAGCCAGGGGCCATACATCATGCCCGCTGCCATCTGAACGACCTCACCGGGAATGAACGCCACGACGATCTGCATGAACTGCATAGCCAAAAGGATGAGAAATCCTAGGGGACCCGCGTTGCGCACGTCGTCGATCACACGGCTGAGCCCGCCCGGCTCGAACGCCTCATGGATGTAAGGCCAGATCAGGATGACGACAATGACCATCAATGCGAAAAACGCGATAAGCCCGCCAAACTTGAAGATATCGCCGCGCGTCATCTCGCGACCGCGAACCGTAGTGACCTCCTGCGCTTTCTCGCGCGCGGCCTCGCGGCGTTCGTGGGCGCGCTCTTTCACCGTCTCGCGGTGCCCGCTTGCGCGCTCGGGCTGAGCCGGCGTCTCCACCTGTGCTCCTTTTCCACCCGACGAGGCTTTCATCTGCGGATTTTTCAGGCTGATGCTTCCGTTGTTCACTTCGGAATCGCTTTCTGCATTGCTTTGCACACGTCTCACCTAGTCGTCACGACGAGCCTTGTCGAACTCTTCTTTGAACGCCGAGAACATGCCGCCGGCAGCCTTGAGCTGGCTGCCAACCACGCGCCCGATTCCCTCTGACGCCGAATCCTGAGAGGCCCTCTTCGCCGGCTTCTTCTTCGGGGCCCCATCGGGGACGACCTCGGTTGCGTCCTCTTCAACGTCGTCAACGGCAAGGGCTTCCTCGTCGGTTGTGCGGTTCTTCTCGGGCTTGGGGCCGCGCGCCTTGTCGTATTCCTCTTTAAACTCGGAGAACATGCCCGTCGCCTTGCCGATTTGCTTGCCGGTCGCGTAAGCTCCCTTGTTCACCGCGTCGCCAGCAGCGTGCGCAGCCTCGTTGACCTTGGGTTTTACCTTATCGACCGCGGTATGCGCCTTGTCCATGGCAACAGCGGTGGCGGCACCTGCCTTCTCGGCAGCGCCCCCTTCAACCGCGATTTCGGCCGCCTCGTCCTTCACCAGGATGGCACCGAGAACGGGGTTCTCGTCCGATCCCTCGTATTCCCCCGCAAGCGCGCATCCGATGCCGCGACGGAAACCCAGCACAAGATCGCCCGGGACCGAGCGCGTGCCCAAAAGCGCGTTCGCCGTAGCCCCTGTATCGACCAAGAAAGACTCGACCTTGCCTGTCACCAGGCTAAACGTCACCACGCCAACGGTGCCAAGCGTTGTGCCCGACTCGGTGATCACCGGCATTCCGCCCCAGATGACGCAGTCGTCCAGGCGCACGTCGATCGCCTTGCAGGCCGCCTTGTCGCGCGTTTTCGCGTCATCGGCGAGCACGACGCGCCCGTCCTCGAACTCGAAGCCGTCGAGCGAGACGAATAAATCCTTACGGTGAAACATCCAGAGCAAGTCGGGGCGCTTGACCATGATGCCGATGCACCGGCGCTCCTTGGGATGGTAGACGAACGCGCGCACTTTGCCGATGCGCTTCGTCGCGTTCTTCCCTCCCATGACGCGAACGTTGTAGAGTTCCTTGGTTGTGATGAGATTGCTTGCCATTTCGTCCCCGGAAAATCAGAGGGGCGCGCTGTATGCAGTGGAAACCGCACACGAGCATTGCGCCCCTTTCACATGCGCTCTTGGTGCGAGCGCGTCGTCCTGCTGTTGGTTACGCCTGTTCGCCTTCGGAGGCACCCGCAGCCGGCGCCTCTTCCTGAGCGACCTCGACCGGAATCTCTTCGGAGGCCGCAGCCGCAGACTCCTCGGCGTTCTTAGCGACTTGCGCGGCGATGCGGGCACGGGCGGCCTCGATCTTCTCGCGGAGGTCATCGGTGCCATCGGGAGCAGGCTTCACACCGCTTTTCGCCTCCTGCACGCGGGAAGCGGCTGCGCCGTAGATTTCCTGCCCCTTCGAGGCGACGGCGGAAACGACGTTCTGTCCCTTGGCGACGGCGTCCTGCGCGAACGACTGAGTGCGCGTAGCAGCCTCAGGACCTGCGACTTCTTCCACAACCTGCTGTGCGGTGGAGGCGGTTTGGGCGCCCAGTTCCTGAGCTTCGCCCCACACGGCATTCGCCTTCTCGGCAACCATGTTGCGAGTCTCGCTACCCGTGCGCGGTGCGCACAGAAGCGCCGCGACTGCACCGACAAGACCGCCTGCCAGAAAAACTCCGAGTTTGTTGCCCATAACGGCCTCCTTCAAGACGTTTTCTCGATGCGCTCATTATAGGTGCTCACAGGGCAGCACCGCCCAAAATCGCGACCCCTCCACTATTCGGTTGCCGTTTCGTTGATGAGGAGGGCACCTCGCGCGCGACGCACAAGCGCCAGGACGCCAAAAGAACGAAAGGTCGACACCCCAACGACGCGAGTGAATGAGGAGCGTCGTCCTTACCCCATCAGCGCCCGCCTCTCCGGGGCCGCTCTTTCCACCAAAATCGCAAGAATCGCTATTGCACCGTCCGCCTCCGCCCGAAGGGATAGTCCAATTGCGAGACGCATAGCTTATAGAGCAGTACAATATTCCTCAGCGCAAGTTCAGGCGAGCTATCTGAACGTCGGCAAACGAGCGCCCGTACATATCCCCCAGTCGAGCCCTCGAAGCAGACTTATCATTAAGGTGACACATGGACTACTTTATTCACGACTTGTCAAACCGCTTGGCTCACCAAATAAACGCTACGGGCACGCTTCAGATGGGAATGCCTCTTGTGACGCTCGTCCTGGGATTCTGTTCGCTTATTTGCGCAGTTTTGCTGATTTACCTAGCAGATTCCCTTGTTCAGTCAATTTTTCGATCCATCTTTTTCGCACGATACGACATCACGGTTAATCGAAGGGTGCGCCTCTTTCCCTTTCCCGCCATCGGAAAGGGGCGATATCGACTCAGGTTTCCACATTGGCGCTATCCGAATGTCGATGGAAGCAAAGACCATCGTCGCAAGTCTAATCCCCTCAGAAAGGGCAGGGGGATTCTCTGTTTCGGCTATTTCAGAATCACGAGCAAAGACCCCATCGTAATTGTATGGCTCGTTAACGCCCTGAGGAGAAAAGGGTACATTATCGATCTCACTGAACCCGAAGCAAGAAAGCTCGACACCGCGAGGCAGCGGCAAAAGGAGATTGCGGAGAGTAATTCCATAGGCAACATCAGAAATATGTTCGAATATAGAGAAACCGACTTTGAAGAATATTGCGCTGAGCTATTTCGCCTTGAAGGATACGAGGCAAAGACCACTCCGCCAACAGCAGATGGCGGATACGATATCGATATGACCGACCCCGACGGCAGGCGATGTTTCGTCGAATGCAAATGCTATAGCAGAAATACTATCGGCAGGCCGATGCTTCAAAAGCTGTACGGGGCAAATCATCGGGAAGAAGCCGATCGGCTTATCTTTATTACCACAACGAATTTTTCTAAAGAAGCCCGCGATTACGCAGAAGAGGTCGACATGGAGCTCATCAACGGAAAGAAACTTCTGTCTATGGCCGAACGTCATAAACAAGCCATCAGGCTTAAAGCAGCCGAGCCCCCGCTCGACGAGTGGCTCCTCAACTATAAAGATGTTGCCTCGAATTACCCGCCCGACTGCCAGCCGAGCCCCATCACACTCTAGGGAAGCACTATGAGCGAACCATTGAAAATAGTTATAAAAGCCGTTTTCGTTTTACTATTGGCAATCGTATTCGTCGTTTTTGCGTCAACGACAAAAGCGTCGCTCGACTTACAGCGTCCTTCGCTCACCACAGTTCGCATCGCAGGCGACAACGGCGGCGATAGTGCTTCTGAATATGTTCTCCCTGACAGCGACAAACGCTATTACACGTACGACGAGCTCGACGCCTTAACGGACGAGCAGCTCAACTTCGCCCACAATGAAATCTATGCCCGTCATGGTCGTATGTTCTCCGACAAACGATACGCAGACCACTTCGCCAAATGCAGTTGGTACAAACCCCGCTATTCACCGGAAGAGTTCGAGTCAATGCCTAACCAGCTCAACGAATTCGAAATGGCGAACTCCGACATCATGTCCCAAATAAGAACGAAGCGCGGAATTAGCTAGAAAGAAGATTCCCGCCATGCGATTAAGTCATCCTTGGCGAGCAAGGCACGAGTCGTGGAATTCCGCACAGCGCACGAACTTTGTGGCGCACAAACGAGCTTAGCGCGGAAGATAAGATACGATTCCGCGCCGACCAACAAGAAGACTTGAAATTCGCAAGTCGATTAGCTGGGAGGCGGCAAGCCAAGCGTGCTGCAAGTCAGCCCGCCAGCCATGAAAAGCAGTTGCGCCGAAAAAAGTTCCACCTTGTGAGCTGATTCTGGCACAAAAACCGAGATGCCCCGCTGAATAGAATCCGCGCTAATAGGGTTCTAATTAACTGACCAGGCATTTTGCAACATTCGACCATCGCAATCCCCTTCGAACGCGCAATTTCCCCTGAATGAGACCTCAGAGGAGTGGGATATCTCAGTTTTTGTGCCAGAATCAAGTCAACTCGCCGTACTTTGGGCACAAGAAAGGCCCGCGAACGGGCCTTTCCCAATGATTAGCTTGTTGGAGGAATTGCCTAGCGAAAGACGCGCCGAGCACTTGCCGCAGCTCACCTAGCAGAAGACGGCATCACACTCGTCGCCAGCTCGCCTGGCGAAAGACAACCGGGGTCTCCGCCACCAGCTCGCCTAGCAGAAGACGGCGCCGCGCTCTTTCGCGTTGCTGACCAGCTCGTTCAGTACGGCTGACAGGCTCAAGCCGCCCGCCTTGCAAGCCGCGGGGAACAGCGAGGTCTCCGTCATGCCCGGGGACACGTTGGTCTCCATCACACGCGCCTGCGCGCCGTCCCAGATCAAGTCGATTCGACCCAAGTCGCGAAGGCCGTACGCGCGATACACCTCCAAAACCGCACGCTCGATCTCCGCGCGAATCGCCTGGGCATCGGCCTCGTTCGAGGACAAAGACTCATTGCGCACCGGCGCGTAGTAGTCGACCAGGCTCGCGTCCATGCGGGCGGCGGTGTCGTAGAGCCCACGCTTGGGAACGATTTCCACCGGAGGCAGCGCATGCGCGTCCCAGCCGGTGCCAATAACGGAAACTGCCAGCTCAACGCCTTCGATCCACTGCTCGATCACCACGTGATCGTCGTAGGACAGCGCATCGAGGATCGCCTCGCCCAGATGGTCGATGTCATCGACGCGGTGCACGCCCATCGCAGAACCGCCGTGAGCCGGCTTCACCGCCACGGGATAGCCGCCGTGAACGCGCTCCTCCACCAAATCGAGCGCCGTCGCGGCACCCATATCCTTGAAGGCATCTCGCGCGATGCAGATGCCCTGCGGCCACGAGGCGACCGCAGGCTCATCGGTGAGCTCGCGATATGCCTCCATCGTCGCGTGCAGCGAGTCCTTGTTCTGGGCACGACGGCACACGAGCGCATCGGATCCGACGTAGGGGATGCCCAAAAGCTCGAGCAGGCTTTGGATGGAACCGTCCTCGCCGTGCTTGCCGTGAAGCGCGCTGTAACACACGTCGGGGCGCTCGCTGCGCAGCGTGGGCACCAGCTCGCGCGTCGTGTCGAGCGGAACGACCTTATGCCCGGCTTCCTCGAGTGCGGCGCATACGTTCTTGCCGCTAGCCAGCGAAAACTCTCGCTCGAACGAGGTTCCGCCCATCAAAACCGCAACTTTGAGACCCATATTGCTCCCTTTCGATAGCGCCGTTCGCCCACGGCGCGGAATGTCTGCCGCTATTCTTCCGGCACCTTGATGGCGCCCGCATCGATGAACGCACGGTAAAGCTCCAGGCGCTCCTCGATCACCTTCGCCAGGCGACGAATCGCCTCCGTGATGTTCTCGGGCGTTTCGTAGCTGAAGTTCAGGCGCATGCAGTTTCTGCCCGTCACGCCGTCGACGTAGAAGCTATCGCCCGGGCAGAACGTCACGCCCGCCTCAAGCGCGTCGGCGAGCATGCTGCCCGTGTCCACGTACTTCGGCAGCGTAACCCACAAGAAGAAGCCACCCTCCGGGTGCGTCCAGGATGCCTCGGGCGGGAAATATTCCTCGAGCGCGGCGAGCATGGCATCGCGGCGCTCGCCATAGGTCTTGATAAACTTCTGCAGCGTGCGCTGCCACGGCGTGTCGGTGAAGTAATGCTCGACCACGACCTGGTCAAACGTCGAACCGCACAAGTCGGCGCCTTGCTTCACCAGGCTGATGCGAGCGAGCACGTCAACAGGCGCGCAAATCCAGCCGATGCGAAGGCCCGGCGCGAAGATCTTCGAGATGGTGCCCAGATAGATGACGCGATCGTCCTGCGCCTTCAGCGGGACCATGTGCCCGCCTTCGTAGCGCAAACGGCCGTAGGGGTCGTCCTCGATGATCATGAAGTCGTACTCGTGAGAAAGCTCGATGAGGCGTTTGCGGCGCTCGCCCGTCATGGTGACGCCGCCGGGGTTCTGGAAGTTGGGAATGGTGTAGAGCATCTTCAGGCGCTTGTTGCCCTTGCCGATGCGCTTGAGTTCCTCTTCCAGCAGATCCATGCGCATGCCCTCGTCGTCGAAAGGCACGGAGTGAATCTCGGGCTCGTAGGCGTTGAATGCGGAAAGCGCCGTTAAGTAGGTAGGGCCTTCCACCAAGACGATGTCGCCCTTGTCGAGAAACGTCTCGCCGAGCAGGTTCAATGCCTGCTGGGCGCCGGACGTGAGCAGCATCTCCTCGGGCTTCACGCGGACGCCGATGTCGCGCATGATGTCGCAAAGCGCCTGACGGGTTTCCAGTCGGCCGTTCGTCGAGCCGTACTGCAGGGCAACGGCGCGCTCGTCGGTGATGGCGGCGTGCACCGCCTTCTGGATGGCGCGCTGCGGGAGAAGCGACACGTCGGGCATGCCACCTGAAAGCGAGATGATGTCCGGGCGAACCGCCGCGGCGAAAAGGTCGCGCACGGCGCTCGAGCGCAAATTCCTCACACGATCGGCGATTTTGTCGCTCGTTTGGTCGAATTTCATGTGTGCCGTAGTCATGATGCTTAGAGTACCACCGCCTCGTTAATCGCGCAGAGGGCATCCTTAAAAGCTCGCAGGGCCACCAAATCGTCCGTGAAATTCACTTCCACGCGCGCGAGGCCTCGCTGCTCGTCGAGCCACTGCGTCGTTCCGACGTACGTAAAGCTTTGTGACAGAGTACCGCTTTTCTCGGCCACCACCTGCAAATCGATGACGAGGTGCTCAAGCAAGTGGGGCAACGGCGTATGATCGATCACTGCGCCGAAAGTGGGACCCTCGTCGTTCACGCACGCATGGTGCACCAGGTTGGGAAATCGCGCGCAGATTCGCGCGGCGAGCTCGGGCGTCGTTGTGCGGAATCCGGCGGCGACGTCGATGTTCGCCTCGATTCGCCGTGGGCGCACACAGATGCGCGAGGCGCGGATGACTTCCATCACGCGCCCTGGGATGCGACCGGTTGGGATGCGGTGCCCCGGGACGCAGCCGCCCCAGACGCGCCCTCCGACGACGAGTCCTGTGGTGCGCGGGTGAGGACCATGGTCGAATCGCCTGAAAGCTCGGGGCTCGCCTGTTCTCCCTGAATGGCGCGACCGAGGGCGGCAATCGTCCAAGAGATGTCCTCGGAGAGCGAATCGCCCCAGGTAGTTTCCCCATCACGTAAGGCAAGCGTCTGCCTGTCGAGCGAGAAGCGATAGCGCGCCTCGCCTTCCATGTTGCCGAAAGAGAGAGAAAGCGCCTTCGCGCCCTCGTCAATCGTGTAGGAATACGTGACGTCGTCGGCGAGCTTGATGCCGTCTGCCGTGACGTCGACCGTCTTCTGCGTGCCGGCGATGTACCACGTGCCTTGGATATCCTGCGCGTCGTTCGCAAACGTCCAGCGCCAACAGGAGAAGGCGACAACGACGGCCGCCACAACGAGCACCACGGCGCCAGCGACGACGAAAGGCCACTTCCTGCGCTTTTTCGCGGAAGAAGGGCGGGGGGCGCCCCCGCGATCACGCGACGATGCGCCCCCCGCGCACGCGGACGAGCGAGCGTCCGCGCGTTGTTGATTGCGAGAATCCACGCTCGTTATTCCACCGGCTTGATGACGTCGGTGCCCATGTAGGGAACAAGCACGTCAGGGACCTTGATGGTGCCGTCGGCCTGCTGGTAGTTCTCCATGATGGCGGCCATGGTGCGGCCTGCGGGCAGGCCGGAGCCGTTGAGCGTGTGCAGGTAGCGCGAGCCCTTGAAGTTCGCCGGGTCGCGATACTTGATGTTGGCACGGCGCGCCTGGAAGTCACCGCAGTTCGAGCAGCTGGAGATTTCCTTGTAGCCGTTGTAGCTGGGCAGCCACACCTCGACGTCGTAGGTCTGGCGCGCGGAGAAGCCCAGGTCGCCCGTGCACAGCGAGATGACGCGGTACGGAAGGCCGAGCTGCTGGAGCAGGTATTCCGCCTCGGCGGTCATGCTCTCGAGCTGGTTGTCGGAATCCTCCGGCGTGGCGAACTTCACCATTTCCACCTTGTCGAACTCGTGCTGGCGGATGATGCCGCGCGTGTCGCGGCCCGCCGAGCCCGCCTCTTCGCGGAAGCACGGGGTGAACGCGGTGTACCAGCGCGGCAGCGTGTCGGCGTCGAGCACCTCGCCCGCGTGCAGGTTCGTGAGCGTGACCTCGGCGGTCGGGATGAGGAACATGTCGCCCGACACGTGGTAGGCGTCGTCTTCGAACTTGGGCAGCTGGCCGGTGCCCACCATGGTCTCGCGCTTCACGACCACAGGCGGCCACCATTCCTTGAAGCCGCGGGAGGTGTGCGTGTCGAGGAAGTAGTTGATAAGCGCGCGCTCGAGGCGTGCACCTGCGCCACCAAGCACGGTGAAGCGGCTGCCGGAGATCTTGTTGCCGCGCTCGAAATCGAGAATGTCGAGGTCGGTGCCAAGATCCCAGTGGGGCTTAGGCTCGAAGCCCTCGGCCGCGAAGTCGCGCGGGGTGCCCCAGCGACGGCGCTCGGGGTTTTCGGTCTCGTCCTTGCCGACGGGCGTCGCGGCGCAGGGGATGTTGGGCACGTGCAGCATGAGGTCATGCAGCTCGGCATCGATGGCCTCGCGCTTCGCGGAGATCTCGTCGAGCTCCTCGTTGATGGCGCGGACGCGCTCCTTGGCGGTCTCGGCCTCGTCCTTTTTGCCCTCGCGCATCATCTCGCCGATGGACTTCGACGCGGCGTTGCGCTCCTGCTGAAGCGCCTCTTCCTTCACGATGGCGGCGCGGCGGTTCTCGTCAAGGCTTGAGAAGCGCTCCGCATCCCATGAAGCGTTGCGGTTCTTCATCGCCTCGGCGACTGCTTCTTGGTTTTCGCGGACGTACTTGATGTCTAACATGAGACGCGCTCCTTCTTGCCTTCGGGCCGTCGCTGCGCACACCTCGCGCGCAGCCTTGTTTTACACGGTCGAACCAGTATAGCGCAGCGAAAACTCCACGGGGCCACATGCCCAAGCCTTCACGCGAAACGAAGACGTGAGCGGAGCGAAACGTCCGTTGTTTTGTTCAATATACTGGACAAATTTCCCTGCATTTTGTTCAGCATATTGGACAAATCAGCGCCGCCTTACACGCTCTCGCATCTCGAGAGTATTGGAGCAAAAAGCCCAGCGAGGGGCGCTCGCTACCCAGACCTTCCCCGAACGTGGAATCTTCGCGCGAGGCGTGCGCGGTATACTGGTTCACGTTATGCTTATGCGGTTGCGACAACGAGCCGCAACGCGCCACCTCCGAAGAAGCAACGAGGCCAACATGGATATTACCGAGCTGTACCATTTTCTTTTCGAGACACCTGAAGGTGTCGGATGCCTGGTCGGCATCTGCCTGGTGCTGAGCCTGATCGTCTGCGTGATCATGGAGCGCCGCACGCGCAAACGTTTCGCGGACCGCCCGAAGGGCGAGGACGATTGGTCGATCTTCGACGATGACGACGAGGACGAGGAAAAGGAAGACTAGCATCATGACAAGCGCGAACGACCTGCATCTCTACGAGCGCCACGGCGACTACATCCCGCGCGTCGCTGCCGTCCACGATCTGTGCGGGTACGGGAAATGCTCGCTCGGCGTGGCGATTCCCGTGCTTTCCGCCGCAGGTTGCGACGTGTGCCCCGTGCCGACGGGGCTGTTCTCCAGCCATACCGCCTTCCCCGGCTGGTACATGCACGACACGACGAGCATCATGAAGGACTACACGGACGCGTGGAAGGGCATCGGGGTCGAGATCGACGCCGTGTACTCTGGCTTTCTGGGCGCGCCCGAGCAGGTCGATCGCATTCGCGATTTGTACGAGACCTACCCCAACGCGCTGCGCGTGGTCGACCCCGTCATGGCCGATCACGGCAAGGTCTACCCCACCTACACGCCCGAGCTGTGCGACGCAATGGCCGAACTTGCCGCCGGCGCCGACATCCTCACGCCGAATCTCACCGAGGCCGCCATCATCTTAGGCGAACCCATCGGCGACGACTGGTGTGGCACCGACATCTCCGACGCGGAGGCGGCGCGCATGATCGATGCGCTCGTCGCGAAGGGCGCCAAGCATGTGGTGCTCAAGGGCATCCAACGCGAGGGCGAGAGCGTCATCCGCAACTTCGTGGGCGGCGTGGACTGCGACATGTTCGAGGCCGCGAACGAGTATTTGCCCTACATGCTGCACGGCACGGGAGACTTGTACTGCTCCTGCCTGATGGCGGCCGTCATGGCTGGTCGCAGCCTACGCGACGCCGTCGTGTTCGCGGGCGACTTCACGCACGACGCGATGATCGTGTCAGCCAAGCAGCCCGATTTCAAGAACCGCGGCGTGAGCTTCGAGCCGCTTCTGGGGAAGGTCGCCCAGCTTTTAGGGTAGAAGCGCGCGGCCTACTGCCTGATTTTGTCGGGAATGCCCAGAGCGGCGAGCACGACGCCCGCAAGCCCGGGCACAATCGAGCCGATGAGCGCCATCGTGCTCGGCGGCGTCCACGACGCGGGGTTTGCCGCCCACGCGGCAGCGCAGACGCCCAATACGAGGACGATGGTCCCCACGAGCGCAGCCGCGACATCAACCTTGCGCGACATCCCCCAGCGGGAAAGCGCGCTCATCGCCGCCGCAGCGATAACCCAGCTCGCGAACACGCACCACGTGCCCGGCTTCAGCAGCATGCCGCCAAGGCGCGCCTGCGTCTGCGCACCGATCCCCGTACTCGAAAGCACCGCCGACGCTACCGCATCGGGGTCGGCGACGGCGTTGCTTCCCGCCGAAACCGCGCCCGACATCGTTGCGTAATCCCAGTACATCGGCGCGTTCCAGTCAATCATGCCCGATGTGCCCAAGCTGCCGAGCGCAAGCGCGCAAAGCCCGGCGAACGCCGCCGTCGCCGCCGCGCGGGCAACCGAGACGATGAGGCTGCCCGCAACAACCGGCGAGAGCGGCGCGAAACCGACCGCCCCCGAAAGCGGGCCCAAAAGAGCTGCGACCGCAGGCGCATCGGAGCCGCGCGCGGCGAACCACCACCAGGCAACAGTACCGAGGAAGAGAAGGATTCCCGGCGCGTAGGCACCGTTCGCCGTGAGGGACACCCCCAAGATGGCGAACGCCGAGAGCGCTCCCACATGGGGTTTTATCGCCGCGAGCACACACACTGCCGCAAGCAGGCCCCAAAACACCGGGTTCGAAAACACGCCAGGACCGAAGGCGGGGAAGTTCACGAGCGCGACAGCGCCCACCAAGGCTGCCGCGGCGACGGACACCACGCGCGCAGCCACTGCCATCACGCGGGGCGTCAAGTGGTCTGCGAAGGGGACGCGCGGCGCGGCGGGCGCAGGTTCCCCTTCGCCGTCCTCGTCTTCCCCTTCCTCATCAACACCGTTGACCAGGCGCGATAGTTCTGCTTTGCCCGCCTTCACATCGCCCAAGTAGGGCATGAGCTCCTCGTCGAATTCCCGTACCGTGGCGTAGCGTTCCGCCGGGTCGGGGTCGAGCGCATAGAACATCACATCGTCGATGCCCTCTTCCACGTCGTCCCAGCACAGCGAGGGAAGCACGAGCTCGGCGTTTTCTATCGCCGCCGCGGCGCGAGGCAGGTCGCGCGCGAAGAAGGGGTTGTCGCCCACGAGCATCTCGTAGGTCAGGCTCGCAAGCGCCCATTCATCGCAGCGAACGTCGAGCGCCTCGGAGCGCATCTGCTCGGGCGGCATGTAGCCGATTGTGCCGCCGCCTGCACGCCCCGTGCCGTTGGCATCGGCAAGGGTCGCCAAGCCGAAGTCGGTCACCTTCACCTCGCCCTGGCGGTTGATCAGCACATTCGCGGGCTTGATGTCGAGATGCAGCACGTTGTGGGAATGCGCGACCTCGAGCGCATGCGCGATGCTCGAGAAGACGTGTGCAACCACATCGAGCGTGAGGTCGCCGTCGTGCTCGCGCAAGAACCGTTCGAGCGTCGTCCCCTCCACGTACTCCATGATGAGGTACGCCGTGGAATCCTTGACCTCGAAGTTGTACACCGTGACGATGTTCGCATCGCTGAACTGGGCAATCGCCCGAGCTTCCGCGAGACCGGGGATGTCGGAAGCAAGGGGGTCCTCGGAAGAGTCGAAATCTTCGGGACCTTCATGATTTTCGAAGTCGCCAGGGCCGACGGGGCCACGGTCCGGCCCGAAGGCCGAAGCAAAATCCCCCGGCAAAGCCGCAAGCGCGGAGGGCGTTGCCGCCCCCACATCTTCGGGAACGTCTTCCCAAGGGGGAATGTCCTCAAGGCGAACGACCTGCGTCGGCGCCGATGGCGCGGCCTCACCTTCGACACGCGCATGACGGGCCGCCTTCGGCTGATCGGCGGGCGCGACCTGGTTCGAGGAGTCAGTCAACACCTTCGGCAACTCGATGCACTTGATGGCGACCTTGCGGCGCATCTGCGTATCCCATGCGACCTGCACCGTCGCGAAGCCACCTGCGCCGGCTTCCGACATCGGGCGATAACGATCGAGTATGAGCTGTTTGCCTGCCATGTGACTCCGAGTCCGTTTAAGCCGAGTTTGCTATCGAGAAGTATAGCCAAGCAAAGCCCGCGCGTCCCCTTCGAAAGCGAGATGCGACAGCGCACCGCTCTGAACGCCAAGACGACACGAATGCGCGAACGCACCTCGCTGCGTTGGAAACCGCCTCGCCCCGCTACGGCACCGCGCACTCCGAAGCCCCTACATCAGGAATATGCAAGCAGCTACGAAGGCAATTGAAGCCAGCGTGAATCCTCCGACGACGACCCACGTCGCAGGGCGCGCCCAGTTCATCGTCCAACCTACGCCGAAACGTTTGGGCAGAACCAAACTCGCATCATCTTTATTCCAGTAGAAGATGCCCGCCTTCCAGTGCTCGTCATTGTCGGCGATTATGTCGCCGTTCTCTTCCAAGCGCTTGATCAGGCGCGACCCCGATTGTCCGTATACAATGGAGACGGCGATCGTCGCACCAACGAAAATCACAGTCGCCGCAAAAATAAGCGCCATGGTCACGAATAGCGACAGGACCTCCGTCATCATCAAAATCATCACGATTCCCAACACCACCGTAAGTACCGATCCGCCAACGAGAAGCAGGATGCATTCGGCGCGGGCAAAAGCCCCGTAGGCATACGCCGAGATGGCGGGTCGTGCAGGGTCGATGTCTTTCTTCGACCGAATCGTCATCCAGTGGCTGAAAATGAAGCACGCCGCCATGAACACTTCGAACAACAAGGGGAACGCGATGAGCGCAGGGCCTTTCGGCGTCCACTGGTTCACATTTCCCGCGAAGTCAAAATGCGTAGGGACCATATCGGGAACGGACGGGTAAAGCGCAAGGCCAATGGCAAGCGTGATGAGCACAATGGGCACGTATACCACGTTCCATGCGAGCGATGGCGGCACGGGCGCCTCCTCAAAGCCGATGAGCGCAACGGCCTCATCGCGCTCGGCTTTCCAGCCCTCCTCCCTCTTGATGACCTCGACTCTTTTGCGATAGTGAAGCATCAGGGCAAACGATACAACCGGGGGCACCGTTGCCGCCACGACGATTGCCGCAGAGAGGATTGCGTTCGATGAAGCGGCGCTGGCTGCCGAACCCATCTTCCCGAGGGGGACGCTGGAAACGATGGCAAGCGCGAACGCGCAGATAAGGGTCACCGCGAGGACCGCCACCGCATAGCGCTTCCGAAAGGCGAGAAAGCGCACGTCGGCTTGCGCCGATTCGGGAATAGTCACCGCGAAGCACTCGTTTTTCTTCATGAACCATGGCGTTGCAGCGAGAAGCGCTCCAGAGAGAAAGACAACCGCGATGAGAAACACCGTAAGGATGAGGGAATCAGTCATTGCCGACCTCCTTTGAGGGCAAGTTGCCTTTGCTATTTGAGGGATCTTCGATCTCGAAGGCATGCGCGACCTGGGATTTCGCGATGGCCATAAAGCTTTCGGGCGTGCCACCTCGCGCGCGGTGTTCGAGCGCCAGACGGTAGATCCCACTCGCCATTCGCTCGTCGTCTATCGTCTGATGGCTTGGCGCGCCGACGCTTTGCGCGTTTGCGATGAAAGCGCCCTTGCGTCCCCGCATGGCAACGTACCCCTCGTCCCGCAAAACGGCATACGCCTTGTTGACCGTGTGGAGGTTGATGCCCAAATCGGCCGCAAGTTGACGAACGCTCGGCAGACTGTCACCCGACGAGAGTTCGCCACGAGCGATTCCCTCGATAATTTGATTGCGAATCTGCAGGTAGATGGGGACTTCGTCCGACTGATCGATCCGAATGACCACAGGTACCTCCTCGTATATTTGATGGGTTTGACTTTGCTGGCCGAGTCGTTTCTTCCATTGTCTTTTTTGTTCTATTGGTAATATAACAGATAGAACAACACTGCACAACCAGGAAGATGCGAAGGGGCAGCGTCTCAAACAATCGCGTCCCGCTTTCGCCGCACAAGAAGGCCTAGTGGATTTCCGCGGAAGAAGGCAGCAGTGCGGCAATGCGGTTTCCGAGCGCAATTTCCGCCGGGGATGCCGCCTCGGCGCGGCGCGCTTCGCAGCCCTACACGAGAAGCATGCCAACTTGGGATATGCCAGCTTAACTTCTTGCTTGAAATCGCCCCGTCGTGGACAAAGACCGTCGATATGTGAGGAGTTAGTTTTGGGCAACTCGACCTTGAAAAAACCGACCTGGGCAAACGCAGAACTTTACGGAGGCAACCACTCGCATCGCGCTTTTCAGACTCACATATCGACGGTCTTTGTCCACGATATTGGATTTCCGCGAAAAAGGGGTCGCGTCGGTGGCCTCCCGAATGACGATGCATCAACCCATTTTGGAGGGAGGACGAGGGGTGGGCGACTGGCGGGCTGGCGGGCGGCGGGCTTGCGGTTGGCTGGCTGGCGACAAGCTGGCGGCTAGCGGCGAGCGAGCTAACAGCGGGAGGCGACAACCGGGCAGGCGGAAGACAGTCGAACGCGGAAGGCTCCGCCCCACGCCCGGCGTAGAGCGAACGACAGAGCGCCCGATCCCGCCCTATGCCATAGTGTAGGGAGCGACGGCGCGCACGACGGTATCCTTCACGAGAGAGTGCTTGTCGCCATCTTCAACCCACACGATGAGGCTCGCGCGGTAACCGCACTCCATAGCCTCCGTGAAAAGCACCTGCGGCTCTTGCGACATGCCTCCACCCACTTTTTGTGCTGCTTGACCCGCAGCTTTGACAATCTTCGCAGCAACGGCATCAAGGTCTGCGCCACCCGTGGTGACAATCAGGGGCACCACCACCTTTGTAAGCGGCGGCAGATGCGTGAGCGACGACTTGTTGATCACCGAGTTCGGCACCACGACGCGCTCGCCCGAAAGCGTCTCGAGCGAGGTGTGGCGCCACGTCACATCGTGCACGACGCCGCGCCGCCCGCCAACCTCGATATAGTCACCCGGCTCCACGAGCCCGGTGATGCTCACCTGCACGCCGCCGATCAGGTTCGAGAGCGTGTCCTGGAAGCCGAGCGAGATGGCGATACCGCCGATACCGAGCGCGGTAATCGCTGCAGAAACGTCGATTCCGAAGCAGCTCGACAGCACCACGCTCACGCCGACGGCCCACACGGCGATGCGGGCGATATTGACAAAGATGCTCGACGAGGGCAGCGGCGAGTTGTCATGTGAGAGCACGCGGCGCAGCACCTTCGTCACGGCGCGAGCCACAAGCGCCGTGAAAGCGAGCGCAATCGCCACCGTCAGCGCAGTGGAAAGCCACTCGACATGGACGACGCTCTGGATGATGCCATAGAGGTCGGACGTCTGCTCTTCGGGATCCATTTTCTTCCCCTATCGGCGCAAAGTGCCCACATCGCCTGCAGCGACCTGGGACTTCGTCTGGGCGGCGCATCCTTCCAAGAACAGCGTCACCGTGGTGCCTACCCCCAGCTCGCTTTGCACGTCCATGTAGGAGTTCGGCCCGAAGAACCCGACAATGCGGTCGTGCACGTTCTTCACCGCGATGCCGATTCCCTTAGTTTCCTTAGGATGCATGATACCCTGGCGTGCTTCCTCGGTCATGCCTGTGCCGTTGTCGCTCACGCGCAGGTACACGTCGTCGCCATCGACCTCGCCGGTCACCGTGATGGTGAGCTTGCCTTCGGACGGCATCGCGTGCTGCACGGCGTTTTCCACCAACGGCTGAACGAGGAACGACGGAACCAGCATGTTCTCGCATTCGGGCACCAAATCGACGTCGAGCTCCACGCGCTCGGCACCGAAGCGCGCCACCTCAAAGGAGAAGTAACGCTGCGTCTGCTCCATTTCGCGCGAGAGGTAGATGAGGCTGTCGGAATTCTCCAACGTACGACGGTAGAACACCGCGAACTCACGCAGAAGCACGCGGGCCTCGTTGGGACTCGTACGGATGAGCGACGCAATCGTATTGATGGTGTTGAACAGGAAGTGCGGGTTGATCTGGTTCTGGAGCGCCTTGAGCTCCATGCTCGTGGCAAGACGCGCCTGCTCTTCGAGCTGCGCCGCAGCCATCTGCGTCGAAAGCAGCGTACCGAACCCTTCGGCAATCGACTTCTGAGTCTCGCTGATGCGCTTGGCGGAGCGATAGTAGAACTTCAGCGTGCCCACCACGTCGCCGCGCACCAAAAGCGGGACAACGATGGCCGCTTTGATCGTCGTAGCATTTTCCGGGAAGCCGATGTCAATGCTGGTGAAGAGCACGCGCATGTTGCCGTCGTCGAGCGTCGCCTGCGTGGCGTGCGTGCGGATGTTACCACCAGCGGGGTTCTCGGCCTCCAGGTACCCGGCATAACCGAGGATCTGTTTCTTGTCGGTGATGGCCACCGCGATGGCAGCCGTCGAGGGCAAAAGCAGCTGGCAGATTTCCTGCGCAGATTCACGGTTCAGACCGTCTTGCATGCTTTCGAGCGTTTTGCTCGCCAGGCGCAACATGGCGTCAGATTGGCGTGCGCGCACCGAATCCGGGTCCATCGACAGGCGGATCACCAGCACAATCGAGAGCGTGAACATGGCGCCTGCGGTAATCATGATGGGGATGCTGTGGGAGGGGGCGAGCGCCGTCCAAAGAAGCGTTACGCCCGAGAGGACCGCTATGGTCGCAAGCAGCATCTCGACCGTGAACACACGTGCGACGCCTTTCTTCGGGGGGATGGTCCCCGGTGCCGCCGCATCGATCGAATTTTCCGCTCCGCTATCCTGCATGGCCGTTTCGCCCATCGTCTCGCTCCCCTATCGTCAGTTTGCGATAAGTATAGACGATTACCCGAAGATGCCGACCTCGTTCAACACAAGCATGACCGCCGCCACAATAAGAAAACACCCGAACAGCAGCCGAAGCGTACGCTCGGGCACCTTCGTCACGAGCCTCGCGCCGATGACGGCGCCGGGAATGGTACCGATGACGATGGCGATGCCTGCAAGATAGTTGATGTTGCCGATGATCCCCTGCTCGATCACGCCGGGAATGGCCAAAATCATGACCGCGATGAGCGAAGTGCCCGACGCCTTGCGCATGGGGATGCCGATAATCGAGAGCATGAGCGGTACCATGATGAACCCGCCGCCGACACCGACATAGCCGGAGGCCAAGCCTGCGACCAGACCGATTGCGGCGCCCTGCAAGAGCTGCTTTCGGGAAAGGGAAGAATCATCGGGGGTGGGAGCCGAAACCGCCGGCTCGCCCAAGGAAGTCAGCGAGGGTGTCGCGCTCGAAGAGTCACTGGTCGCCGAAGAGTCAGCGAGGGTTTCCCCAGTGCCCGAGATTCGGGCGGTCGCGGAGGCGACGCGTACTTCGGTACGCGAGCCTTCGGGAGCGCCCGAAGATTGGGTGCTGGGGGAAGCCGCAGCGTCGGCTGCTTCCGTCGGCTGGCAAGCCGACGGAACAAGTAATCACGGTCTTCACCACGCGTCCGGACACGTTGTTCGGCTGCTCGTTCTTCTTGCTGGCACCCGAGTACCCAGGACTCATGGACCTGGTGGCCGGCACCGAGTACGAGACCGCCGTGCGCGAAGTGGTGGAGCAGG
>OLPF01000932.1_pt1 | contig 27332 bp, 33 predicted proteins | sample 1673121 | NCBI WGS metagenome assembly OLPF01 (sample SAMEA3136756, study PRJEB25190) | human gut metagenome
TTCCATAACTGCAACACATGAATTTGTTGTACCTAAATCAATACCTATAATTTTTGACATAATTTTTTCCTCCTTAAAAATTTTATTTATATTATTTTAAAATTAAAAACGTTTTTATTTAATTGGTATCAAAAGCGAGCATTTCTAGGAAGACGAGCTAAAAAAACCGAAAGCGTCCAAAAAGGTACGTTGATGATTTTTTAAGCGAAGTCTAACGACGAAAAGCGAATCTTTTCATGTCAATTTGCAACTACTACCATAGCATGGCGTATAACCTTATTACCAATTTTATATCCTTTTCTAAATTCTTCCTTAATTTCTTTTTCTCCTAAATTTTCATCTGTTACTAAACTGACAGCTTCATGTACCTCTGGGTCAAATGTAGTTCCAACAGTTTCAATTTCTTGTACTCCATTAGCAGTTAGTACTTCTTTAAATTGTTTTAGTAACAATTCTATTCCTTGTTTATATCCTTCGTCCTTTGTTTCTGCCATTGCCGCCTTTTCAAGGTTGTCTAGAACAGGTAACAAGTTTTTGATAATATCTGAAATAAGATTATTATAAAGCATATCTCTTTCCTTTATACTTCTTTTTTTGAAGTTATCAAATTCAGCCATTAGTCTTTTTAATCTGTCTTCCTTTTCCTCTAATTGTTTTTTTAATTCAATTACTTCATCTGCCTTTTGATTTAATTGCTCATTTTGTTCTTGTTGCTCATTCTTATTTTCTTCCATTTTTCTTCTTCCTTTCTTAAAATAGTCCTTCTCCTAGTTGTTCATTTAATTTTTTATTAATGTATTTCATAACTGAAATTACTTTTGAATAATCCATTCTTGTTGGTCCAATAATTCCAATTGTTCCTAACTCTTTTCCAGCAATAGAATGTTTGAATGTTACAATGCTAAAATCTTTCAATTCTGCATTATTATTTTCATCCCCAATATATACATTAATGTCTTTTGCCATTCCATTATTTAATATGTCTAAAACTAATTCCTTTGTATCTAACACATTTAAAAAAGTTCTCGCTATTTCAATCTTTTTAAATTCCGGAAAATTAAATATTTTATTAGCACCTTCTAAATATATATTTGTGTTTTCGGCTATTGCACTGTTCATTTGTTCAATAATTGGTTTAATGACTTTTATCTCATTACTCATTTCTTCTTTAATATATTGTTCAAAAGGTTGCTTAATATTATTTAAAGAAACTCCTCTTAATTTATAGTTAAACATGTAATTTAAGTTTTCTATTTGTGCCTCATTAATATCTGCATCAAATTTAATAATAGTTTCTTTAATGGCACCTGTATCTGTCAAAATAACTGCCATTAATACCCTTGTTCCTAGCAAAACAAATTTAATATCTACAATATGATGTAAGTCTGCTTTTGAACTAACAGCAACACTTGTATAATGTGTAATATCTGATAAAGTATTTGTTGCAATTTTAGTAAGCTCTTCTATTTCATTTACTTTTGTTTGTAGTTTAGATTTTATATAATTAATTTCTTCTATGCTAATGTTATCATCTTTTAATAATTCATCTACATAAAATCGATATCCTTTAGGAGAAGGCACTCGTCCAGCTGATGTATGCGGTTTTTCTAATAAGCCAATACTTTCTAGTTCAGACATTTCATTTCTAATAGTAGCACTGCTACAGTGTAAACCATAATTATTTAATAAAGATGCTGAACTAACTGGTTCTGCTGTATGAATATATTCTTCTACAATTGCCTGTAATATTCTTTTTTTCCTATTATCAAGCATTTTATCACCTCTTTTAGCACTTTAAGTTTGTGAGTGCTAACTTGCTATATATTATAACCATTTTTTACATTTGTCAAGACTTTTCTTAAATTTCCTCTGTAACTTTTTTGTGAATTATTATACAAACTCTTCCCATACTAGGTTTGCTAAATCAATTCCCTTATTAGTTAAATGAATATATCCATTTTCTATTGCGATTAAACAATTCTTCTTTAATCTTTCTAATTCTTGTACAAAGCCTTTTTCTATCTCATAACCAAATTTTGTTTTAAATTCCTCCAAATTACATCCTTGTATTGTTCGTAAATTAAGCATAATATATTCTTTTGCCATAGAGGTTTTGTTTTGTATTTCATGTATAACAATATTATCTTCTGGTTTTCCTTTTTCAAAGTTTTCTATATACATTTCTATACTAGTAATATTGGAATATCTACATTTATCTGTATAGGAATGTGCAGCAACCCCAAATCCAATATATTCCTTTTGATGCCAACAATCTAAATTATGTTTAGCTTCCAAACCTTTTTTGGCAAAATTCGATATTTCATAATGTTGATATCCGTTTTTTTCTAGTTTGTTTTTTACATTCCAATACATGTCTCGTTCTATTTTTTCTTCTGGTAATTTATACTTTTTACTTCTCACCATACTATATAATGGTGTGTGTTCTTCTACTATTAAAGAATACACAGATAAATGCTCTGCTTGTAAATGAATAATGTTTTCTAGTTCTTCTTTTATATTTTGATTTCCCAAGCCAATCATTAAGTCTATATTAATATTATCAAAACCTACTTGCCTTGCTAGTTGGTAAGTCGTTAAAAAATCCTGAAAATGATGAATTCTTCCCAATTGCCCCAAAATACTATCATTTGTTGATTGCATTCCTATACTTAATCTGTTAATTCCATTTTTTTTATAGCTTTTTAATTTTTCTTTTGTAACAGTCCCTGGATTTACTTCTATGGTAATTTCTGCATCTTTTTTTACACAATAGTTTTTTAAAATACATTGTAAAATTTTTTCAATATAATTTTCATGAATAAATGATGGTGTTCCACCTCCTATATAAATTGTTTTTACTATAATATCTTTTCGGTCTAGTTTAATGCCTGTAGCAACATCTTCTATTTCAACTAATAACCATTTTATATAACTTTCTATTTGTTCTTGTTTATTTTCATAAGAAACAAAATCACAATAAACACATTTTTTCTTACAAAATGGTATATGTACATAAATTCCTATTTCTTTCATATTTAATATCATTCCTTTTTAAGTCACAATTTTTTCAAGCTTTCCCTCTTCTTATTATGTTTTTATTCTTTTGAAATCTGTATAATTTTTTTTAATCGATGGTTTACTCCTGATTTACTGATTGGATTGGTTAATAACTTTCCTAATGCTTCTAGTCCCAATTCTGGATTTTCTGTTCTTGCTATTGCAATTTCCTTTAAGTTGCTGTCTAGTTCTTCAAACTTTCCACTTTTCTTTAAAGTTTCAATTGCTTTTATTTGTTCTATTGCTGCGTTTACTGTTTTAGTTAAATTTGCTGTTTCACAATTTACCTTTCTATTAATTGAATTTCTCATGTCTCTTACTACTCTTATTTCTTCAAATCTTAAAACACTGACATTGGCACCCATAAAAGCTAAAATTTTAGCAATTTCCTCTCCTTCTTTTAAATATACAATATAATTTGTTCTTCTTTTAATTAATTTTGCTTTAATATTATATTGTAATAAAATATCTATTACTTTTTCAGCTTTTATTTTTTTCTTTAATACAATTTCTAAATGATATTCTTTATTTGGGTCACTCATAGAACCTGCTTGGTAAAAGGCTTCTCTTACATACACTCTATCAATTTGCTCTTTTTGTGGCATATTACTTTTATTATCCCAAACCTTTAACTTACTAATCTCTTCTTTTACTTCTGAAGAAAAACTCATATATATTTCTCCCATACTCCATCATTAACTATTTTTGCTTTTATATTTTATCACATAATTTCTTTTTTGCCAATTAAAAATATATTTAGACTTAAAAACCTCATTTTTCATCATTTTTTAAATTTTTCATAACATTTAAAAGCACTACCTAATTTGTAGTGCTTGTTTTATCATAGAAAAAACTCTTTATTTATCTTTTTCTTATTTCTTTATTTGCTATTTTGCCAGATAGTTCTATATAATCAATATCATTAAAAGGTTGTTTCTTTTATATTTAACTCATTTTCTATAATTGTCATAATAATTTGTACTGTTTTTTCTAAATTATTATTTTTAATAACATAATCATAAAAATTAATTTTAGATTCTTCATAGTCAAATCGGTTTAAACGTAATTCTATTTCTTTTGGACTTGGTTTATCTTCTCTGTTTTCTAATCTGTTTTTTAATACTTCTTTTGGTACTCTTAAAAAAATAGTTACCACTTTTGTATCATTTTTTAGCAAGTCTACTAATTCTTCTGTTCCATTAACATCAATGTCCTTTACTACTATTTTTCCACTGCTAATTTTTTCGTTTAATAATTTTTTAGAGGTTCCATAATAATGGTTATGATGTACAGAATATTCATATAGTTCATTGTTCTTTATCATCTCTTCAAATTCCCCGTGTTGTTACAAAATTATATGTTTCTCCTGCAATATCTGTTGCTCGTGGTGGTCTATCTGTAAAAGATGGTAAAGTTGTTACTTTATCCATTCTTTTTAATAGTTCTTTTTTTATTGTGTCTTTTCCTGCTCCTGCTACTCCAGATAATATTACTAACATACAATAGTCACCTTTCCTTCTGCTATCTCATTTGTAGCTAAAGTTACAGGTGATGTTTCATCTGCTTTAGTAAGTACTAAATCTCCATTAGCAATTTGTCTTGCTCTTTTTGCTGTTGCTATTACTAACTCATATCGATTTTCTGCATGTTCCAATAGTTCTTTAACAGTTGGTTTTACTATCATTTTCATTCCTTCTTTCTTTTATTATTTTACAGGTTATTTAAAATTACTCTCTTTCGTATATTTTTTAATTTTCTTCATTTAAGTCTTCTTTATCATCTTTGTCAAATCTACCGGCTACTGTTTCTGGCTGTACAGCTGATAGTATTACATGTCCTGAATCCATAATTAGAACTGCTCTTGTACGTCTTCCATAAGTTGCATCTACTGCCATTTTACTATCTTTGGCTTCTTGTACAATTCTTTTAATTGGTGCAGATTCTGGGCTAACAATTGCTATAATTCTATTAGCAGATACAATATTTCCAAAACCAATATTAATTAATTGCATTTTTACCTCCTATTACTCTATATTTTGAATTTGTTCTCGAATATCTTCCATTATAGTTTTTACTTCTACTACTAACTTTGTAATTTCTAAACAATTTGCTTTTGAACCAATTGTGTTAATCTCTCTGTTCATTTCCTGTATTAAAAAGTCCATATTTTTTCCAATTGGTATTTTGCTTTCAATAAGATGTTTTAATTCTTTTATATGGCTTCTTAATCGAGTTAGTTCCTCTTCGATAGAACATTTATCTGCATAAATTACTACTTCTTGTGTTAGTCGATTTTCATCCAATACATTTGTTTTTAGAATTTCTTTTATTCTCTCTTTTAATTTTACTACATATTCTTCCACAAGTCCAGTAGAAAATGCAGAAATTTTTTCTACTTTTTCAGCAATAGTATCTACTCTTTTATTAATATCTTGCGCAATTTTTTCTCCTTCTATTTTTCTTGCATTTACCAGTTCTTGAATTGCTTGATTAACAGCTACCATTAGTTCTTTTGTGAGAACTTCTTCATCCTCTGTATTTTCAATTGTTAGTACCTCTGGTAATTTTGCGACCTCCATTACGTTAATATTATTTATTAAATTCCCTTTACTAGATAATTCTCTCAATTGTTGAATATAGTTTAAAGCTAAATCTTGGTTAATTTTAATTTTCTTTCCTTTATTACTATAATTTATGAAATTTACAAATACATCTATTTTTCCTCTATTTACTTGTTGCAATAGTTCTTGTTTTATTTTCTCTTCTAAATAACTTAAAACTCTAGGCATTTTTATGCTTATATCAGTATATTTATGATTAACTGATTTTATTTCTACTTGATAAGTTCTCTCTTCCGTTTCGTAAGTTCCTCTACCAAAACCTGTCATACTTTTTATCATTTTTGACTATCTCCTGTCTTATTTTTATTACTCATCCTTTTGTTTGAATTTTTTTCCTCAATAGCATCCTTATCTTCTGTTGGTTCTTCTACTATTGTTTTTTTCTCTTTTTTTACAATTTCTTTTACATCACTTATATTTCTTTGATTATCGCTTTGTATTTTTGCCACTAATATTGTTGCTTTACTTACATAGTATATTGCAAAAGCTAGTGGAATTAGCATATATAGTTTAATAAATGTATCTCCTTGGTAAAAATACACATACTGCATAAATAAAGTTGTTAAGGCTACAAGCAATGTTTCTATTCCATATATGGCAAGTTCTCCATTGTTCTCTTTATAAGCTTTTTCAAATAATACAATTGCAACAATTACCAAGCACATACTAAATACCTTAATATCTACAGCAAAAACCTCTTTTGTAATATTATAATACCCTAGATTAATAAAAATAAAATATAATACAATAATAATTCCTAATGTTACGTTTTTAAAAACAACTTGATTGATTTTTTCTTTTACTTCTTTAGGAATTTTTTTCTTTTCTTTTATTTCTTCCACAATTTTATCTGTTTCTTGTTTTCTCATTTTTGCCTCCTACAAAATCTTTTAATTTTCCATTTCATACATAATAATGCTTGCTAGCGCAATTGGAGCTGTTTCTGTTCTTAAAATTCTTTTCCCTAGTGTCACACATTTTACGTTATTTTTTATTAATATTTCAATTTCCTTTGGTGTAATTCCACCTTCTGGTCCAATAATACATGCTATTTTGTAATTTGTTTTAAGCATTTTCTTTAAATTTTCTAATTCTTTTTTTAATGTATTTTGTTTTTCTTCTTCATAAGCAACTATTACTATATCATAATCTCGTAATAATTCCAACACATTTTTTAGATTAACAATATCATTTACTTTTGGAATACATGTTCTTTTACTCTGTTCTGCTGCAGATTTTGCAATTTTTTGCCATCTTTCTACTTTCTTTTTTGCAGTTGAATTGTCTAATTTTACGATACATCTTTCCATTTCTAATGGTGTAATTTCATTGGCTCCTAACTCTATTGTTTTTTGAATAATTAATTCCATTTTATCTGCTTTTGGTAGTCCTTGTATTATATGAAGATGTATTCTATCCTCTTCTTCCTCTGTTAAAACATTGGTTAGGCTACAGTAAATTTCCTCTGCCGTCATATTTGTTATTTTTGCATTATACACTTTTCCAGCTATTACAACTTCTAATTCATCTCCTATTTTGTAACGCAAAACATTTTGAATATGTTTTACATCTTCTCCAACAATTGTTATTTCCTTTTCTCCTTGTAGTTTTTCTAGAAATATCCTTTGCATATTAGCTCCTTTTTTTCCTATATAATAATGTTAAGTTTCCTTGGGCTGTGCCGTTTGCAAATCAAACGTGTATATCTCTTTTCTTATAGGTAAAATCATGTTTATTTTTGTATTATATCTTGTTTTATCTTTTTTTTCAAATATTTTTGCTATTTTTATTTACAAAAAAGTGTAACTAATATAAAATAAGAAAAGAAAAATATGTTTTTAGGAGTTTGCATGAAACAATTTGTATCAAATTCTGAAAAAGAAACTATTTGTTTTGCTAAAAAACTAGCTAGTAAATTAAGTATAGGGGATATTATTATTCTTTCTGGCGATTTGGGCTCTGGCAAAACAAAATTTACAGAAGGAATTCTAACTTATTTTGGATTAGAAAATGAAATTTCTAGTCCTACTTTTACGATTATAAATGAATATCATACAGATAGATTTCCTATTTATCACTTTGATGTGTACCGTTTAAGTGATATTGATGAATTTTACGCAATTGGCGGAGAAGAATATTTTTCAAAAGGAATTTGTATTATTGAATGGGGAGAATTGATTGAAGATATTATCCCTTCTGATTACATTAAAATTACATTTTCTAAAAATTTAGAAAATAGTAATTGTAGAATTTTAGATATATTTACAACTAATAATAAACTTAATTCTTTAGTAGAGGAGGTTTGTAATTGATACAATTAGCTATTGACACTTCTAGCGATATATGTTCTGTTGCTCTTGTAGAAAATGCAAATTTATTAAAGGAGCTTTCTATTACAGATAATAAAACACATTCAGAAAACTTAATGCCTCTTATTGATCGACTTTTTCAAACAACCAATTTAGATTTAAAGAATGTTAACTTTGTTTCTTGTTCAATTGGCCCACGGTTCTTTTACTGGAATTCGAATTGGAATTGCTACAACAAAAGCTTTTTGTATGGTAAACCAATTACCTGCTATTGGAGTTACTTCTTTAGAAACATTAGCTTATTCTGTAAAGCCTTCTGGAGACATTGTTTCTTTAATTGATGCTAAAAACGATAATGTATATTGTGGAATATTTGATAATAAATATCATTTACTACAAGATTATGTAGCAGACCATATTGATGCTATTATTTCTAATTTGCAAAAACATAAAAATATTTGTTTTGTTGGTAATGGTGCTTTACTTCATCGTCAAAAATTAGAAACAGCTATTCCTAATTCTACATTTTCTATCTATCATCAACAGTCTGCATTTTGTCTTGCTCAATGTGCTTATCAAAAATATATTCAGCAAGACACTCTAACAGCAGATACTTTGCTACCACTTTACTTAAGAAAATCTCAAGCAGAAAGAATGAAAGGATAACTAATATGATTTTTCAAATTACACCAATGACAAAAAATGATTTAGAAGCAATAAAAGATGTTCTTACAATTGATTTTGACGATTTTTGGAACTATACAACGTTACTAGCAGAACTCAAAAACCCAAATTCTAGTTGTTTTGTTTGCAAATTTAGTCATTCTATTGTTCGGTTTTGCAAGTTTATGGAGAGCAGTAGACGATATTCATATTACTAATATTGTTGTAAAAAAAGATTTAAGACAAATGGGTATAGGCTCTTTATTATTGGAAAAACTGATAGAAATAGCTAAAACAGAAAATGCGCATTCTATTACTTTAGAAGTTAATGCTAAAAATGCAGCAGCTTACCAGCTTTATTTGAAATATCATTTTAAAATAGCTGGTTTACGAAAGAAGTATTATCATTCTACAGATGATGCCATTATTATGACATTGATATTGGAATAAATTTATTTTAGGAGGAAAACCAAAGATATGAAAAAAACATATGAATTAATGCCAAAAGATTTAAAGGATATTTGCAATCCAGACATTTTTAAATTTGATACTACTGCTGAATTAAATGATAATAACTTAGTCTATGGACAAGACAGAGGAATTAAAGCTTTAGAATTTGGATTAAGTGTAGATGTAAAAGGATACAACTTGTACCTTGAAGGACCAACTGGTGTTGGAAAAACAATGTATACCAAACATTATCTCAACTCCCTTGCAAAAACTAAAAAAACTCCACCTGATTGGTGTTATATTTACAACTTCGAAAATTCAAATGAACCAATTGCAGTATCACTTCCAGCTGGACAAGGTAAAGTGTTTGAAGAAACAATGAATACTTTTATTAAAGATATTCGTATTGATTTAAAAAGAACTTTTAGTAATGAGGATTTTGAAAAAGAAAAAGCATTAATTAAGCAAGAATTCGAAGAAAAAAGAAACGTTCTTTTAGAAAAACTAAATAAAAAGTCAATGCAACATGGCTTCCAAGTAAAAACTGCTCAAAATGGAATTTATATGATGCCTATTTTAAATGGTTCTACTATTGAAGAAGAAGAATTTGAAAAATTAGATGAAGCTACTAAAAAAGAGTTTGAAGATAAGTCTGCCATTGTACAAGAACAAATATTTGCAGCAATTGGTGAAATTAAAGCAATTGAAAAAGCTGCTGATAAAAAAATTGAAGAATGGCAATCTAATATTGCTCTTCTTACAATTAATGTTCATATTAATGCCATAAAAAACAATTATAAAAGAAACAAAAAAATTAATCACTTTTTGGATGCCATAAAAAAAGATATCTTAAAAAACTTGAATTTATTTATTGAAGATGAAAAAGTTACTCCTCAAAATGCTGGTCCAAGAGTTGAGCCTGTTAAACCTTGGCAAAATTATAGAGTAAATTTATTTATTGATAATAGTAATTTGGAAGGCGCTCCTGTTATTATGGATTCTAACTATTCTTATAGCAATATATTTGGTAGATTAGAATATGAAAATCAATTTGGTATGTTAAAAACAGACTATACTATGTTAAAACCAGGATTACTTCATAAAGCAAATGGTGGATATATTTTATTCCAAGCTAAAGACTTACTTCAAAATCAAATTTGCTATGAATCTCTAAAAAAAGCAATTATGATTAAAGAACTTGGTATTGATAATAGTATGGAACAACGTACTTCTATGGTAATGATTTCTTTAAAGCCAGAACCAATTCCACTAAATTTAAAAGTTTTAATTATTGGTAGTTCAGAAATTTACCATAGCCTGCTTTCTTTTGACCCAGACTTTAGAAAACTTTTTAAGATTAAAGTAGAATTTGAAGACGATGCTCCAAAAACAGAAGAAAATATTATAAAATTATCAAAATTTGTGTATAGTTTTTGTGAAAAGGAAAACATTTTGCATTTAGATAAAGAGGCTATGGCAAAAGTAGTTGAGTTTTCTTCTAAATTAGCAGATGATAAGCAAAAACTATCTACTAAATTTAATGACATTGGAGAAATTGTTGGAGAAGCTGCTACTTGGGCAAAATTGGCAAAAGAAAAAATTGTTACAAAAGAATATGTTCAAAAAGCATTAGATGAACGAGTTGACCGTGTAAAAAAATATGATCAAAAATATTTAGAAATGATTAAAAAAGAAACTCTTTTAATTAGTACAGATGGCTCTGAAATTGGTCAAATTAATGGTCTTACCATTATGACAATTGGAGATTATTCTTTTGGAAAACCATCTAAAATTACAGCTAATACTTATATGGGAAAAAGTGGTATTATTAATATTGAACGTGAAGTAGAATTATCCGGGTCTTCTCATTCAAAAGGTGTTCTTATTTTAAATGGCTATATTGGCGAATTATTTGCTCAAAATTTTCCATTGTCTCTTACTGCTAGTATTTGTTTTGAGCAACTTTATGGAAGTGTAGATGGAGATAGTGCCTCTAGTACAGAAGCCTATGCCCTACTTTCTAGCCTTGCAGATATTCCAATTAACCAGTCTATTGCTGTAACAGGTTCTATTAACCAAAAAGGTGAAATCCAACCAATTGGTGGTGTTAATGAAAAGATAGAGGGATTTTATCAAATTTGTAAAGCAAGAGGCTTAAATGGCTCACATGGTGTTATTATTCCAAGGCAAAATGTTCGTAACTTGCACTTACCTGATGAAATTATTTCTTCTGTAAAAGAAGGAAAGTTCCATATATATGCTATTACCTCTGTTGAAGAAGGAATTGAAATATTAACTGGTGTCCCTGCTGGTAAAAAAGGAAAGGATGGTACTTTCCCCGCTGGTACTATTAATTATTTGGCTTATGAAAAGTTAAAAAAATATGCAAATCGGAAACAAACAGTTAGGTATCAAATAATAACATAATTTTTATTTTTCTAGTTACAGAATAACTAACTGATATTATTCTATTTTACAATTTTTTTATTTCGTGCTATAATAATATTAATGTAGTAATCACTACAAATCTAAAAGGAGATATTAATGGAAATGGAAAAAAAGAAATTCGATAAGCATGGGAATATGTATTATGTTTACTCGTATGACCATTGTACTTCTGTTTTAGAGCCTAAACCACCGGTGATTCCTAACTCATATCGTTCATTGCAATGTTGCATCGAAGATATGAAAAAAAGATTTACTTCGACACAGATTATTGACGATTTGCACGAAGTTATGGGCTGGTCTTATGAAGAGATTCAGCATAGGACTGGCTTGATTTAGTATCTCCAAAAATGCCATCGGTAATCCCGATGGCATTTTTTTATTGTGTAGGAAAAATCTGCGATTTTTCCGGAACAACAAGGTTAAGTTTCCTTGAGCTGTGCGGTTTGCGAAGCAAACCTGTACACGTGGCTAAGCCACTTTTCTTATTCTTCTTTTTTATCTTCAACATTTTCTACTGTTTCTTCTTTTACTATATCTACTGTTTCTTCTACAACTGGATTTTGTGTTTCTACTGAGGGTGCTTCTTCTGGAGCTACTGCTTCTTCTACAGTTTCTGGCACTTCCAATACATCTTCTTTTACTGTAACCATATTCGTTTCAATTCTTGCTCCTACTTTTTCCTTTGTTTTAGCAGCTTTACCTACTCTATCTCTTAAATAGAATAATTTTGCTCTTCTTGCTTTTCCTACCCTTACAACCTCAATCTTTTCTATTGTTGGTGAATGTAGTAAAAATGTTTTTTCCACTCCTACACCATATGAAATTCTTCTTACTGTAAATGTAGAGTTAACTCCTCCATTTTGCTTTTTAATAATAATTCCTTCAAATACTTGTATTCTTTCTCTGTTTCCTTCTTTTACTCTTACATGAACTTTAACCGTATTTCCAACTCTCAATTCTGGAACTTTATTTTTTAATTGTTCATGCTCGATTGACTTAATAATGTCCATTTGAAATTTTCCTCCTTTTCTATTTCTTTTAAGATTTTCTTATCATTTTCAGATAATGTTCTATTTTCTATTAAATCCGGTCTCTTTTTTATTGTGTTCTTCAGAGACTCTTTTCTTCTCCATTTATTGATATTTTCGTGATGTCCAGAAAGTAAAACCTCTGGTACTCTTTTTCCGAAGAATGTTTCTGGTCTAGTATATTGTGGATATTCTAATAAACCTTCTGTAAAAGATTCCTCTTGGATTGATTCCTTATTTAAAGCTCCATCTACATATCTACTAACAGAATCTATTAGCACCATTGCTGGTATTTCTCCCCCTGTCAATACATAATCTCCAATAGAAATTTCTTCATCCACAATTTTTTCAATTACTCTTTGGTCAATTCCTTCATAATGACCACATAAAAGAATTAAGTGTTCTTGTTGACTTAGATTTACTACTTTTTCTTGTGTTAGAACACTCCCTTGTGGCGATAAGTATATTACCTTTGCCTTTTTTCTATTAGGAATAGAGCAATATGCATCATACACAACATTTGGCATTATTACCATTCCGGCGCCTCCACCATATGGTGTATCATCTACCTTTTGATGAGTGTCTTTTGAAAAATCCCTTATATTAATTACATTCAATTCTATTTTTCCACTTTTTATTGCTCTACCAATAATACTTTGCTTTAACGGTTCAAACATTTCTGGAAATAGGGATAATACATCAAATTTCATTTTTCTAACCCTTCAATTAAATTAACAATTATTCTTTTATTTTTTATATCAATTTTTTTAATAACAGACTCAATTGCTGGTAAAAGAATTTGCTTTCCTAATTTATTTTTTACAACATACACATCATTACTACCTGTTGGAAAAATATCGTCTACTTTTCCTAAAAATTCCTCTTGACCGTGTATATACATCTAACCCCAATAAATCTACAATAAAATATGAATTTTCTGGTAATTTTATAGCATCTTTTCGATGAATTTTTAAATAACAATTTTTTAGTTTTTCTGCCATTTCTATGGTAAGTATTTCTTTAAACTTTAGTAAAACTAAATTTTTACTATATTTTACCTCTTCAATTGTTACCTTAGTTAGCTGTTTCTTTTGTTCTATAAAAACAGTTTTTAAATCCTCAAACCTTGTAATATTGTCTGTATATGGAACCACTTTTACAAATCCTTTTATTCCATATGTATTTACTATTTGACCAATTTCTAAATATTCTTCCAAATATCTTCACCTTAACCAATAAATTCTATGGTAACTCTTTTTTGTTCTTTTGCAGCAATTGCCTTTACTACTGTTCTAATTGCTTTGGCAACTCTACCTTCTTTACCAATTACCTTTCCCATATCAGTTTCTGCTACTTTTACTTCAAGTATAATAGATTTTTCTCCTTCTACTTCGTTAATAGAAACAGCTTCTTGATTTGTTACTAGGTTTTTAATAATTGTTTCTAAAAGTTCTTTCATTTGCTTTTTTCCTCCTTAAATACTATTTTGTCTTTTCAATTAAAGCTTTTACTGTGTCTGTTGGTTTTGCACCATTTTTTATCCATTTTTCAAACTTTTGGCTGTCTACTTTTACTTCTGCTGGATTTTTCATTGGATCATATGTTCCAATTTGTTCAATAATTTTACCATCTCTTGGGCTTCTTGAATCAGCAACAACAATGTGATAGAAAGGAGCTCCTTTTGCACCAAATCTTTGTAATCTTATTTTTACCATTTTGTTTCACCTCCTAAAAATTTGAGATGCTAGAATTTAGAATTTGAAATTTATTAAAAACATTGTAGTCCTTTTTCCATTTCTAAACATCAGTTAATATATTTTTTAAATTTAATAACAACTTTATTTGAATTTTTTCAAATCTTTCATGTTAATATTATTCATCATTTTTTTAATGCTTTTTTCATCTCTCATTTTTTTCATCATTTTTTGTGTCATCTCAAAAGAAGCCATAAATTTGTTAATTTGTTGTACTGTTGTTCCACTTCCCTTTGCAATTCTTATCCTTCTACTTGCATTTAATAACTTTGGGTTTTTCTTTTCCTCTTTGGTCATAGAACATATAATTGCTTCAATCTTTACAAATTCTTTATCATCAATTTTAATATCTTTTAAGGCACTCATTCCTGGCATCATTTTTAAAATAGAAGAAAATGAACCCATTTTTTTCATTTGTCTTAATTGTTTTAAATAATCATCTAAATCAAATGACTCTCTTCTTAATTTTTCTTCTAATTTTAAAGCTTCTTCTGCATCAAATGCCTCTTCTGCCTTTTCTATAATGGAAAGAACATCTCCCATTCCTAAAATTCTAGAAGCCATTCTTTCAGGATGAAATTCTTCTATATCACTTAGTTTTTCTCCTGTAGCTGCAAACTTAATTGGTTTTGTAGTCACCTTTTTTACAGAAAGTGCTGCACCACCACGAGTATCACCATCTAGTTTTGTTAATACTACTCCATCAATGCCCAATTCATCATTAAAACTTTGTGCTACATTTACTGCATCTTGACCAGTCATAGAATCTACTACTAATAGTATTTCATGTGGTTTTACATTTGTCTTAATATTCTTTAACTCTTGCATTAATTCTTCGTCTATATGGAGTCTACCTGCTGTGTCTAAAATAATCACATCATTTAATTTTGAAATTGCTTGACTGATTGCTTGTTTTGCAATTAATACAACATCTTTTGTTGTTTCGTTTGCAAAAACAGGTATATTTAGTTGTCCGCCTACTACTTGTAATTGTTTAATTGCTGCGGGTCTGTACACATCACATGCAACTAAAAGTGGCTTTTTTCCTTGTTTTCGCAAAATATTTGCTAATTTTCCTGCTGTTGTTGTTTTTCCTGAACCTTGTAAACCAACTAACATAATAATTGTTGGTGGATTTGGTGTAAAGTTAATTTTACTTGCATGACCACCTAATAATTCTGTCAACTCATCTTTTACAATTTTAACTACTTGTTGTCCTGGTGTTAAAGATTTTAGTACATCTTGCCCTAACGCTTTTTCTTCAATTGTACTAACAAATTCTTTTACTACTTTATAGTTAACATCTGCTTCTAGTAAAGCAAGTTTTACCTCTCTTAAGACTTCTTTTAAATCACTTTCTGTAATTCTAGATTTTCCTCTTAATTTTTTGGTTATTCCATTTAATTTTTCAGATAGTCCTTCAAAAGCCATCCTTGCTCCTCCTTCAAAATTTTCTTTGGAAACTTTGTATTCATCCATTTTGTTAGGCTTAAATCGTGTGTTTTTATTTTATTGCACTACACAGTTTAATTCGCTTTTAATGTGTTCTAACATTTCTGCAATTTGTTCATCAGAAAATTGTGTTTGGATTTTAGTAATTTCGGATAATATATCTGCAATTTTCTTTTCTTGTTTCATTGTTTTTTGCATAATTTTTAGCTTTTCTTCTAATTCTAAAAGCTTATTTTCCCCCTTTTTTATATTGTCTCTCACTGCTTGCCTTGTAATATTTTTATTTTCAGCAATTTCGGATAAAGACAAATCGCTATTATAGTAGTCATCTAAAAATTGATACTGTATAGTAGTTAACACTTTTCCATATATTTCTAACAGTATACTTATTTTAACGTTTTTTTCCATACTGACCACCTTTCTTTTGTAATGCCAATATACTTTACACTATTTTTCCTTATTTGTCAATAGATTTTTAGCATTTTTTTATTGTTCCGGTAAAATCGCAGATTTTTTCGAAACAACTTTCTTATTTTTTACTTTAAATTTATTTCCAATTCTTTAGGAATAAACCTCTTTAAAATTAATTATGGTGTAACCATTCTCCAAATGGACTACACCATACGTTTTTTGATTTTCATCTACTATATAGCTTATAATTGTTACTCTTCTCTTATTGTAGAAACTATGAATTGAATTTGTTATTAACAGTTCTTAATTAATTTTATAAAACTATTCGTGAAAAATACTTCCACCAATAAATTCTCTTAATAACGATTGCGATGGCACAAATTCTTCTGATATAGATTTAAAATAGCTTAAAAAGCGATGCAACCTTTTTGCTTCTGAAAACTCTGGATGAGTATTATCAATTTCTGATAAAAGTGGCATAGCATAATCTTTTAATACTGCTAATTCATAGATTAATGAAGAATTAAACATACTATCTGCCTCTTCTTGATATGGAAATATGTTTTTTTCTTCCCCCGCATTAACAGAGTCCCACATTGCCAATGTGTGTAGAGCAGAATATCCTCTAAATTGATTGTCTCTTACAATTCTTCTTATTAATCGCGTATCTGTTGTTGAAATTCGGTTATAATAGTCAATGTTTAAAACGGTTAAAGCACTAATATAGATTTTATATTTCTGTTCCTTTGGAATATTAGCTGTTAACTTGTCGTTTAAACAATGAATTCCCTCTATAACTAAAACTTCATTTGTTTCTAACTTTAATTTCTCACCATTATATACTTTTATACCTTTTGTAAAATCAAATGTTGGTATTTCTACCGTTTCTCCATTTAGTAACTTATATAAATGATGATTAAACAATTCCAAGTCAATTGCCTCAATACATTCAAAATCATATTTTCCATTTTCATCCTTTGGATTTTTGTCTCTTTCCACAAAATAATTATCCACTGAAATTGTTACAGGTTTCAATCCATTAATTTTTAATTGTATTCCTAATCTTTGTGCAAAAGTGGTTTTCCCAGAAGAAGAAGGACCTGCAATTAAAACCATTTTAACATTTCTTCTTTTTACAATATCATCTGCTATTCCTGCAATTTTCTTTTCATGCAATGCTTCATCTATTAAAATGTCATTTTTTATTTGATTATTTTCTATTGCTCTGTTTAACTTATAAATAGTATTAATATTCAGTACTTTGTGGAGGTCCTCATATTCATCTAATGTTGCTACTAGTTTTTTTCTTTCTTGCATTAATGGAAGTTGTTTTGGATTTTGTTTGCTTGGATAACGGATTAAAAATCCATCTCCATATTTTAGTATTTCATAAATATCCATATAACCTGTTGAAATAGGCATTACTCCATAAAAATAATTAAAATATTCTTCACAATAATATAAAATAATACTATTTTTTACATCTAACTGTAATCTTCCATTTAAAGTATGATGTTTTTTATAAAATTCAATGGCTTCTTCCCTAGACATTTCTTTTTTTACAATAGGTAAATCCTTTTGTACAATTTCGTATATTTTGTGATTAACTTTTTCTATCATTTCTTCTGTAATTGCCATATTTTCTACTTCACATAGCATAGCATTAGATAATTGATAGTTTACAGTTAATAATGCTTCTGGATATAATTCATGGAAGGCTTTTCCCATAACATATAGTAAACCCCTTGTATAAATTCTTCTACCATCGACATTGGCTCTATTAATTAATTCTATTGTACAGTCCTTATCTATGATAAAGTCTAACGACTTTACTTCATTATTAACTCTAGCTGCAATAATCATTTTGTTGCTAGTCTCTATTTCTTTTTTAAATAGTTCTTGAATAGATATGACATCTTTTCTTTCTAAAATGTTATTCTGAAAATTAATTTTCACACTTTTCTCCTTTTTAGATATATTTTCTTATTATATACAAAAAAGTTTGCACAGAAAAATTGCTTTGCAATTTTTCGCATCGACAAATCTTTACGCTTCTTCGAGAACTTAAATATATATAGTTAAATTAGACAAATTCTCGCGAAGCGAAATTTGTCCTATATAATAAAGAAAGTAGCTTTATAAATAGCTATCTGTTATTATTTTTCATACCCAGGTTTTCCTAATAGTCGAAACATATTTTTCTTGTAGGCTTCTACTCCTGGTTGATTAAATGGATTCACTCCCAGTAGTAGTCCAGAAACTGCACAAGCTTTTTCAAAAAAATAAATTAAAGCTCCTAAATTTTGTGCATCTAATTTTTCTATATTTAACATTATGTTTGGTACATCTCCTGATACATGTGCTTCTACTGTTCCTTGCATGGCTTTCTTATTTATAAAGTCCATGGTTTTGCCTGCTAAAAAGTTTAACCCATCTATATTATCTTCGTCTAATTTAATTTTTATATCGTTCTTTGGTTTTTCAATATTTATAACTGTTTCAAATAAGTTTCTCCTTCCCTCTTGAATATATTGCCCCATAGAATGTAAATCAGTTGTAAAATCCACACCCGTTGGAAATATTCCTAGTTGTTCTTTTCCTTCGCTTTCCCCATATAATTGTTTCCACCATTCTGTAAAATAATGTAATTTTGGTTCATAATTTGATAATATTTCAATATTTTTATATAATTTATATAAAACATTTCTTACAACTGCATACTGGTAACATTCATTATATTTTAAATTAGAATCAGAATATTTATCTTGTGCTTCCCTTGCTCCCTCCATTAAAGCATCAATATCAACTCCTGCTACAGCAATAGGAAGCAATCCTACTGCTGTTAATACAGAATATCTTCCACCAATGTTATCTGGAATTACAAAAGTTTCATATCCTTCATCATCTGATAATTTTTTTAATGCTCCTTTATGAGCATCTGTTGTAACATAAATTCTTTTTCTAGCACCAGCAATGCCATATTTAGATTCTAGTATTTCTCTAAAAATTCTAAAAGCAATTGCTGGTTCTGTTGTAGTTCCCGATTTTGAAATAACATTAATAGAAATATCTTTATCTGAAATAAAATCAATAATGTCATGTAAATAATTTGAACTAATATTATTTCCTGCATAAATAATTTGTGGGGCTTTTCGTTGTTTTCTATCAATTGTATTATAGAAAGTATGGGTTAAACATTCTATTACCGCTCTTGCTCCTAAATAAGAGCCACCAATTCCAATAATAACAAACACGTCTGAAGTCTTTTTTATCCTTATTGCTGCTTTTTTTATTCTTTCAAATTCTTCTTTATTATAATTGGTTGGTAGTTCTAACCAACCTAAAAATTCTTCTTCATTATTTGCATTTTCATGAATTTTATTATGTATTTTTAGTACTTTATCTTTATATTTCATCATTTCTTTTTCTGAAATTCCACTTGTTTCGTAATTTAATTTAATATTTGACATCTTTTTTTCACTCCTTTTGTATTTATTAAGATTTTATATGATATTTTATAAGAATTCAACTAAAAATAAAAATTAATTGTATTTTTTTATTTCGTATGCTATAATATATAAAATTTTCCAATGTGAAAATATATTAGTGGAGGTTGCTAGTATGAATGACGGCAAACATAATTCTGACAAAGAAAAATATTGGATTTGTCCTCATTGTAAACAATATGAAAGTTACATAAAGTGTACTTCTGATGCCTCTTCTCGTTGTCCAATTTGTGGTTGTTACGAAGCTAGTGCAAAAAAATATATGGTAATTACAGTGAATGAAGCAATCCAACATCGTAAAAAACAAGCGTTCATACGAAAGTAGTATGTGAAAATAGGTTAAAATTCTTACTTAAGAAAATTAACCTATTTTATTTTTAAATATTACTTAATACATCTGCTAAATATTTCATACTAGTAATGCATTGATCTAATGTATTACCCGTTGCCCCTACTTCTATAATACTAGCTCCATTTGATAAGTGTTGATTATATCTTGAATTTCTTAAAATAATTGGTTTAAACAAGCCTGGATACTTTTCGTTTGCTATGGTTTGTATTTTAATTGCTGTTTTTAAATTTTGTAACCAATTGGCATGTTCTAATCCTCCTCCATTTGTTCCAATAACAAACATCAATTGTGCTGCATATTCTTCTCCAATTTTTACAGTTGGTGCATAAGAACTATCTCCGCACTGCATCTCTATGAATGTCAAAAACAAATTGTGTATCTGGATTTTGTTGTAGTAAATTTGAAGCTGTTATTAAAGCTCTATCATAAGAACCAGAATAGGCTGGCGAATCATGATAAGTTACATCATGAATTACTTGATAATCTTTCATTTCTAAGTATTTCTTTAATTCGGTTCCTACTCTTGCTACCGAATAGTCTAAATTTGTTGTTCTAAAATTCCCTGTCATTTCATAAGGATACTTTTCACTTTGTGTATAACTTTCACACGTGTGTGTATGATAAATAAGTACTTTTTTTGTATTTGAAATAACAGGATTTGGTGTTAACATTTCTTCTGTTAATTCAAAATCTGTTTCATTTTTAATTTGTACACTCCCAAAAGAATTTGTGTAGCGCTCCTTTACACTGCTTTCTAAAACTTGTGTAGTTATTTTCTCTGATATAATTACTTCGTCTTTATCTTCTTGTGAAATTTCTGTTTCTTTTACAACAGTTCCATCTGGTAAAGTAATATTATTTGCAACTTTTAATTCAATATCTAATAAACGTTCTAAAACAGATTTGCTATTTTTACTACTAATTTCTATTGGCTTTATTGTAGGCAATGTTATATTTAAACACTCTAAAAATGTATATTGAATTAATTTAGCTTGTTTTAATTGTTGATAATCTTCTTTTAGCCAATGCATCACACATGCAATAGTACCAACAATGATAATTACTTTTATAGCATATTTCCAAGCATCTTTTATATTAATAACAGCAACATTAAACATAACTCCCCCATCGTACGAGCATTATTATTTTATTATATGCTATAAATAAAAGATTTATGTTTTTTTAAATTAAGATTCCGAAATTTTTATAATTATTATTCTTTATTATCAAAGAGAGAATATGTAGTTCTTGATTTTATGTAAATATTGTGATATACTTTTTCTACTAAACCCTAATATGGGAAATTGAAAGGAGATTTAGCACCATGGCAAATGACAATAAGGTAACCTTTTCTCCAGAAGCTTTGGAAGTTCTTAAGAATACCCTTGTTAAAATTCCTACCTCAGAAAAATTCGAATTGTTCCGCAAACTCGGTTGGGACAAATAAATGGAGTTGTTCAGGGGGCTTGATTGGGGCGACTGCAAGACACTCTTAAGTCTTTGCACTCCTCAAGTTTTGGAAGAATTCATCAAGGAAATGGATTATCCTACTCAGCTAGAGATAAAAAAAACGGCTTCTTGAAGAAAAAATCTTAAAAGAATGAACAAATCTCCAAAGAGCCGAGAGCATGATTATAATACTCTCGGCTTTTTTAATTGTGTAGGAATCTTTTCATTGGTAGTTTACGTGTTATTATTTTAAATACTCAACGATTGCTTCTATAGATAATGTAATAATTTCTTCTTCTCCTGTTTCCATGTTTTTTATTTTAGCACTTTTTTGTTCTATTTCTGTATCTCCTAATGTGATTACATATTTTGCACGAATTTTATCTGCGTATTTGAATTGTGCTTTTAAAGATTTTCCTGTAACATCTTTTTCTACATACAAATTATTTTTTCTTAAATTTTCTACTAAAGTTGTAGCAAATACATTTGCACCTTCTCCTATTGTGGCAATATATAATTGTGGTAATTTTGGTTGAATATACCTTTTGAATATTTCTGTTATTCTTTCCACTCCTAATGCAAATCCAATTGCTGGTGTAGGTTGTCCCTCTAATTCTTCTACTAAACCGTCATATCTTCCTCCTGCAAGAACTGTATATCCCTCTTTTTCATCAATGAATTCAAACACTGTTTTTGTATAGTAATCTAGTCCTCTAACAATACCACTATCTACAACATATTTAATGCCTAATGCTGTTAACATATTTTTTACTGAATCAAAATGTTCCTTGCATTCCTTGCACAAATAATCTATAATAGCTGGTGCTCCTTGGTTTAACTCTTTGCATATTTTTTCTTTGCAATCTAGTATTCTCATAGGATTTTTTTCAAGTCTTGACTTACAAGTATTGCAATATCGGTCAATATTTTTTCCTATAAATTTTTTTAATGCTTTTTGATATTCTGCTCTACAAGTAGAACATCCAATACTATTAATTGTTAATTTTATATTTGGTATTTGTAAAACATCAAAAATTGACTTTGCCATACATATTATTTCTACATCTGCCTGATAAGAAGCTGTTCCAATCATTTCTACACCTATTTGGTGAAATTCTCTTAAGCGTCCTTTTTGCACATTTTCGTACCTATATATTCCCATGTTGTACCATACTTTTATGGGACTAGGTAAGCTCGCCATTCCATTTTCAATATAGGCTCTTACAACACCTGCTGTACCTTCTGGTCTTAAAGTAATACTTCTTCCACCTTTATCTTCAAATGTGTACATTTCTTTTTGTACAACATCTGTTGTGTCTCCCACTCCTCTTTGGAATAATTCTGTGTGTTCAAATACTGGCACTCTTATTTCTTTATATCCATAATTTTCAAATAAATTCTGAATTGTATTTTCTATGTATTGCCATTTATATGCTTCTTGTGGCAATAAATCTTTTGTTCCCTTTGGTCTTTGTACCATAATACTCTCCTCCTTTTTTTAATTCGCAAAGCAAATTTTTTCCATTTATTATATTGACTTATAAAAATTCATGTATCTGATTTCTGTTTTCCGTTCTCAATACATATTTACAAAATCTTTGGTTTTAATTCTAAATAAATTGGTTTTTCCTCTCCAATTATAGTGGACTTTCCATGCCCTGGATATACAATTGTGTCATCTGGTAACAGCATTAGTTTATTGGTAATTGAATTAATAATGTCTTCAAAACTTCCAGTTGGTAAATCTGTCCTTCCCCAAGTTCCACGAAATAGAGTATCTCCTGAGAATAGGCATTTTTCTTTTTCGCAGTATAAGCAAATAGAACCCTTTGTGTGTCCTGGTGTATGAATAATTTGAAACTCTAAATCTCCTATATGGATTTTGTCTTCATCATTTAATCTCGAATCCGCTTCTAAATGAATTTGTGGCATTCCTATATAGTAAGTTAAACTAATTGCTTCATTGTATAATCCTTCTGCATCAACTATATGAATTAAAACTTTTCCTCCCATTTTTCTTCTTAACTCTTCTACTCCACCAATATGATCTCCATGACAATGGGTAATTAAAATATATTTTAATTTTGCTTCTAATACATTTAACATTCCTATAACTTCTTCTACATTTCCTGCAGGATCAATTACAATTGCCTCTTTTGACTGACTATCTTGAATAATGTAGCAATTTGTATCTTCTCCTAAACCCACATCTATTTTTATTCTCTTAAGTATCATTTATTCTCCTTCTTTCTTTATACACCTTTTATTATTTATTTTCTACGTTTTACTTCATATACACTATCTACTTTTCTAAGTGCTTTTAAAATTTTATTTAATTCTTCTATATTTTCTACTTCGACAGTTACTTCTGTTAAAGCAATTCTTTCTTTATTTGCTTTCGAATTAACAGCCATTAACTTTGCTTTTTGATCAGATAATACACGTATAATATCTGCTAAAAGCCCACTTCTATCATTTGCATATATTTCTATATCTGCATTATATGCTGCCTTTGTTTCATCAAACCAACTAACATCTATCATTCTACTTTCTTCTGTTAATAAATCCTTAACATTAACACAATTTGCACGGTGAACAGATACACCTCTTCCTTTTGTAATATATCCTACAATTGCATCCCCTGGTAGAGGTGTACAACATTTTGAAAGTTTTACTAAACAATTGTCAATTCCTTTTACTACAATTCCACTTTTAGATGCTTTATTTACATTTGGTTTTGTTCTGGACAATTCTTCTATTTTTTCTTCAATATTTTCCTCTTTATGTTCTTTCCTATACTCTTCTAATATTCTTGAAATAATTTTTACTGGTGAAATTGCTCCAAATCCAACACTTGCATACATGTCCTCAAGAGTATTATACTTATATCGTTCTAGTGCTACTTGTACCCATTCTGGCTTAAATAATTCACTATGTGTCATTCCTATTTTTTTAATTTCTTTTTCAATAATGTCTTTTCCTTTTTCAATATTTTCTTCCCTTTGTGCTTTTTTAAACCATTGCTGAATTTTAGTTTTGGCACCTGTACTCTTTACAAACTTTAACCAATCTCTACTTGGTCCTTTTGAATTGTCGGAAGTAATTACTTCTACAATATCTCCATTATGTAATTTTGTTATAATAGGCACCATTTTAGTATTAATTTTAGCTCCTACTGTCTTATTTCCAACCTCTGCATGAATACTATAAGCAAAATCAATTGGAGTACTTCCCCTTGGCAAAACTTTAATATCTCCTTTTGGGGTAAAAACATATACTTCATCTTCAAACAATTCTGTTTTTAAAGTTTTTAAAAATTCATCTGGGTCTTGCATATCTTTCTGCCACTCTAAAGTTTCTCTTAGCCATGCAAGTTTATCATCTGTAACAGTTACATTTGCTTTTTTTCCTCCCATAAAGCTTGCTTCCTTATATGCCCAATGTGCAGCAATACCAAACTCTGCAATTCTGTGCATGTCCCAAGTACGAATTTGCACCTCAAAAGGAGTACCATTTGGTCCTAATAAGGTTGTATGAATAGACTGATACATATTAGGTTTTGGCACTGAAATATAATCTTTAAACCTTCCCGGCATTGGATTATATAGTTCATGTACAACACCTAAAGCTGCATAACAATCTTTTACAGAATTTACTAAAATTCTTAAAGCAAATAAATCATAAATTTCGTCTAATGTTTTATTGTCTCTTTGCATTTTTCGATAAATACTATACAAATGCTTTGCCCTTCCTGTAATTTCTGCCTCTATTTTCTGTTTTTTTAATTCTCTTTTTATTTGGTCTACAATATCATCTATAAATTTTAATCTTTCATCTCTTTTTTTATTAATTCCATCCACTAATTCATAATATTCTTCTGGATATAAATAGCGAAACGATATATCTTCTAATTCCCATTTTAAAGAATAAATTCCAAGTCTATTTGCCAGTGGCGCATATAAATCTAATGTTTCTTTTGCATTAGCAATCTGTCTTTCTCTTTTTAAATACTTCAATGTTCTCATATTGTGTAGTCTATCTGCTAGTTTTATTAAAATAACACGAATATCTTTTCCCATTGCTAAAAACATTTTTCTATAATCTTCTACTTGTTGCTCTTTTTCGGTAGTATACTGCAATTTGCTTAATTTTGTAACTCCATCTACCATTTCAGCAATTGCTTCTCCAAATTCTTTTACTAATTCTTCCCTTGTAGCGGTTGTATCTTCAACAACATCATGAAGAAGAGCAGCACAAATTGTTTCATCATCTAAATTTAAGGTGGATAATGTATACGCTACTTGTACTGGATGAATAATATATGGTTCACCAGATTTTCTTAATTGATTACCATGTTTATTTTTAGCAAACTCATATGCTTTTTGTATTAACTTTGCATCTGATTTTCTATTGTTTTGTTTCATTTGCCTAATTACATCTTCTATTGTTGCTTTTTTAATCTCCTCTTCTTCCATTTTTTTATCCTCTCTAATATTTTTATATATTTGTTTATTATACGCTATTTTTAAAGTGTTTTTTTGTAACCTATTTCATGTTAATTATTTAAAGTAGATTATAAAAGTTTTAATATTAAATAAAAATGTATAACATAAATTAAGTATATAGTTATTTGTATAACATATTTAAGCAAAGTAGATGTTAGTTTTACATTTAAAAAATCTAAATCTATTTTGCTTATTTGTTATACAAATTTTTCCTTAAATCTATTTTAATTTTACACTAATCTGTCATATTTTTCAATATATCTACATTAAAAAAACGCCTATTTTTAGATATTAATCTTACAATAGACGTTTCTATAAAATATATTTTTTTCCGTTTCTAGTACGCAACAAACTCATCACTACAAATGAAGTGTAGTACGAGATGAAACATCACTGTTCGTGTCGCGCAAAAAGCTGTAATCGTCTAAACGGCTACTAGCTGGTAATAAGGTGTTATTACTTGCCAATCCAAAGCAACTGCCTCTAAAAACTCGGGCGAAACTAGAAGCCGCTTGTGCTGTCCATTCCATATTATTACCTTCAAGGTCATATATATTTTTTAAGATGTCTTGGTCTCCATTATATCCTGTTTTATTATGTGTTTCTTGTTGTTCTTTATTATATACATGACCAACTTCTGCATTTTTACCTATAAAGTTTATTACTTGGTCATACTGACTTCCGCCATACCATATGACTTTTTACTACATTCCTATTTACTCCTGTTTTATTTCTTAATGTATTATACAATCCATACCATAGATTACCTGCTATATAATTTGTTCCTGATGAATCAGCAGCTGTTAATACATCTTGATTCTTTTTACTTGAACCATTTGCTCCAGCCTCATAACGTGCTATATAGAAACCACCGTATTTAGCCACACTTTTTGCCATCTCTATATAATCTTCATTTAATTGCTTTTTAAATGTTGCTGCTGTTTTATCTGTTATACCTGCTAGCTCCATATAATTATTTCCACTTATTACATCATCTTGATCATAATCTGTTACTATATCTGGCTCACGACGTCCTGAATCTTTTTCAAATACTTGGGTAGAGTTTGTAGCTTCTGTAAACTGCATATTGGTTTGGTATATATCATTTCCTTCTGTTGTTTCTTTTAAAATATAGTTTACTGCATATAGTCTACCTGCTAATCCTGTTGTATCTATATTCTCTTCTGTTAATTCTGTTGCTGTTGTGTAACCATGTGTTGTACATACTAACTCTTCTCCTTGCAATTGCAAGTTACATACACTTCCACTTTTATTTTTCTTACACATTACCATATCATTTATATCATCTACTGGTATCCACACATAT
>OLPF01000936.1_pt1 | contig 27211 bp, 22 predicted proteins | sample 1673121 | NCBI WGS metagenome assembly OLPF01 (sample SAMEA3136756, study PRJEB25190) | human gut metagenome
CCGCTCACGTTGAGTATGAGACCGACAAGCGTCACTATGCTCACGTTGACTGCCCGGGCCACGCCGACTACATCAAGAACATGATCACCGGTGCCGCTCAGATGGACGGTGCTATCCTCGTTGTTGCCGCTTCCGACGGTGTTATGGCTCAGACTTCCGAGCACATCCTTCTTGCCCGTCAGGTTGGCGTTCCCGCGATCGTTGTATTCATGAACAAGTGCGACCAGGTCGATGACGAAGAGCTTCTCGAGATCGTTGAGATGGACATCCGCGATCTTCTTAACAAGTACGAGTTCCCCGGCGACGATACCCCGATCGTTAAGGGTTCCGCTTACCTCGCACTCAACTCTTCTTCCACCGATCCCGATGCTCCCGAGTATCAGTGCATCAAGGAACTTATGGACGCTGTTGACGAGCACATTCCGACTCCGGAAAGAAACGACAGCCTTCCCTTCCTTATGCCCGTCGAGGACGTATTCACCATCTCCGGTCGTGGTACCGTTGCTACCGGCCGTGTTGAGCGTGGTGTTCTTAATCTTTCCGACGAAGTTGAGATCGTAGGTCTCAAAGACGAGAAGAAGAAGACCGTTGTAACCGGTATCGAAATGTTCAGAAAGCTCCTTGACTTCGCAGAAGCAGGCGACAACATCGGATGCCTTCTCCGCGGTATCAGCCGTGACGAAGTTAAGAGAGGTCAGGTTCTTGCTAAGCCCGGAACCATTCACCCGCACACCAAGTTCACCGGCGAGGTTTACGTTCTGAAGAAGGAAGAAGGCGGCCGTCATAAGCCCTTCGTTTCCAACTACAGACCTCAGTTCTATTTCAGAACCACCGACGTTACCGGCGTTATCACGCTTAAAGAGGGCGTTGACATGTGCATGCCCGGCGATAACGTAACCATCAACGTTGAGCTTATCACCCCGATCGCTATCGAAAAGGGACTTCGCTTCGCTATCCGTGAAGGCGGCAAGACCGTCGGCTCGGGTGTCGTTGCAGACATCGCTGAATAATCAGATCTCGAAAGAGTTCCGATAATTTAACAAGACCCGCCGCGGGAGTCGAAAGACCCCCGCGGCGGATGATTTTTTTTGTTCAGCTTCGCACAAGAAGGCGAGGCAGGCAGATCTGCCCGAATACTGTTTTGCAAAAGCGGCGGCTGAAAGACGAAGTCCTTGAACAAATTAAACCCCCGAGTATTAAAGCGGTGGTTTGGCGACCGCATTACTGAAATACATGGAGGCTTAATATCATAAAAAAAGTTTTGAATAAAGAATTCGGAGCATTTGAAAAACAGCAGTCGGCAGTATGGCTCTGCGCAGAAACATCACAAAGAAAATACACGAAACGATAAATTTTTGTATTGAGCACGCTCCGTCTATACAGACCACCGGTTTTGCCTGTGGTTATGTTTTTGTTCCGTAGGCATTGCCTAACGGACAATAAGCTTTGAAAATTTTTTGTAAACTTCAACATTTATTACAGAACCGCATTTATCGCGGAATTAAAATTATCGATACTCGGAGGTGAAATCAAAAATGAAAGAATACGGCTATGTCAGAGTGTCTTCATCAGATCAGAATGAGGAACGGCAGATGGTTGAAATGCGTAAGATCGGGATATCGGAGAGAAATATATATAAGGATAAGCAATCCGGTAAGGATTTCGACCGACCGATGTATCAAAAACTGTTGCGCAATCTGAAAAAAGGCGATGTTTTGTACATTTTAAGTATTGACCGTCTCGGAAGAAATTACGAGGAGATCCAAAATCAATGGCGATACCTGACAAGGGAAAAAGAAGTTGATGTTTCTGTTATTGACATGCCTCTTTTGGATACGCGGAGAGGCAAAGACCTGATGGGAACATTTCTTGCAGATATTGTATTGCAGGTGTTGTCGTTTGTAGCGCAAAACGAGTGTGAGAATATAAGAAAACGGCAAGCACAGGGAATTGCCGCCGCAAAAGCAAAAGGTGTAAAGTTCGGTAGACCGGAAGTTACTGTTCCTGTTGAATTTGATGAGTTGGTAGATAAGTGGGAGAAAAAACAGGTATCACTCGGTAAAGTATTGACTCTCTGCAATATAAGCAAGGCAACGTTTTATAGACGTTTAAGTGAGCATAGGATGCTTGGAGAAAATAAAAAAAACTAATTCTCAAAATGTGTACCTTTTGAGAGCGATTTTCCTAAAAAGGATGACAAAAAAAAGAAAAGGAGTTGTTGACTTTTATCTTGTTATCGTGCGTCATTCTGAAATTATAAAAAACAAAATTGTTTAAGGAGGAAAACAATGAAGAAATACGTTTCTAAAGTCTTTGCAACGCTTTTGGTTTTATCATTGCTCTTTACGCAGCTTATTGTCCCTGTATATGCGTCAGACGCTGCTGCGTGCACATGTGATGCATCAACGCGTACCGGCAAATTAATAAGTCACATTGAGCCTACTTGCGGGGAGTACGGCGTCGAGGTGTATAAGTGTGACAAATGTCTTGGAACATATACTGTCCTTACGGAAGAACCTACAGGACAGCATGATTATGTTGTTCATCCCGCTCAATCACCCACCTGCACCGAAAGAGGTTGGGAAGAGTACAGGACATGCAAAAATTGCGATTATGCCGAGGATATAGTATATATACCGGCACTGAAGCATGATTATCAGAAGCAAATAACTGCCCCGACATGTGAAGAAAAAGGTTATACTTCTTATATTTGCTCACGTTGCGATCATTCCTACATTGATGAGGACTCTTATGTGGATCCTTTGGGACATACTGCAAACGATAAGGTTGAAGAAAACCGAATTGAAGCGGAGTGTGAAAAAGAAGGTTCATATGATGAAGTTATCTATTGCGCAGTCTGCGAAAAGGAACTTGTCCGCGAACACCACACGATAGAAGCACTCGAACACCAATATGAAGAAAAGGAAACGCACCCTGCAAGTTGTATTGAAGACGGTTACATCGAATACGAATGCTCCGTTTGTCATAAAATCAAGAAGGAAACTATTGCGTGTGTAGGTCATCATGATTATGCTAAAGAGGTTATCCCTGCAACTTGCGAAGAGTCCGGAAGTATAAAATATACCTGCAAAGTATGCGAATATAGTTTTTCCGAAGAGGGTGAAAAACCTTTAGGTCACACAGAAGTGATTGATAAAGCGGTCGCTCCGACCTGCACAGAAACCGGTCTTACGGAAGGGAAACACTGTTCCGTATGCGGCAAAATTCTTGTTGCTCAGGAAATAGTTCCTGCTTTAAGGCACGATTACGTAGCCGAAATAATCGCTCCGACCTGTGCCGAACAGGGTTATACCCTCCATACTTGTTCCCGTTGCGGAGATAAGTATGCCGATACGTATGTGGAAGTGGATCCGCTTTCTCACAAAGCCGTTGTATCCAAAGACGCAAAAGCTGCCACTTGCACAGAGATCGGTTGGACTTACGAAATCAGTTGCGCCGATTGCGGCAAAATCCTGGTAGTTTCAAAAACACTTCCCGTTGATCCCGATAATCACGATTTGATTCATCACGAAGCAAAAGCGTCCACCTGTACGGAAATCGGCTGGGACGCTTACGACACCTGTGCAAGATGCGATTATACCTCTTATGTTGAGCTTCCCTCTTTGGGCGGACACGATTATGAAGTAACAGTTGTCGCTCCGACCTGTACTGAAAGAGGCTTTACCGTTTATACTTGCAAGGTCTGCCACGATTCTTATATTGATGAGAACTCCTATACTGAAGCATTGGGACACGAAGACTGTGAAACTTTGGGCATCGTGCAAGCAAGTTGTACTGAACAGGGCTATACGGTTAAAAAGTGCTTGATTTGCAATGAAGTATTTAAAACTGATTTCATTGAAGCTCTCGGGCATGACTTGAAGCATCATGACGCAAAAGCCCCCACCTGTACAGAAATCGGCTGGGACGCTTATGATACCTGCGCAAGGTGTGACTATTCTACTTATGCGGAAATATCCGCACTCGGTCATGATTTGACTCACCATGAAGCGAAAGTACCCACCTGCACGGAAATCGGCTGGGACGCTTATGACACCTGCGCAAGATGCAAATATACAACCTATGTGGAAAAGCCCGCGCTCGGTCATGATTTGATTCATCATGAAGCGCAAGAAGTTACCTGTGAGGAAATCGGCTGGGACGCTTACGATAATTGTTCAAGATGCGACTATACCACTTATGTGGAAATACCCGCAGGTCACGATTTGATTCACCATGAATCAAAAGCGCCCACCTGCACGGAAATCGGCTGGGATGCTTACGACACCTGCGCAAGATGCGATTATACCTCTTATGTTGAGATTCCTAGCTTGGGCGGACATAAAGAAGTAACCGATCCCGCAGTTGCTCCGACATATGATGAAACAGGTCTTACCGAAGGTAAACACTGTTCTGTTTGCGGCGAGGTAATTGTTAAGCAGGAAGTGATTGAAAGAATCAAGGAAGAAGTTACGTTTACATATGAAGCTTCCGGTATTAACGGCAGCGACAGAGCAGTAAACTCCGGTTTTGTAACATTTAAAGTTTACATGAACGTAAACTCCGACATCGCGCGTATCTGGGGATTGGATCTTGATATGATGTATAACCCCAACCTCTCACTTGTTTCTGTTGATGGTTGTATATTTGAACAGTCCAGTAGTACTCCTGTTGATATTGCCAATAATGATCACGCCGTTAAAATGCATCAGGATATGGGGTACAGCGGCACAAAGACTTTGGAAAAAGGACAATATCTCTTTGCCACCCTTGTTTTCAAAGTAAACAAAGATTTCCATTCCGAAGATATTTCTTTTGATATCGTTACGGAAAACTCCAAGGTTTCGCGCGATTTCAAAAACGAATTGATCGCAGATTTCGGCACCGGAACTTCTCTTCACGTAAGCAAACTTGGTGATGCCAACGGAGATGGCGTTATTGATTCCGATGATGCCATGTTGCTTTTCAAATGGTTTGCAGGCGCCGAAGTTGATGATTACAATGCACTTTACGATATGAACAAGGACGGCTTTATTGACGGCGACGACTTTGCTCTTCTCCGCGGCGCCATTGTTCGCGACAACAGTTATTTAGACCTTTGATTTGGAGGTAATAAGAGGTGCAACTGAAAAGATTTTTAGCAATTTTTTTGGCTGCTGCTCTAATGTTCTCTGTATTGGCTGTTTCGGCTGTTGCAGAGTCCGCTGAAACTGAAACTTTGAAGGTGGGAGTGGAGGCAACAGCCGCCACTCCCGTTTCTTCGACACCGCAAATATTCAATTTCGGCGAAGAAGTTTCCGTTAGAGTAACAATCAGCCAGAATACGGGCATCACATTTTTAAAATTCGCCGTAATATTTGATGCCGGTGCCTTGGAATATGTCAGCCATGAAAGCAAAGGTTTGCTCGGCGCAAACGAAAACATTATCGTAAAAGACGGAAAACTTTATTATTTGGCGAATCTGTCCGATAGCATTTCAGACGCAACGGGCGAACTCTTCGACATTAAGTTTAAGACCAAGTCTGTCTGCGGCGAAACTGAAATACGCACTTCGCTTGAAGGCCGTCCTGCAAATTGCGCAAAATATCAATCTTCCAGCAAAAATACGCATGTTACTTTTGTGGGTGAGTCCGTAACTTTTTCCGTTCATAATATCGTTTCGGATGGCGAAGTTACCGTTCCTACATGCCTTGAAGAAGGTTATACAACTTTCCGTTGTTCCGCATGTGATGAATATGTTAAGGGTAATATAGTATCTGCGCTCGATCATGATTTGATTCACCATGAAGCGAAAGCACCCACCTGCACGGAAATCGGCTGGGACGCTTATGACACCTGCGCAAGGTGTGACTATTCTTCTTATGCGGAAATATCCGCTCTCGGTCATACTTACGGCGAGAGTACGGTTGTGAAACCCGGATATAAGCAAGAGGGATATACCTCTCATACCTGTGAGGTTTGCGGATATGAGGAAAAATACGATATAATCCCTGCCCTTACTTATGTTTTGGGTGATGTGAACGGCGATGAAGAAGTCGATATTTCAGACGCAATGAAGATGTTTTATCATATCGCAAAAAAAGAATTTCTTTCAGATGAACAACTTTTGGCATGTGATATAGATGGAAACGGTACTGTCGATGTTGCAGATGTTATGCGTGTTTTCTACTTTGTTGCCAAAAAAAGTCCTTCACTTTAATACGGACGGTATTAAGGGGTGTAAAGAGACGCGGTTTTTTCACCCCTTGCAGTTTTGATAATTTTATAAAGAAGAATCATCCGCCGCGGGAGTCGAAAGACCCCCGCGGCGGGCTTTTTTCGGATATACGGGCAAAAAGGGCGGATCATTCCCGATTTATATAAAAAATCCCCCGAAGACCTTTCCGTGAAAAGCGTTGCGCGCTTTTTTCGCGGTTTCCGAGCGTCTTCGGGGGAATATGCATGAGCGGTTTTTATGCGCTTTTTATGCGTTCGTTATGGGATGATATATAAATTCGCCGCGGGCGATCGCGCTGTCCATAACCTGTTTTTGCCAGAGAGTGACGGTTATCGACATATACGGGATAACGTAGAAAATACCGAGAATTCCGAATGTCAGTCCCACCAGAATGCACCACCCGATAAAACTGAGACCGAGAACGAAAAGTTCGCCTTTTCTTCCGTTCATGAATCTCATGGAGAGTTTAAGCGCTTCCTTTGAGGGAACTTCGGGATATTTCGCGAGAATGTAGGGCGTCAGCGAGTACGAAAGACCCTTTATTATGCCGGGAATGACGAACAGCATGCTCCACAGTGCGGTGAAAAGCATCATCCACGCATATCCGCCGACGCGGCGCAAATAGTATTTGCCGTTAAAAGCGTTTGTGAACACACTTCCGAGCGCGACGTTCTTTCCCTCGGAAAGGTCGACATAATAAAGCGTCACGCCGAGGAGAATGGGAGAAAGAAAGATCATTCCCGCTATCCCGAGCCCGTATACCGCAGAGGACACGGCTTCGACGGCGGCGCATATCAGCCCCGTGCAGACGGCAGGCCAATAATTCCTTGAAAGAATGCCTTTCGCATTTGTTTTCAGTAGTGAACGGTTGATAGGTTCCATGAAATCAGTCCTTTCGGAGAAATTCTCCGCTTTTTGTTTATTATATCACCGAATTATATATTTTTCAATAGCAAAACGCGGTTTTTTACATATGTTTTACTCTCGTCGGGATGTTAACGGGGAAAGATAAATTTGCGCTCGCAATGAACAAGCGGTTCGATTATCCGTTCTCGCACCAAACATAAACAGACATCCGAAAGGATGTCTGAAAGATGAAAACGGCGAGGGTGGGTACTCTCATTTCGCATTTTTTCGACCGCTGATGCGGTTCCCGCAATTCGTTGCTTGCTCGCGACTTCACGGTCGGAAAAAGTTTCTTTTTCCGCCGTTTCGGCGAACCAAGTTTTTGCTGCGCAAAAAGCGGTCCGATTATCCGCTCTCGCCCCAAACATAAACAGACATCCTTTCGGATGTCTGTTTATGTTTGTCTTTGGTGACCGAAATTACTGGCACCCAGTAACCATGCGGTTTCCGGTGTGTTTCAAAAAATTTTTTTGAAAATCTGATACCCTTTTTCGAACCACCGAAGCGTTTTTCTTGATGTTGATTATTATAATAGAATAAAGGAGTTTTTTCAACCCCATGGAATGTTTGCAAACACAAAAAAGCCGACCATTATTCCATCAATAATGATGAAGTAATGATCGGCTTTTTTCTGTCGACAATTATTTTGTCGGAATATCACCAACTTTTGAAAATCCTCCTATGAACCGGACTTCTATCTTGTCTTTTGAAAGGATAGTTACTTGTTCTACAATTCTTCTGATAAACGTGTCATCAAATTCTGTTAACTCAACGATATCGATGTCAATTGCCTTTAGAATATCATCAAGTTGCTTTTGACGCTTTGCATCGGTTGTTGCATCTTCTTCGGCTTGTTTTAGCTGCTCTGTCAACCGAGCCTTTTCCTCAGTCATCTCCTTGAACTTTTTTTCAAATAGTTCTATTTGGGAACTTTGGGCTGCCAAAGTTAAAAGATTCGCCATTCCGTGATCAATGTCTTGCATTCTTTGACGGATCACTTCTGGATTATTTTTGGCATCTTCAAATAAAATGATTTTTTTCTGTGCTTCACGAACTGCTTCTGCTATTTCTTCTTTATTATGAAATACGGACTGAATGCAGTTCAGAATTGCTTGGTGTAAAATGGGTTCCTTTAAACTTGGGGAATGTTTGCAATACTTGGTGCCAAATTCAAGTCGGTTCACGCATCGCCATACATCTTCCTTCGTTCTGTCCCGTTTGATCCACATGGTTCTACGATACATAGCACCACATTCCCCACAAACGGTTCTTTCCGATAGTGCATATTTGCTGGTATATTTTCCTCGACCAGACTTTGTCCTCCGGCAAGAAACCTTTCTTTTGCTACTGCGCCTTGCAATCTCTAACTGGACTTCCTGAAAAATATCTCTTGGGATAATAGCTGGGTGATTGTCAGTAATGTAATACTGTTTGACCTCACCTCTATTTTTCTTCACCTTCTTTTCGAGGAAATCTGCAGTATAGGTTTTTTGCAGCAGCACATCTCCAGCGTATTTTTCATTTTGCAGCATATTTCGAATGGTAGTTTTTGACCATGTTGGCTTTCCTGTTGGCGATGGGATGTGGTCAGCTTCCAGAGATTTTGCAATTTGTTCCGGGGTATCTCCACTGAGAAATGCGAAAAAAATCCGTGAAACAATGGTAGCTTGTTCAGGATCAATTTCAGGCTCTCCATTTTCTCCCGGTCGATAGCCTAAAAAGTTTTTGTACCTGAAGGCAAAATGGCCTTCCTTATACTGCCTGCGTTTTCCCATGGTAACATTTTGACTGATGGACTCGCTTTCTGCTTGAGCGAAGGCGCTAAACCATGTCAAATAAATTTCGCTGCTGACATCACTTGTATTGAGTCCTTCTTTTTCAAATTCTATGGTTACATTCAAGCTTTTCAGCAGCCGTATGTATTTGATAGAATCCAACGTGTTTCGAGAAAACCGGCTAAGTGATTTAGTGAAAATCAAGTCAATTTTATGTCTTTGGCAATGCTCGATCATTTTCATAAACTCTGGACGAATGGTATCCTTAGTGCCGCTGATTCCACGATCCGCAAAAATTCCGGCAAATTCCCATTCCGGATTGCTCTGAATAAGATCTGTGTAATAGGCAACCTGATTTTCAAAGCTACTCTCTTGTTCTTCCTGCTCTGTACTAACTCGGCAGTAGGCGGCTACTCGTAGCTTTTTCCTTTTGGCCTGTCCTTGAATAAAGGGATTTTCGGGAATTTCCCTAATCACTTTAGTCTTTTTCTGTGGCATTATGGTTTCTCCTTTCCTTACTTAAATAATCGCCCCATTTTTGAGTTGTATTGTAACAGCACCTGCTGGTGTTATCAAAATTTTACAAATAAATTTCCGTAGTATTTGAGATTGAAAGTGTTCCATCGGCTGCAGTTTTTTCAGTTCTGCTATCAAACATTCCGTTTCTTCTGAATCACCATTGGCATGACAGGCTTTGTATTTTTCCTGTGCGCATTGTTTGATGATTTCCAATAATCTTTTTGAATTGGACTTGGGATTACCAAGTTCTCGATAAATCTCGTTTTCTAACCTAACGGCTTGAACTGACAGGCAATTGGCATTCTTTTTAAAATTCATAACTTTCTGTGGATCTTCAATTGCCCTATTGATTGCGGATAAAACACTTGACATCAACTCTATGTCGGGCAAATACCTTGTTTCCGTATTGCAGGAAGGGCATTTCCAGATGATATATACATTATCTCGATGATTGATTCGAACAAGCTTCTGTCCGCAGGTCTGGCAGCAGATAAGATCTCGTATTCCTCGCAAGGCTGGATTCAGACTTCCACCATAAATTTGAGCTCTGTCTTTTCTTAGTCTTTGAACCTGTAGAAATAAGTCAGAGGGTAATATTGCAGGAAATTCTTCTGAAATATATTTTTCGCAGTCTAATATTCTGGCGATCATCGCCTTATTCCAAACCGCATTTTCTCGGTACTTTAAACCAGATTGCTGCATTTGTTTAGCAAGCATCTGCAGCGATGCGCCGTTTCGATAATTTTCAAAAATTGACTGCACAGCAGAAGATTCCAGTATGTCCGGTATAATATTTCCTTCATTCATCTGATATCCAAAAGGCAAGTATCTTTTTTTCTTCATGATTAACCTCCGCTTATCCTTTCTTCTTCCAACTCCAATCCATTGACAAGTTGAAATCTCAATGTTTCATGTGTCACTGTAATACGGCTCACTATATTTCGGAACACTGATGAGCTAAAAACCGGCATCGGGGAGTCTAATATCGTTAAAATCAGGCGGGTGTTATCAATAAAATCCGCATACTCGTTTAAATCACGATATTGTTTAAGTTCGGCTTTTAAATTGGATATCTTTTGGCTCAATTCATTGGATTGTGCTATAAAAAAAGCAGAATCAATGCACTCTTTTGCCCGCAAGCGGTGTAGAGTGTGATTCTGCTCTAATAATCCAGCAATCTGTCTATTTAATTCCATGGCATCAGGATGGGCCATAAAATCCTTATCTTTTAGTTCTTCAAGCTGGCGGAGATAGCTTCCAAGGATTTCTTGACGATTTTCAGCCAGCTTTTTATATAAAGTAAGGAAGCACTGCTGTATTTCAGTTTCATTTAGGCTCTCCATGCTGCACAGATGTTTCCCTTTAAAATGCTTGCGACAGGTCCACAAAACACGTTGGTTTTTCGCAATTCGTCTACAGAAATTTGTCCCGCACTCATCACAGACGATTAAACTTGTAAAAGTATACTGTCCATTATTTTGATGTCCATGTCGCTCTGATTTCCGTTTTAATAATTCTTGTGCTTTTCGGAATACCTCTCTGCTGATAATTGGATCGTGGGTATCTTCGGCGTAATACTGCTTTTTCTGTCCACGATTTATCTTTTTTTGAAAAGGCAGAGTATCTGTTGTGTATCGTTTTTGAAACAGTTCATCGCCTATGTATCGTTCGTTTGTAAGGATATAGAGAATACCTGTATAACTCCAAATGGGTTCTCCATTTAACTTTGGAATATGTTCTTTTTGCAGTTCTGCAGCGATTTCCTGTATTCCCATTCCGGAGAGGAAGTTGCCAAATATTCTTTGAACAATTTTAGATTCTTCCTGTTGTACAATGAGTATCCCTTTCTCATCCAGATAGTATCCATAAGGCGCTTGTGACAATCGAAATGTTCCGTTTTTCATTCGCATGACTGCGCCTTTTCGCATATTCTTCGATATGGAAATGGATTCTTCCTGCGCAAATGCACTCATCATGCTTAGAAACATTTCATTGCTCATGTTTGCGGTATTGATATGTTCTTTTTCAAAATAAACCGTAACTCCCAGCTGGCGAAGCTCTCTCACAGCTTCAATGCAGTCCTGAGCGTTACGTGCAAATCTGGAAACCGATTTGACCAGAATTCGATCAATTTTTCCTTGTCGGCAATCACGCATAAGACGGAGAAACTCATCGCGCTTCAGCGCACTTGTTCCTGTTATTCCTTGATCCGCATATATGTCAACAAAGGTCCAGCCCTCATGTGCTTGAATGTACTTTGTATAATAGTTGACCTGCGAAGCAAAGGAATTGCGTTGATCAGTGGAATCACTGCTAACACGGGCATAGGCACATACTCGAAGCTTTTCGGCTGGTGCAAAAATTATTGGTTCAATCACTCGAATTTCTGGCATTTCTATGCCCCCTTTCCTGCAGTAGTGCCATGTGACAGTAACGTCGGTCACCTTTGGCAAGGACAACACTACCACAAGAAAGAGGATAAAGCTATCACAACAACCACTAAATATAGTATTCTAAAACACCGTACTTTTCGGCAATAGCAACATTGGCTTTGTCGCAGTTTTCTTTGGTGATAAGTCCTTTCAAAAAAAGTTTTTTTAAAGCGGAGAAGGCCATATAATACTTGATTTCGTTGATGAGGACAGCGGAAGGTTCTTGAGGATTGTATGTAGTGTTCATGATATACCCCCTTTACCACGGCAGAGGGAGACTCTTTCGAGCTGCTCTTTGAAAAAAGCGATTTTCCAGCCCTTTTAGATAGAGTTCATACCGAAGATCGCTGTCAGTGGTAATTAGTACCGTATCGTGGTCCTGCAAAAATTCCAGTATTTGAATTAGGACGGCGGGATCGTGGCTCAGGCGGGTTAAATCCCGAACAAGCACAGCACGGACATGACCTTCTTTCACAGAGCGCATCATTTGTTGTAATCCCATCCGAGCCATGCTTCTGCCAGTCCCCATATCCTGTGAAGTGCCTACAACCGTGTAACTGCGGCGCTGGGCTTCCTCCAACAACTCGTGCATCTGCTGCATGAGAGCCAATATTTTCTTATCGCTGCTTCGGCTGTATAACCACATAGGACGGTCTATATAAGGATATTCCTTTTCTGGTTCCGTTTTCTCATTCATCTATATCAATCTCCTTATTGGTAAAAATGCAATGCAACTGCTCTCATCTGTCCCAGCCTTTTTTCATGTGTTGTTGCTGCTGTTTCAGAAGGTTTTCATACTCGGCATATCCCTTATCATCCAGTTCTTTCAGGCGTTCTGGATGAAAGCGATATTCTGGATAAACTACAAATCCGCTTTGCTCATTTCGGCCTGTGGGAGAACCCAGTCCGTTTTTCTCTATCCATGAAAGAATGTCATTACTCAAATTGTTGACGTCAATAAAAGCACAGTCCTTTGCAATGGATTTTCCCAAATTTACGCTCAGATCTCCCCATGGCTGCGGATCGCCTTGACTCCAATCCACTAACAGCAGAGCCAAATTTCCGCCGCTGTAATAAGAGCGCACTTGTAGTTCCAAGGATGTTTTTTCTCCCATCCAAGACATTTCCAAAAGAGCCTTTCCGCTGAGAATATCCTGATATTTCTTATCGCTGTATCCTTCCCAGCGCAAATAGTTCCAGTCCGGCTTGGGACATTTTTCGGCAAGGGCTATTTCTTTGGGGACGGTTTTTAATTTCGGAACAGGAATGTCACCCATCTGAACCTTGGCATAAATGGGAAGGAGCTTTTGCAATAAATATGCCTGATCAGGGCAAGTGTCAATAAGTCCCATTCTTGCAGTTAAAAAAGATCGGTCGTCCACAGTTCCAATGGCAGACATTTGTGCCCATTGGTGCTGCATTAAAAATGCTGTGATATTTTCGGGAGTCGCTTCAAAAAAGACAGCTTCGTTTGGACTTTCCATATTGCTGGAAAGTCCCTGTAAATATTTTTGATTCATAGGAGGTTCTCCTTTACGGCATAAAATAATCCGGGCTTTTCTTGGTCCGGATGAAATCTTCTACATCTTCGATTTTTCTGGCGATATGAAGTGGTGGCAGGGTTTCCAGCACAGCTCGGTGATATCGTTCTTCGGGTGCTGCACGATGGTCCAGAATGCTCACCACACAGGTATCTGTTTCAGTACGGATAGCCCGTCCAAACCCTTGCCGGAGTTTTACCTGCATATCTGGGATGATGACTTCTCGGATATAGTCCTGCAGGGTGGGATACTGCTCCCGTTCCGCTTCGCTGATAGGATCAGGAACAGGAAAAGGCAGGCGTACAATGATGAGCGACGATACCATATCGCCGGGAAAGTCCACACCTTCCCAACAGGAACCCGCTGCGAACAGCACCGCATTCTGCGTCTGCTTGAACTGATGGATAATATCCTGCGAATGCCGCCATACCACCATTAGCGGAAAGGACAGATGCTCTTTTACTTGGTTATAAACAGCGCCCATCAGGGAGTAGGAAGTAAACAGCACCAGAGTGTGGCCATGAGTGGTTTCCACTAAGCGGCAGATCTGCTCTGACAGACACTTGGCTTCTTTTTCGCTGCCCATTTGCGCCTTTGGCATATCATCGGGAATGTAGAGAAGGCAGTTTTCTTGATAATCAAAAGGAGAAACCGCAATAAAATCATCCAGCCGATTGTTTGCGGACAGCCCCATGAGTTGGCGGGTTCTGTCAAAGCTGCCCCCGGCCATAAGGGTACCGGATGTCAGAATCGCTGGTGTTTCCTTCGACCACAGTGCGTGGCGCAGCTGTTCCGGCATTTCCCGGGTGGCGGCGCACAGGCTGGGGCTTCCATCCCTGTCATACTGAATATAAAGAATGTATTTACGGTCGCCGGTAAAAAACAGGTTGAGAGTTTGCTCTGTTGTTCCCAGCTGGTAAAGTATCCACCGTGGGAGGTGAAGTGCTAGCTGTTTTTGGATCTGCCGAAGAAGGGAGAGACAATCCCGAAGGGCAGCTTCCCGATCCGGCGTTAAAACAAAGGCAGTACGCTGTGCTTCTTCTAGCAGTTCGCCCCGGCACATGGCTCCCATAAGAGCAGTAAACTTTTCTTTCAGCCGCTGGGCTGCGAGGGCATATTTTTCTTTTGCCAGCAGAGTGCAGAGCTCGCTGAAATCTTCTGCTGAAAGGCTTTTCCCATACATCTGCCGAGCTGCGTCCGGCAGTTTGTGAGCTTCATCGATTACCAAAGCCCGATAGTCATTCAGAAGAGGACGAAGTTCCTGCAAACGATGGGCGGCGTCTGCCAACAAGTAATTGTGATTACAGATCTGGACGAAAATCTCCGCGCTTCTGGCTTCCTTCAGGTATTGATGATACCGGCAGGCGCTTCGCAAAGGGCAAGTTTTCTCGCAAACTTTGGGGACGCACACCTGCCGACGGTCAAATCCACTAAGGCCGGTTACGGAGTCCAAATCATAATAAGTACGAAGGGAAAGCAATGCTTTGAGCTGTTTTGCATTCTTATTCTTATCTTTGACCGCTTCCAATCTTTGAGAAAGCCGGGCGTCACAGACAAAACGCTCTTTTCCTTTTCTTACGATTGCCCGGATGGGTTTGGAGATAACACGGTTCTCCAGAAAAATCCGGGATAAAAACGGAATGTATTCTTCGATGATAGAGTCCTGTAAGGCAACGCTGGAGGTAGAAATCACCACCGGCTGAGAACCTGCAGGTCCATGCGGGGCAAACTTTTTCAGTAAAATGCAGGCGGTCAGGTAAGCATAGGTTTTGCCGATCCCAACGCCTGCGTCGCACAGAGCGATATTGTTTTTGAGCAGGGTATCCAGCATGGCGTGACAGAGGGTGATTTGTTCTTCCCGAACCGACAAACCATTTTGAGGCAAAAGAATTCTGAAAATCTTTTCAATCTCTCCGTGGGCCTGCTCTTTCAAAGTAGGCTTATTCATTTCGGCACATTCTCCTTTGAGCAGTTTGCTCGTATGTGTTGGCGGCAAACTAATGCGGCGCAGCTTTTAAACTGCGCCGCACGGATTCGCCGTCAACGGCAATCTGAAAAATTAAAAGGTTTGATTTTGATGTGCCGTATTTGCTGCTCGCCCCCCGGCAACCTTGGGAACCATACGGGCAGGCTTGCAGTTTACAAACCGTTCACTGGCTCCCCAAAGGTCTTGCTGATTACAACCCAAGGTCGACCAACCCATCTGACGTGTGGGCAAACGATAATGCGTATCATAATACCCCGCCCAAGGTCGTGGCGAAAAGGGAAACTACACCCTCTTTTCGGTCAAAATGCATCGCTCAAAACCAACAACTGGGGCCACCGTCCCACGAATAAATGGGAGGCGGTTTGTGTGCGGCTCGTCATGGCGCTTTTTCCTGCGTCGCTCACTTAGGCGGGAATGTACCCGCATGGCTGGTATTCACTTTTCAAGCTACAAGGCGAACGTTTCTTTTTCCCCGTTCGCCCCATAGCCCATGAAAAGAGGCGGAATATAACGCAGGTCATAAATATTTTTTTATTTTTTTTCGTAGGCGGTAAATTCGCATATTTACAGCGTACTCATCCATTCCAAAAGCAGACGCTATTTCTTTGCTGCTATATCCATCCATTTTCATAAAGAGAATTTCGAGGGTAAGCTTGTCCACAGTATGTAACAAAGAAAAAAGTTCCATGTCCTCGATACTATCCAGCAAGGATTCGGTATCCTCAACGGGTAGTTCCAGATCCTGTGCTGAAACCCAATCCACATAGGGAGACCAATCCACCTGTCGCTGCAGATACTGGCGTTCCTTATTAAACTGAGCCCAATCGTATGTATGCAGGCGTTGGATGGTTTCCTCATCCACACCGAGTTCTCTGAGTTTCTTTTCTTCTACTTCTTTCCAGCGGAGCCATTCTTTTTCCGCTTTGGCTTTGTTGTAAGCCATCGTTATTTCCTCCGATCAATCTGAAATTTTTTAAATTCAGATTGTCGGGGGCGGCGCTCTGCCGCTGTGAATTCTCAGCCAGAACCTACTCAATGGAAAATAAAAAAAGCGCAATTGTCCGTAGACAAAAGCGCTTACTGCACATAAATTATATATACCCGATATCTCTAAATGAAACACGGTACAACTCCCCTAATTGGAGGAGTTGTATTTTGCTTTCCTTTCTTAACCTCCTTCAGGATAAGTCATTTCATATGTTAGCGATTACCATTGGTTTGTTTAATGGTCTTTACCCGGAAAACAAAGTAAAGGATATGGAATACCCAAACACAAGCCAGAACGATCCTTCCCACCGGAACAGCATGCATCATAATAAAGCCGATCGACATTAGAACCGTCACGGTAATCATAATCCGGATTTTGGTCTTCCACGTCATGCCCTGTCCTTTTACATAGCTTTCCAGATTGTTTTTATACAGCTTTGTTCCCGTAAACCAACGGTGCAGTTTTTCAGAGCTTTTGGCAAAGCAAAACGCCGCCAAAAGCAAAAACGGAAACGCCGGAAGAAGCGGCAATACAGCCCCCACGGCTCCGAGAGCCAAACCGATACAGCCTAAAATCACATATAAAAGCTTCTTTATTTTCACCTTGATTCCTCCAGTCGTTTTTTCTCTTTTTTCGATTCGATCACATGGGAAACCGCCATCACAGGATGGGAAAACAGCATTCTGGGCCCGGAAAAACGCATGACTTCCCGGATTTTCTCCCGCATGACCGGTTTGTAGCAATGTACCTTACAGTTGGAACAGAAGGTTTTCGTCTCCATAAACGGACACTTGTCGCTTCTCATCCTGGCATAGGCTTCCAGATCTGCACATTCGGGACAAAGTCCGCCTTTGGTGTGGTGTTTTTTGCGGCAGTACAGGGCAATCATTTCCGATACCATCCGCTTTTCCCGTTCCCGCTTATCGGCTGTACTTTTCATCAGCTCATCCTCCCGTGTTCCACCGAATAGACGGTATCAGCGATGCGCATGGTAGACTGCCGGTGGGAAACCAGCACCACGGTTTTGCCCGCCCGTTCTTCCCGCAGGGATTTTAAGATCACCGCTTCGTTTAAGCTGTCCAGATTGCTGGTTGGTTCATCCAACAGCAGGAAGGGTGCGTCGTGTAAAAATGCTCTTGCGAGCCCCAGACGTTGCCGTTCGCCGCCGGAAAGAGTATCGCCGAGTTCGCCCACCGGCGTGTCGTAGCCTTTGGGAAGGGTCATAATAAAATCGTGAACGGAGGCCTTTTTGCAGGCGGTTTCAATCTCTTCGTCGGTGGCGGTCAGCTTGGCGATCCGCAGGTTGTTTTTGATGCTGTCGTGGAAGAGCTGGGTCTCCTGCGTCACAAAGCTCTCCAGATCGCGCAGATTTTTGGTGTTGATCTCTTCCACCGATCGGCCAGAAAGCTCCACGCTGCCTTCCTGCACCTTCCAGAACCGCATCAGAAGCTTTAACAGGGTGGATTTTCCGCTTCCGCTTCTGCCCACAATTCCTACTACCGCATTTTCCGGAATTGTCACCGATACATCCGAAAGAATGGTTTCATTCCCGTAAGAGAAGGAAACCTGCTCCGCTTTTGCGCCGGAGAATGTGATTTCCGGTTTCCCGGTGATTTCCTCTACTACCGGCGTTTCGTCCAGAATATCCAGTACTCGATTGCCTGCCGCAAAGGTGTTCTGCAGGGTGCTGCCCAACGCCGCCAGAGCAATCACGGGACCAAAGGAAGAAAACAGCGCCAGCGTAGGGATCAAAACGCCGTCAAAATCCACTGCGCCGCTTTGGTACAGCAAGGCCGAAGCAAATAGCATGATAAGATCAAATGTTAACACCACCGTATTGGTAACCGCTGTATTTCGCCCGGCAGTGCGTTTCATCTTTTCTTCGTCTCGGGAGAGTTCATCCGTCTTTTCATTCATTTTGGAAAGGCGCTTTTTTCCCTGTCCATACTGGAGGATTTCGGAAAGCCCCCGCAGGCTGTCCAGCACAAAGCCCGAAAGCTCACCGGATCTGGTGCGGAAACGCAGTCCGTCATCCCCGCTGCATCTGGATATCACAATTGGAATCACGATTCCCACGATCAGATAGGCCGCCAGCGCAATCACGCCCAGGATCCAGTGAAACGAGCCGATGAACAGGCACATGACAATGGTAAACAACAGCGCGATGGCAGCCGGTGAGATGGTGTGAGCATAAAACACCTCCAGCAGTTCAATATCGGAGGTGATCACCGAGATCAGATCCCCCTTGTCCCGGCCTTCCAGCTTTGCCGGGCAGAGCTTTCTCAGTGCGCGGAACACCCGGTCGCGCAAAAGTGCCAGTAATTTAAATGCGATAAAGTGGTTGCACGCCTGCTCCGCATACCGCAAAAATCCCCGGAGAAGGGCGAAGACAAGAACGGAAATAAAAACCGTTGTCAGAGTAAAAGGTACTTCAAACCGAAGGGCTGCCAGCACACCGTATCCGCCGAAAATGGTGATAAAGGCGGCGCACAAATGCCCGACGAGCCCCATCAAAACAGCCAGTGACATATAGCCGCTCAGAGGTTTTACCAGCCCGATCAGCCGTGCCATCACAGCAATTCCGCTTCGCTTTTTCATACGCTTGCACGCTCCTTTCCAAATTGCTCTAATGTCTGCTGGGCACTCCACAGCCGTTCATACAGGCCGTGGTGGGCAAGTAATTCCTCATGTGAACCGCTTTCCGCAACGATTCCGTGATCCAGCACATAAATATGGTCGGCGCCCACTACATTGGCAAGCCGGTGGGAAACGAGGATTACCGTTTTGCTTTTTGCCAGTTCATGAATTTCACGCATAATATCGTTTTCGCTCTCCACATCGATGTTGGAGGTGGCTTCATCAAAAATATAGACAGGGCTGTCATGCAAAAGCGCCCTTGCAAGCGCCAGCCGCTGGCACTGCCCGCCCGAAAGATTGGACGCTTTTTCCAAAAGCCGGGTATCCAGCCCCTGTTCCGCTTTTAAAAATTCTGCGAGGTTTACCCGGGAAAGCACTGCCCACAGTTCTTCATCGGAAGCGCCGGGTTTTCCCATAAGCAGGTTCTCCCGCACCGTGCCCTTGAACAGGTAGCTTTGGTGGCTGATATAGGTGATGTTTCGCAGAAGGCTTTCTTCCTGAATGGAGGAAAGGGGCACGCCGCCCACCGAAACGCTTCCGGTATATCCTTTGTTTCTTCCCATCAGGATCGAAGCCAGTGTGGATTTACCGCAGCCGCTTTCTCCCACCAGCGCCGTAAAGCTGCCCTGCGGGAAGGTAAGATCAACGCTATGGAGGATCTCCCGGTCCGGCTCATAGGAGAAGGAGAGACCGGAACAGCGGATGGTGTGTCCCGAAGGAAAGCTTTCGGTGATTTCCGGCTTGGTTTCTTCTAAATCCAGCAGTCGGAAAATCTTGTCGCTGGCCGCCATGCCGTTCATGGCAATATGGAAAAAGGAACCCAGCTGCCGCATGGGAATAAAGAAATCCGCCGCCAGCAGGATAATCAGCAGACATCCCTCAAGAGAAACTCCTCCGCTCTGGTACTGGGTCACCGCCATGATGACGCCCAGTGCCGCACCGCCGTACGCGATCAGGTCCATAATGGTGATGGAGTTTAACTGCATGGTCAGCACCTTCATGGTGATCTTTCGGAATTTTTCCGCCTGCTCGTTCATTTCCTGCTGTTTAAACGCATCCGCCTGATAGATTTTGAGAGTGGTGAGCCCCTGCAAATTTTCAAGGAAAGTGTCGCCCAATTCCGTATACTGTCCCCAGTATTTAGAGAGCAGTTTTTTGGCCCAGGTCTGCACCGCCGCAATGGCTACAGGGATCAGCGGCACGCAGATAAGCAGCACTACCGCCGCCGCGACATTCACAAAACACAGTACGATAAACAGTGTGAGCGGCGCCAGCATGGCATAGAAAAACTGCGGCAGATACGCGCCGAAATAGGTTTCCAGCTGATCGACGCCTTCCACCGCCACCTGCACCACTTCCGAAGTTTTCACCTGTTCGTTGTAGGAGCTTCCCAACCGCAAAAGCTTTTGATAGATCTTCTCACGCAAAGACTTTTTGACTGCTTTGGAGGAGAAGTACCCCATTTTGGCGGCCCCGATGGAGCAGAAAAACCGGACTGCCAACGCCAAAATTACAACGATTCCCGTCACTGTGAAAAGCTGCACCGAGGCCGAACCCCTGAAAAGCTCTGCAAGCATTCGGGAAATACTGAGCATCAGGGCAATGTTCGCCGTAAGGGAGCACCACTGTAGAATTACATTTCCCGCTATGTATTTTTTGCTCTCGGCAACGGTACCGATGAGCCGTTTATTGATCATCATATTTTCGTCCGCCTTTTGTTATTTTTTTCATCACTTTCTTAACGCCTGTACACAGAGCGGCAACCGCTATCACAAGCAGCACTGATGTAAAACCGTAAAAAAGGGATTGCATTGCATTATTCACAGCCGCTTGCCTTCTTTCTGTTTGTCCACCTTCTCAGCGCCTCATAACTTTTCGGACTTACGGCATGTTCCATTTGGCAGGCATCCTCCGCCGCAGTTTTCCCATCCACGCCCAGGTCTTCTAAAAGGGACTGGAAGGTCTGGTGGCGCTCATAAGTTTCTCTGGCAACGGTTTGCCCCTTATCTGTCAGATGCACTTCCCGCGCACCGTCTAAGAAAAGATAGCCTTCTTTTTCCAACTCTTTCAGCGAAACGGAAACTGTGGGACGCGACACATGAAGCTCTGCTGCAATATCCGCACCACGTACGGAGCCGTTTTGCTTTTGCAGCAAATACACGGCTTTCAGATAATCCTCCACCGTTTTTCTTTGTTTCATACGGCTTATGCCTCCTTTCCATGTATTCAGGGTTATCCCTTATACCGGGATAACAAAAGGTTTTCCATCTACCGACTGAATGGTCAGATCAACGCCGTATACCTCTTGGACAAGTTCCTTTGTAATGATTTCCTCCGGTAAACCGTGAGCAATCATCCTGCCATCTTTCATGGCGACAATTTCGTCACTGTAATACAGCGACTGGTTGATATCATGGAGAACCATAACGATGGTAATACCGTACTCCCGGTTCAGCTTCTGAATGAGTTTTAAAATCTGCAGTTGATAACGGACATCCAGATAGGTGGTCGGTTCATCGAGAAACAGTACCTTGGTGTCCTGTGCCAGCGCCATGGCAATCCACACCCGCTGTTTCTGTCCGCCGGAAAGCTCTGTTACCGGTTTATCCTTGTGCTTGCTTGTATGGGTGATCTCCAGCGCCCACTGTATTTTTTCTTCATCTTTTTGCGGATCCGATGAAAGCCCCATGGTATGATAGGGAGTTCGCCCGTAGCTCACAAGCTTTTCGACCGTAAGATCCGGCGGCGCCGTATTGTATTGATGGACAATCGCCGCTTCTCTGGCAAAATCTTTTAAACGCAAATTTGCGATATTTTCCTCTCTCAGAAACACTTCCCCCTGATCGGGCTTTAAGTTTTTCGTCATCAGGTTAAACAATGTGGATTTTCCGCATCCGTTTGCACCGATCAATGTGGTAATTCTCCCCTCGTGAAGAGAAAAGTCCAATCCGTTCAGCACCTGCTGCTTTCCGTAGGAAAAGGAAAGATTTTTTACGGTAAAAATATTACTGGCCATAGTTTAGTCACGCCCAAACTCATGACCATCATGATTGCCAGCAGCACAGCCAAACTTCGCTTAAACCATGACTGTTTTGTTGTTGTCATTGTGTCTACCTCCATTCATTTATAAAAACAATGTTTCGGTTAGCATAATCTAACCGCTTGGTGAAAAATAATGCCGTTTCTACGGCATAATAAAAAATATCGCGCACCAATCCTCCTTTTGCGATGTTCTGGTCAGGAGAACAAGTTAACACGCTTGTTTCCCTGATATAAACGGGCAGAGGCAAAAGGTTATCCGTCTGAGTTAGGTTATGCTAACTAATCCCCTAAAAAATTGCTCCTTTCGGAGTTTTTAAGAGGGGGATCGTTGTTGTCATATTGCTTTTGACTCTGCTCTCCTGTTACTCTTCTGTCCGGTCTCAAAGACCAAACAGGGCTGCGAATGATAAAATATACTGCTTTTATAATCCGCATTTTCCTTAAAGCAAATTCAGTATAGCCAGTTACCATTTTGTTGTCAATGGATTTTCTGTTGCAAAACTGCTCCAAACAGCCTGTTGAAGGGTTAAAAAAGCGTCTAAACCCCGATCATGACTGATAAACCAGCATTGTTGCAAAACTGCTCCAAAAAATTTTTCATTTCTTCTGAATCCGCCTGTTTTAATGGATGAACATGGTGAAAACAGCTGTACTCTCCGGCATATGCATATCCCCAACACTGCATTGCATTTTCAGGCATACGCTTCCATGCAGCAGGGTATCCCGGCCTTTTCCCATAGAGATAAACCGCAGTGCCGTTACCGGAAAAAATACATAACGCCCGTCAATGCCGCCGTCACGGAATTCTCCGTCATATAAGTATTGCAGCTTCTGGATGCGTCCTTCCATTTTATTTTTACTGGACATAGACTGAGCGGATACGGTTTTTGCCGCCAGATACACAAGTCCTTCATGATCCTTTACGATGACTTCACACGGATTTTCAAAACCACGGTTTGCCATGGAAAGGTTATTGTGATTTTTGATTTGTTCCCGGTAAATAATGAACGGAAAATAGTAACTGCCATCACTGAGGTAATTACAAATATCCCCGCCATGGAAGTCCCGGCGTCCGGCAAATATTTCTTTGATATGCATCCGGCTTTCCTGTTCAGCCAGCCGATCCATAAATTCATCAGAAAACCCTGCTGCCAATGCTCGAAGGGCATTCTCCTTAATCTGTGCAGGAGGGATATCCTGATACTGCATATATTTTTCTAATACCTTTCTCTGTTTCTGATACTTTTCTGCCAGTTTAACTCCCGGAACCGTCAAAACCGTTTTGCGATTCTCCAGACGTTCTACAATATTCAGCTTTTCCAGCGTATCCAGCGTACGAGTGACCACCCATTTACTCACATTCAGGCTTCTGGCTGAATCCGTTACCGTACGCTTTGACGGTTCCGCCGTCAGGTAATAAAGCAGCAGCTGAATTTGAAACGGCGTTAAGTTTTCTTTTTCCAACATTAAAATTCCCTCCGCTATTGTATTCGTATAAAGTGAAAACACTATAAATTCAAACAAATCATCTTCACCATACAGAACCGGTCAGAAACAGCCATACTGACCTTGGTGGATAGTTTTAAGCCGTTTTTGGGAATATAACGGTAGTAAGGCTCTTCTGTCATATCCATAAGTCCACCGCCAATCTTTCCAGCTAAATTCACTGCTGAATCCACATAAAAGAACATCTGCACATCGGCGTGGCCGACCTGCTTCATGTATTTCTTTTGCATCATAGCCATGCCTTTTTTATTCACAGTATCAAAGACGACTTCTATTTCTCCGAATTGTCTGAGCATACGAAACAGGGAAATAACCTTATCTTCCTCAAAATAGTGAAACAGTCCGCCTGCTGTAACAAGGATAGGGGCGTCGGGCAAATCCGTGCGAACTTGTCTGATCCAATTCTCTGTAAAAGCATCTCCAGCAAGATAGGTCTCACGCTCCGACTGCGGGAGCAGTTCCTTCCGGTAGTCAATGACGTGTGGCAAATCAACGGCATACCAGCGGGTCCTTCCGTTATCGCAGCGGTAATAGGTCGTCTCCAGACCGCAGCCGAGCTGGACAATCACACCGTCCGGTCTGCGCTTTAAAAACGACCGGATGAAACGGTCCATATTAGCAGACCGCACCGCTGAAGCCAGCAGGGTATACTGGCTCTGACTGCCGTTTTCCTGCAGGTCGGACGGCAGCTTTTCTTTTAATTCCAAAGCCTTTTTATCATATATGATCTGCGGGCAATGCTCGCTGGCATAAATCCTGCCCAGCATGGGGACAAAAAGTGTGTCCTCCACAACGCCTAAATGTGACATTCTGTGTCCTCCTTTTTCGAACAGCTTTGTATCAGCCCAACGCCACATCCAATACCATCATCAAAGTGAAACCGACTGCAAACAGAATGGTTCCCACATTGGAGTGCTTTCCGGCCGACATCTCCGGAATCAATTCCTCTACCACCACATAAATCATTGCACCAGCGGCAAAGCTCAGAGCATAGGGCAGTACCGGGACTAAAATTCCTGCCAGAAGGATGGTCAGGAGCGCACCTATCGGTTCTACCGCACCGGACAGCGTTCCATACAGAAATGAGCGGGATTTGGAGAAACCCTCCGCTTTCAGGGGCATGGATATAATAGCGCCTTCAGGGAAGTTCTGAATGGCGATACCCAGAGAAAGAGCCAGCGCCCCCGCCAGCGTGATCCCACTGTCCCCGTAGAGCCACCCGGCATAGACTGCGCCCACTGCCATCCCTTCCGGAATATTGTGCAGTGCTACTGCCAGAGTCAGCATAGTTGTTTTTCCAAGACTGCTTTTGACGCCTTCAGCCTCTGAGCTGCCACGATGCAGATGCGGGATCAGCCGATCCAATCCCAGTAAGAATAAAATACCAAGCCAGAATCCAGCTACAGCAGGGAAGAAGGACCATTGCCCCATGTCTGATGCCTGTTCCATGGCAGGAAGCAGCAGACTCCATATGGAAGCCGCCACCATAACCCCTGCCGCAAAGCCGGTAAGCGCACGCTGAACCAGTTCACTCAAATTGTTCCGCATAAAAAAGACGCAGGCTGCGCCGAGCGTCGTCCCGGCAAAAGGAATCAGCAGCCCCTGCCATAATTCAAAAAGCATGTCTTTTCACCCTCATCTATTTTCTTTTAAACAGGGAAAACCCTTGTCTTTCATAAGGTTCACAACGAATATCCAACACCTTATACCCGAATTCTTCCACAGCATGTTTCAGTAACTGTGTGTCAACGGCGTCTTGTATAAGCAGTTCCGTGATCCCTTTTCTGTGAGAAGAAGTCACTTTCTTAACAGAAAATACTTTTCTGATCGCATCGTTTATATGAGCCTCACACATTCCACAGGACATTCCATCGATTTTCATTGTTACTTTTAGCATTCTTCTATCCCCATGCGGTTAGCACCGGCTAACCAAAATAAAATAAAAATAGTTAGCTAACTCTAACTGATTGATTTTACCATACCATACATCATTTTGTCAAGATACTGTACTAAAGTGTTTCCAGATATAGACAAAGCCACACTCAAAAATAGTAATGTTTTGCGTGCGGCATTTGCCTAACATCTGGTTTATGCCCGCAACAGAAAATCACACTATGCCAGCGTCCAGTTCTGGCTTTCTGTCTGTAATTTTACCATGCGGGTATAGATACCGTCTTGCTGGAGCAGGGTATCCGGATCGCCCTCTTCCGCCACCATACCATCGGAAAGCACGACGATTTTATCCGCACCGGCTACCGTGCGCATCCGGTGTGCGATCACCAGAACAGTTTTGTCTTTGATCAGCCGTGACAGAGCTGTCTGTATCAGCGTTTCATTCTCCACATCCAGAGAGGCTGTAGCTTCGTCAAGAAGGATGATCGGCGCGTTCTTTAAGAAGGCACGGGCAATGGAAATCCGCTGGCGTTCTCCGCCGGAGAGCTCACAACCGTTTTCGCCTATGTTAGTATTCCATTTATCAGGAAGCTTCTCGGCAAATTCATCCACATTGGCAAGCCGTGCCGCAGCCAGAACCTCCTCATCTGTGGCGTCTTTGTTACCGATACGGATATTTTCCAGTATGGTGTTGTCAAACAGGGTAACATCCTGAAACACAATGGAATAAAGAGAAAGCAGCGTTTCCGGATCCACTTTTGAGACATCCATACCGCCTACCGTAATTTTTCCCCGGCTCACATCCCAAAACCGGGCTGCCAGACGGGACACTGTTGTTTTACCGCCGCCGGAGGGACCCACCAGTGCGGTCACTTCCCCCTGTTTGGCAGTAAAGCTGACATCCTTTAATACTGTTTCTCCGGTGTTGTAGGCAAACCCAACATGGTCAAAGGTAATGTCATACCCCTGATTGGAAAGGCTGGTTTTGCCCTGCTGAATGGGATGGTCAAGGATTTCATTCATACGGGCGATATTTGTCCGGGTGGAAATTACCGCCGCCAGATTCTGCAGCGCACCCTGCAAGGGATCATAGAGCCGGGAAACCACCAGCAGGAACAGGAAGAAGGACAGCACATCGAGACTGCCTGCTATCAGCAGAACCGAGCCTGCCAGCGCAACGGTGGCAATTCCCAGCTTTAATATGAGTGAAGCGGATACCACAAAGGCCGCCAACCCAAACTCATTGAGAATGGAACGATGTTCCACGGCGCGGATTTTCTTTTCCAAGCCTTTCAGGTATTCTGCTTCGGCGTTGTTGGCCTTCAGGTCGCGCACCGTCTCAATGCACTCCTGAATCCCGTCGGCGCAGGCCATCTTTACATCCATCGCTTTCTGATTGAGCCGCTCCTGCACCTTCGCGGAAAAGCCTACAACAGCAAAGGCCACCGGCAAGACCCACAGCGCCGCCAGCGCCATGCGCCAGTCGAACACCAAAAGGCTGATGGAAATCAAAATCGTGGAGATGATGGAGCCTGCCAGTTCGGGAATGAAGTGGGAAAAACTCTGCTCCAAAAAGGTGCAGTCGGCCATGATGGTGCTGGTGAGATCCGCCAAATCCTTTTTTCCAAAGAAGGACAGCGGAATCTTCCGCAGCCGTTCGGCCAGCGTAATCCTTCGCACACCGCTTTCCGTATAGGTGGCAAAGTAGGTGGCGTTGTACTGAAAGTAAGTGGTAAGCAAGATCAAGCCAATGCACACCACGCAGCCC
>OLPF01000938.1_pt1 | contig 27177 bp, 29 predicted proteins | sample 1673121 | NCBI WGS metagenome assembly OLPF01 (sample SAMEA3136756, study PRJEB25190) | human gut metagenome
TAATATCAGGATGCATAATATCTTCAACCATTTTAGCAGCCTCTACAAAAGTATCCAAATCACTACCAAATATTTGTTGAACTATTGGTCTCTCACATTCCTCAAAATATAACATATCTTTAGTTTTCTTACTATCATAAACAAGTCCCTTATCACTAACCATTTCAGCATAGATAAGACCACATCCCATTTCTTTAATAATTTTTCTAAAAGCACTATTACATACTCCTGCCATTGGAGCTAAAACAATATTATTTTTAATAGTAACATTACCAATTTTAAACATAAAATCACCACATGTATGTATTTTATCACATAACTAAAAAAAATAAAAGAAAAATTAAGTATTTTACTACTTAATAATATTTAAAAAATCATACAAAAAATTACATACCAAATATGATAATGAGAACATAACTAAAATATAAAATATTCTAGCTTGAAAAACCTTATTTTTCTTGAATATACTATTAAAGTTAACACTATCCATAGTATAAATAACTAAAGGTAAAACAAATAAATATAAAATAAATTTATTCATTTTCAATTTCCTTAATCATATTATTTCTTCTAATATATTTACTAACATTAGAAAAAGGTGTTTCAATAAAATTATTAACTATCTTTTTCATAACTTCATGATCAATTTCTTCACTCATAGCAATAACATTAGCATTATTATGGCTTCTACATAAAATAGCTTCACTCTCATTAGATACTTTAGCACAGTATACACCTTTCATTTTATTCAAAACAATACTCATTCCAATACCAGTACCACAAATAGCAATACCAAGATTAATTTCTTCATTTTGAATAGCCTCTCCTAATTTCTTAGCATATACAGGAAAATCAACAGACTCAGCACTATTAGTACCAAAATCAATTACATAAATATCATTTTCATCAAAATATTCCTTCAAAAACTCTTTAGCAGTAAATCCTCTATGATCACTAGCAATACCAATTTTAATATTATTCATAAAATCATCCTCTTTCTATAATAATTATAACAAAAAAAGAAATAATTAAAATATAATTATTTCTTTTTTACATATTTTTTACATATTAATTATTGTCTTTCCAACATATATAAATTATCTAATAAAATACCAGTACCTTCTGCTACACAAGTAAGTGGAGATTCCGCTGTAAATACAGGAACCTTAAGTTCTTGACTAAGAACCTGCGAAAAACCATCCACTAAAGCACCACCACCAGTAAGTACTATACCTTTATCAATAATATCAGCAGAAAGTTCCGGAGGAGTCTGTTCAAGTATACCTTTTACTGCATGAATAATAGTATATACGCTCTCTCTAAGAGCCTCTTCTATCTCATCACTAGTAAGAGTAATAGTATGTGGAAGACCAGTAACTAAATCTCTTCCCCTAACCTCCATCTTTTCATCCCTTGATCCAGGAAATACTGTACCAATAGTAATTTTAATATCTTCAGCAGTTCTTTCACCAACTAAAAGTTTATATTTATCTTTAATATATTTTACAATATCATTATCAAAAGCATTACCCGCTATTCTAATAGAAGCACTATTAACAATGCCACCTAAAGATAAAATAGCAATATCAGTAGTACCACCACCAATATCAATAACCATATTACCACTAGGTTTGGAAATATCCATTCCTGCACCAACAGCAGCTACTTTAGGTTCTTCTTCAAGAAAAACCTTTTTAGCCCCTGTCCTCTCAGCAGCTTCCTTAATAGCATTCTTTTCTACTTGTGTAATATTAGAAGGACAGCAAATAAGAATTCTAGGTCTAGAAAAAAAACTTTTACCATTAACTTTTTTAATAAAGTAATTAAGCATAACTTCTGTAGTATCATAATCCGCTATTACACCATCTTTCATAGGTTTAATAGCTTTAACTTTACCTGGAGTTCTACCAAGCATCTCGTGAGCTTCAGTACCAACAGCCAAAGGTTTCTTCGTTTCAGCATCAATAGCAACTACAGATGGTTCATTTAAAACAATGCCCTGACCCTTAATATAGATAAGTACATTAGCAGTTCCTAAGTCAATACCAATATCTTTGTTAAACATAAAATCACCATCCTTATTTCCATTTTACCACAATTTAACAGTTTTTAATACAAATATTACACTTTTCTCTTCAAAAACTTTCTTTTTGTCGACTCTCCTCCCTTAATATGCTTAATATCAGCATGAAATTCCATAATACTTGACACTTTTTCATACAAATTTTTGTCAATCAAAGAAAGTCTATATCGCATATCATTATGTACAGTACTCTTAGATACGCCAAATACTAAAGAAGCATCCCTAACCGTTTTATCATTAATAATAATATACTTTGCTTCATCAATTACTCTGTTATATATTCTATTATTCATATATTCACCTATAGTATTATATTAAATAAAGAATATATTTATGAAAAAAGATAAAACTATAATTCATCTAAAGATTTATTATAGAATTCTTCAGGATTAACAATTTTACCCTTATGATATAATTCAAAATGTAAATGATTACCCATATCTTTCTCTATATTAGATAATCCACTTTTAGCAATAATTTGTCCCTGAATAACTTTATCATCTTTACTAACAGTAACATCAGATAAACTTTGATATACACTAATTAGATCATTATTATGTCTAATCTCAATAGTAGTACCCATAATATCATTATTTTCAACCGAAATAACAGTACCATCTAAAATACTAATAACGTCAAAAACATTATCACTAGCATAATCAACTCCTGAATTTTGCATATAAGTATTCTCATAGAATATAATAGCTTTTTCCTGATTATCAGTAGAATCCTTATAATCATAGAAAAATTTAGCTACCCTAACATCAGCACTAAGATATGGCTTAACAATAGTATTATTAGTACTAACTACTGGAATATCTCTATTAGCCCCCTCAGTAATCTCACCATCAACATATTTAATATTATTATCTTTCTTAGAAAACAATAAATTATTAGCAAACTTACCTACAAAAAACATACTAAATAAAAATGCCAATACCAAAGTACCATATATTACAGGTACAAAAAATGATTTAATTCTTCTATTTCTCATCTTATCACCTCTAATATAATTGTTTCCTAAAACCAAAATAATATACATTAATTTTCCATTTTTTTAATTTCAGTACCAGAATAATAATATTTCAAAATATCTTTATAACCATAACCTTCTTGTGCCATACCAAGAGCACCATATTGACTCATACCAACACCATGACCATATCCAGTAGTAGAAATAATAATATTATCACCATCTTTTTTTAAAGAAAAATCAAGTGATCTAAGACCTAATTTATCATATAAACTTTTCCCAGTAAATTCCTTACCATTAATACTAAGTGTAACAATTCTATTAGTACTACTTCTTTTAAGAACTTTAAAATCAAAAGAATCACTATAAGAAAGACCTAACTTTTTATAAAAAGAATTAATATCCATTGAAGTATTGTTTCTAAATGCCGAACTAGTCTTTTCATCCCAAGAAGATTTAACACTTTTTAAATATGGCAAATCAACATTAAATACCAAAGAAGCCGTTTCAGTATACCCATTACTAGTAGAAAAAAACAAAGCATCAATTACTTCACCATCATATTCCAAATATTCCATACTCGTCTCATTAACAACTTCTCTAAGTTTATTAATATTATTAATATAATCCTCACCCCAAGCATCTTTCAAATAATTATCATCCAAATACACCTGATTCATAATAGAATCAACAACATCATAATCATTATCTTTATTATACTCCATTCTTTTAAATGCATAACTTCTCGCCGCTACTGCTTGTGCTTTAAAAGCTTCTTTATCAAAATAAATAGGCATCTCACCAGCTAAAACACCAACAATATATTCTTCAAAAGGAATAGAATCAATATTTCCTGTGCTCATTCTTTTAACTCTAATAATAGTATTAGACATATATTTAATTTTTATTTCTTCTTTTTCATCTATTTTATAAAAATTAACAATCAAAAAAGGAATAAAAATAATAATAACAGTAATAAAAATAATCTTTTTCATATCATAACCTCTATCTAATTATATGATATAGAAAAAGAAAAAACTGTCAAAAAAAAGAAATGATATTATTTACCATTTCTTAACATTTCAAATTTAACATTAGGAGTAAGTCCTATAATACCAGGATCTTTCTCATTAATAAAGGCCAAATCAAATAAAGTACCTCTATTAAAACCAACATTACCTCCTCTATCAAGAACAATTCCTATAAAATCATCCATACCAGGAACATTACTAATTCTAAAAATAGAATAGAATGGAAATGATGGATCTGCTGCTAAAATTCTAACAGTACCAAATTCATTATCATCATAATACATAGATTCATTTAAATTATGACCTGCAGCTGTATATCCAGAACAACCATAACAATTAGCACCATACCCAGTTAAATTACCAACTACAGTATTAAGTACCTCTCTATCATAAAATAAACCTGAAGAACTAGGAGTAGTCGGAGTCTCAGGAACAACAACACTAGTATCAACAGAACTAAGAAGCAATTCTTCACTTTTAAATAAAGTCATTGTCTTATCTGCCATTTTGTCAAAATTATTATTACCAATAGTTATATTTTGCTTATTAGCGCCACCTGAAAAAACAAGTGTCAAAAATAAAGTAACTACTAATAACTGTGAAGAAATAGTTATAACCTTAACAGTTACATTCTTCATTAATCTCACCTCATTAATATTTTAGAACATATTAATTGTATCATTTTTCGCAAAAAAAGTCAAATACGGCCTCCGCATTAGCAGTAGTAACCCTAGCAATATCAAGGCCTGAAGTCCCTTTTATACTTGCAATCTCATCAGCAATAATGGGTATATATTTAGGATTATTATCCTCTCCTCTATGAGGAACTGGAGCAAGATACGGACTATCAGTCTCTAATAAAATATATGCTAAATCAGTATCTTTTACCACTTCTTTAATAGTCTTAGCATTTTTATAAGTAATTATACCTCCAATACCAATTTTATATCCAAGTTTAATAAATTCCCTAGCCATTTCTACAGAACCACTAAAACAATGTATACTTCCCTTTAAATTATATTCTTTTAAAATATTATATGTATCTTGTATAGAATCTCTACTATGAACAATAATAGGTTTATCATACTTTTGTGCAATATCTAATTGTTTCCTAAAAACCATAATTTGTTTTTCTCTATCAGTATTATCATAATGATAATCAAGCCCAATTTCACCAACAGCAACAATTTTAGAATTATTAATATTCTCTTCTAAAAAAGAAAAATATTCATCATTAAAATCATCAAGTTCAGTAGGATGAAATCCAATAGCCCCATATATAATATCATATTTATTAACAAGTTCTAAAACCTCTTTATTTGAAACTATATCACATCCATTAACAATAATCCTATTAACATTATTATCTTTACATTCAGAAATAACTTTTTCAATATCATCATAGTATTCACTAAATACATGACAATGAGTATCAATATACATAAAAATCCTCCTAATAAAAAATCATACTAACTAATAGTATAATTATTTAATATTAATTTTAATAAAAATTTTAACAACAAGAAAACAAACTATTGATATATAAATAAAATCAATAATATTCTTATGATTAAAAATAAATAAAATAATAATACCACCAAAAACTAAAGATAACACCTTATAAATCATACTATGATTCTTACCATTAAACATAGCCAGTCTCCCTTTCAGTATTAGGTACTACAACAAAAATATAGCATAATTATCATCATATGTAAATAAAAATAAGTAAACTTTACATAAAAAAAGAACTAAGTAAACACTTAATTCTCAATTCTTTGAAATAAAACTTCAGCCTTATTAACTCTAGTACCTGACTTATATCCACCAAACTCACTAGTACTATCATAAGAAATATTATCAGTATTAATTTGATTAAATATCTTCTCACAAGTATCAGGAATAAAAGCTTGTAATAATACAGTACAAATTCTAATACACTCAACTAGATTATATAACACAGTAGCAAGTCTATCTTTTTTAGATTCATCTTTAGCAAGAACCCAAGGCATAGTCTCATCAATATATTTATTACAATCCCTAAGTACATCAAATATACTAGCAATAGCTTTAGAAACTTCTAATCCATTCATATAATTTTCAACAACATCTTTTAATCCTATAGTCTCTTCAATTAACTTATTATCAACTTCTTCATTAACCTTAGTATTAGTAACAACACCATCAAAATATTTATTAGCCATACCAATAGTTCTATTAACCAAATTACCAAGTATATTAGCAAGATCTCCGTTAGTTCTATTAATTAAAGCTTCTTCAGAAAAATTACCATCACTACCAAATGGAACCTCTCTTAAAACAAAATATCTAACAGCATCAACACCATAAGCATCAATATACTCTCTAGGATCTTTATAATTACCTAAACTCTTAGATATTTTACCCCCATTAATAACTAACCATCCATGTCCAAATACCTTATCAGGTAACGGTAAATCAAGAGCCATCAACATAATAGGCCAAATAATAGTATGAAATCTTACTATTTCCTTACCAACTATATGTAAGTTAGCAGGCCAATACTTCTTAAATAATGAATCATCTTCACTTAAATATCCTAAAGCTGATATATAATTAGCCAAAGCATCAATCCATACATAAACAACATGTTTAGGATCAAAAGTAACAGGAATTCCCCAATCAAAAGTAGTTCTAGATACACATAAATCTTCAAGTCCAGGCTTAATAAAATTATTAAGCATCTCATTCTTTCTAGATTCAGGTTCAATAAAAGTAGGATGTTCTTCATAAAATTTAACTAATCTATCTTGATATTTAGAAAGTTTAAAGAAATACGCTTCTTCAGATACCTCATTAACATCCCTACCACAATCAGGACATTTTCCATCTATAAGTTGTGTCTCAGTCCAAAAAGACTCACAAGGAGTACAATATAATCCCTTGTATTCACCCTTATAAATATCCCCTTGATTATATAACTTCTCAAAGATTTTTTGAACGCATTCAACATGTTCTTTATCAGTAGTTCTAATAAATTTATCATAACTAATATTTAAACTCTTCCATAAATCTTTAGAATTAATAACAATCTTATCAACATACTCTTGAGGAGTAATACCAGCCTCTTCAGCCTTCTTTTGTATTTTTAATCCATGTTCATCAGTACCAGTTAAATAAAATACATCATAACCAGTAAGTCTCTTATATCTAGCAATAGCATCCGCTATTATAGTAGTATAACAGTGCCCAATATGAAAATTAGCACTTGGATAATATATAGGTGTAGTAATATAAAATTTTTCTTTATTCATTATAAATCATCTCCCTTATTATTAGTACTACCAATTCCACCTTCTCTTAAATCAGTAGTATTATCATCATCAGTAATTAAATATGGTATAAATATACCTTGTACAAATCTATCTCCCTTTTTAATCTCAATAACCTCATCCCCTTCATTCTCTAAACATACAAAAATATGACCACCATTACTAGAATTACCATAGTAATCAGCATCAATAATACCAACCTGATTACACATCCGTACATTATACTTAAATCCTAAACTGCTTCTAATAAATATACCAAGAAATTCATTATTATTCATCATCACCCTAATACCAGTAGGAATAACCTTTCTCTCCCCTGGTTTCAAAGTAACAGAAATAACACTATAAAAGTCATAACCAGCACTACTAATAGTATCCCTTTTAGGTAAAATAACATCATCATAATTACCATTAGGTATATCTCTAATAAAAGCATCTCTATCAATAATTTCAAACCTTCTCATATAAACCTCCAATAAAAAAATAAGATAGTCAAAGGACGAATAATATCCGCGGTACCACCTTATTTTATGTAACATACACTCATTAAGTTATAACGTAACAACCGTCTATACCTATTAGATATAAAAGCTCCAGAACCATTTATAATAACTTTCATTATCTATTTCCACCAACCATAGACTCTCTATAAACTAATATTATTACTCTTTCCTTCATCGCATTACGAAAATATTTTACCACAATAAAAACATAATTACAATAGAAAATCAACTTTTTTTATAATCCATGCTTATATATAATATATATGGTTGATATCTTGTTGTTAGACTACCATAGGCTAACAACAACACTCTAAGACTAAAGACTTAGAGTGAACAAAAAATAAATAATATTAATCAACAAATTGTTTACTAAGTAATTTAGACAAAACAATACACATCTTATCCTCAACATCACTGATAGGAACATCAGTAGAAATAAGAATAACACTACCTATAGCATCACCATTATCAACAATAGAAGAAAAAGTATAATACCCAACCTCTTCCTCATCATTAATAATCTGAAAAGACTTCTTCTGTTTCTCAAAAAAATTATCTCTTCTTTCAATAGATCTCTCAGTAAACTCATTAATTTCCTTATCCAAATACTTCTTCTTTAAAGGACCAGTAGCTGCTATAACCTTATCCCTATCAGTAACAATAATATTATGTTTAATAATCTGATTAAAAGCCTCAACATAATCAATAGAAACATTCTTTAAACTTTCAATCTGAGAATACTTCTTCAAAATAATAGAATCATTTTCCAAATATATCTCTAAACTTTCACCATTCTTAATTCTAAGATTCTTTCTAATCTCTTTTGGAATAACAATTCTTCCCAACTCATCAATCCTTCTAATTATACCAGTAGTTTTCATTTATTTCACCTATACTTTCTCTATTTATTTTGTCAAATAACTAAAGAATTATACAATAAACAAAAAAATTAAAGAAATAATCTTTAATCTTTAATATCTTTAATAATTTTATCTAATAATTCATTAAAATAAAATATAAAATGTTTATCTAATTTTACAATATCTAATATAATATGTATTTTACCATCAATATAAGAAAATCTAAATTGTTTACATATCTCATATGCACTAAAGAATAACAATTCACCATCAACTTTAGCAGAAACATCTTTAGGTAAAACAATCTCAACATAACTTTTATTTTGTTTACTCTCAGTAATATTAAGTTCTTTAGCTTGTTTCTCAAACCACTCTTCATGCATATAAATAACCATATCATCAGTAACTTTACCAAATCTATTGCTAAGTGTCTCCTTAATTTTATTAATATCCTCTATTGAATTAATGCTATTAATCATCTCATGAATCTCAATCTTAATCTCATCATCAGGAACATAATCATCATCAATATGCGTGTCAACTTCAATTAAAGGTTTATTTAACACATCATCATTTTCTTCTATCTTAACACCCTTTAATTTATCAACTTCCTCTTTTAACATCTTAAGATATAAATCAATACCAATACTATCAATAAATCCCGATTGTTCACTACCTAATATATCACCCGCTCCACGTATAGATAAATCCCTCATAGCAATTTTAAATCCACTACCAAGTTCCGTAAATTCCTTTATCGTATTAAGTCTCTTAACTGCCAAATCATTAAGTTCTTTCTTACCACTATACATCATATAAGCATAACCAATCCTATCACTTCTACCAATTCTACCTCTAATCTGATATAACTGTGATAAACCAAAATGATCAGCATCAAGAATAATCAAAGTATTAACATTAGGAATATCAATACCAGTCTCTATAATAGTAGTACATAAAAGAATATCAAATTCATGGTTAATAAAATCAATCATAATATTTTCCAAATGATCCTTAGTCATTCTGCCATGTGCATATCTAATAGTGGCCTCTGGAACAAGTTTATGTATTTCATCTAACTTATTATCTAGTCTATCAATATTATTATATAAAATAAATACCTGTCCCTCTCTAGATAACTCCTTATATATAGCATCTTTAATAATATTTTTATTTTCCGGTATAACATAAGTTTGAATAGGTCTTCTCTTCTCAGGAGGAGTCTCAATAAGAGCAAGTCCTCTAATACCAGACATAGACATTTGCAAAGTTCTAGGTATTGGAGTAGCAGACAAAGTAAGAACATCTATAGAACTCTTATATTTCTTAATCTTTTCCTTATGAACAACACCAAATCGCTGCTCCTCATCAATAACAAGCAACCCCAAATCCTTAAAATCAATCTTATCATTAAGAATCTTATGAGTACCAAATAAAATATCAATTTTTCCTTCATTTAACTTTTCAAGTATTTTTCTTTGCTCTTTAACAGAAGTAAATCTATTAAGAAGAGCAATATTAATAGGAAAATCAATAAATCTATTCAAAGCCGACTTATATTGTTGACTAGATAAAATAGTAGTAGGACATAAATATGCTACTTGTTTACCATCATTAACAGCCTTAAATATTGCTCTAAAAGCAACTTCTGTTTTACCATACCCAACATCTCCACATAGAAGCATATCCATCGGTTTATTTTTTTCCATTTCCCTCTTTATAATTTCCGTAGCTCTAAGTTGATCAGAAGTAGGAACATAACTAAACTTACTTTCAAATAAAATTTGATTTTCATCATCATGTGAAAAAGCATACCCACTAGAAGCCTCTCTCAAAATAGAAACCTTAATAAGATCCGCTGCTATACTCTCTAATTTCTTCTTAACCCTAGCCTTCCTCTTATTCCAAGAATCAGTACCAAGTTTATCTAACTTAAAGAAAGCACCCTCTTTTCCATTAAATTTAGTAATCTTATCAATCTTTTCAACAGGTAAATATAGAATATCATCATCAGCATATAATAACTTAATATAGTCCTTCTTCATTCCATTCTTAACCAAAGTACATATCTCAATATATTTACCAATACCATGATCAATATGAACAATTAAGTCTCCCTTTTCCAAATTATCAATATTACTAATCTTAGTACCAACCTTATATTTACTCTTTACTTTTCTTTTATCTTCAACCTTACCAAACAAATCATTAACAGACATAACAACATAATTATCAAAAATAAAACCACCATAAATATATTTATTAACAAAATTAATCTTATTATTAATAATATTATTCTCATCAGTAAATATAATATCATCAAGTTCCAAATAAGTGACAATCCTCTTAACAACATTCCTATCATCAACACATAATATAACAGTTTTACCACTTTTAATATACCTAATTAAATCTAACTTTAACTTTTCAAAATTACCACAATAATTCTCAATACTATATGAAACATATTTCTTATTATTAACATCTAAATCTATTAAATTATCTATATCAAGAATATAAATATTATGTTTATTAGAAATATCTTCAATATTCCACATATAATTAGTCTTAATATCATCATCAAGTTCACTATCATATTCCAATATATTCTCTCTAAGTAAAGAATAACTATTAATAATCTGATTATAATCATAATAAAAAATAACACCATCCGAAACATAATCCCAAAGTCCACTTACAGAATCAGAATAATTAAGTAAATATTTCTGTTTTCTAATTATATTATCCTCTATTTTACCATCAATTAAAAACTCCGTATAAGGATATATTTTAACACTATCAACAGAAGTATTAGATATCTGATCCTCTAAATCAAAATATTTAATACTATCAATAGTATCCCCCCAAAACTCTATTCTAATAGGATTATCAAACTCAATAGGAAATATATCAATAACATATCCCCTAATAGCCATTTCTCCTGTCCTACTAACGACAGGTACCTTCTCATAACCTAAATCAAATAATTTATTAATAAAATCATCTCTATCAATATCCATATCTTTATTAATATCAATAATCTTATTCTTATATAACTTAGTATTAGGTAAATATCTAAGTATACCCATCAAATTAGTAACAACAATATATTTACCACTACCAAGTAATTTATTCAAAGTAGTAAGTCTATCAATAACAAATTCTGGACTAATATCAGTAACTTCACTAGTAATAAAATCATCCATCGGAAAAAATAAAACTTTATTAGTATAGTTAAGTAATCTATTATAAACATCGTTAGCCTCATATAAAGAATTAGTTATAACCAAATTATTTTTTTTATTTTTAATAAAATAATTATAAATATATAAAGAATTAAGTTCCTTATTTAAACCCGTAACAGCATAATTATCCTTACTATCAATATCAAATAGATTATTAAAAATTCCCATAAATATTCCTCCTTTCCAAGACTAAAAGATACATATTAATGTATCTTATTATAAATCGTTCTTTTTATTCATACTATTATAAATTTGTTTCAATCTAGCAATATCACAATTAACAAAATCCTCTAATAAATTACCTACTTTAGCATAAACTTCATCAAGTACTTCCCTTTGTTCTTTACTAAATTTACCAAGTACACAATCAATAGCATCTATCATTCTATCTTTTCCATATATTCCAATTTTAAATCTAACATAGTCTCTAGTCTGAATAGCCTTAGTAATACTCTTAAGCCCATTATGTCCTCCACTAGAACTATTATTAACAACCTTAATCTTACCTAATACCATATCCAAATCATCATGCATTATCAAAATATCTTGACTATTAATATTATAAAAATCAACAATCTTTTTAACAGCATTACCAGATAAATTCATATAAGTCAAGGGTTTAGCCACAATTACCTTTTCACCATTAATATTAATATCAAATATATCCGCCTCAAATTTTCTTTCAGTCCTAAAAGAACAATCATATTTTTTAGCAAACATATCTGCAAGTTCATAACCAATATTATGTCTTGTATTTTCATATTCCTTTCCAGGATTTCCAAGTCCCACTACTAACTTCATTATTTTTCCTCCTTATGATATTCTTTATATACTTCATTTTTAGGTATCTTTCTATCTTTAGCTACTTTTTTAATCGCAGTCATAACATCTAATCCAGCCTTAATATACAAGTTAGCAGCTTCTTTAATAGACAAATTATCATCAATAAACTTTTCTTCACATCCACTTACAACAATAACAAATTCCCCTTTTTCAGGAACATTCCTAATAACATCACTAAGTTTTCCCCTATATACAGTTTCAAACTTCTTAGTAATTTCTCTAGAAATACTAATATCTCTATCACCAAATACTTCTAACATCATATTAAGTGTTTTCATAATACGATGTGGTGCTTCATAAAAAATCATAGTATATTCATTATCTTTAAGCATTTCTAATTCATCTCTACGTTTAGAATCCTTACTATTTAAGAAACCATAGAATAAAAAAGGTTGTGGTGATATACCAGATGCAATCAAAGCACATACAAAAGCAGTAGCTCCAGGTAATGCAATAACATTATAATTATTATCACTAATATACTTAACCGTTTTATATCCAGGATCACTTATAATAGGAGTTCCTCTATCAGTAACTAATCCAACAGAGTATCCATTTTTCAAATATTCAAGTACCTTCTCTTTTAAAATATCTTCATTATGTTCATGTAAAGAAATAAGTTTCTTTTTAATACCAAAATTATTAAGTAAATTAAGCGTAACTCTCGTATCCTCAGAAAAAATAACCTCTACTTCTTCTAATACTTTTACAGCCCTATAAGTCATATCATCCAAATTACCAATTGGTGTAGGAATCAAATATAAACTAGGCGTATTATTATAACTATTTTGTATCATGAGTATCATCTCCAAACATATTCTTTATTTCAATATTATAGTTACCATCACTATCATAAACAATCAAAGGATAAATCATCTTTAATCCTTTTTTACCACCTTTTACAAACTCAATAAGCATTAAATCACTATTTCTATTCTCTTTAGGATAAATAAATCTAATTTTCTTAGCCATAAAACCATATTTACTAGCAGTATCCAATATTTGAGTTAATCTTTCAGTTCTATGAACCATTGCTAACCTACCATTAGTTTTAAGTACCCTTTTAGATATAGTAAATATATCATCTAAATTAAGAAGTTTCTCATGTCTAGCAATAGCCTTCACCGAATTAACATTTTCAAATAAAGAATTATTAGTATCAAAATAAGGAGGATTACAAGTAATAACATCAAAATAATCATCACCAAATAAATTAATAACATTCTTAACATCATCATTAATAATAGTTATCTGCTTGTCCATCTTATTTTCAATAATAGATTTAACTCCCAAATCAAAAACAGATTTTTGTATCTCAACACCATAAATATTAGCCTTTGTCCTATAACTAAGAAGCATTGGAATAGGAGCATTACCAGTAGCAATATCTAAAATATTTTTGTCTCTTAAATTAATAGTTACAAAATTAGCAAGTAATAAAGAATCTAAAGAAAATTTAAAATAATCAGTATCTTGATAAATATAAGCATCTTTTAAATTTAAAAGATTATTCTTTACTATCATTAACATCTACCTGTACAATTTCATTATCCACAAATACCTTATATTTACCCGCTAATGGTTCAGAAGAAATAACCTTTCCCTCTTTACCATTTATTTTAACCTTTTTACCAACATCAGGAATATTTTTTCTAACCTCCATATACTGTTCATTTTCATAATTTAAACAACATAAAAGCCTACCACAAACCCCATTAATTTTAGTAGGATTTAAAGCAATACCTTGATTCTTAGCCATATTAATTGAAACAGATTCAAAATTAGTTAAAAAAGAACTACAACATAAAATTCTACCACAAGGACCAATACCACCAATTTCTTTAGCTTTATCCCTAACACCAATCTGTCTAAGTTCAATTCTTGTCTTCAAATTAGAAGCTAAATCTTTAGCTAATTTTCTAAAATCAATCCTCTCATCAGCCAAAAAACGGAAAATTAATTGACTCTTATCAAAATTATAATTAGCATCAATAATAGTCATATTAAGATTTTCTTTAAAAGAAAGTTCTCTACACTTTTCCAAAGCTTTCTTCTCATCCTGTATATTTCTCAAATGTTGTTGAAAATCCTTTTTAGTAGCTACCCTAACAACTTCAGGATAAGCATCATTCTCTCTTTTAGAATCAACTATTTCAACAATCTTACCAAACTTAAGACCCTTATCAGTATTAACAATAACAGTTAAATTAACCTTTAAATCTAAACCATTAGAATTAAAATAGTAAACTTTAGTATTATTATTAAACTTTACTCCTACTATTTTCATGAATTATCACCACACATATCTATAACCAATTTATCAATCAATAAATTAATATTCAAATTATACTTAATATTATTTAAAGTATCATTTAAAACTTTAATTTTATCACATAACACATCAATATCATTCATATTAGCAATCTTTATAATATTATCTTCGTAATCATTAAAAAATAATATCTTCATACCACTCTTATATCTAATAACATCATAATAAAAATAAATCATCAAATTAATACCAATAATGTTATAGTTTCTATCCTTAAAATTATTATGCCATAATTTCTTAGTATAAATTAAAGTATCTAACTTATAATTCTCAATATACTCAGTAAACCCAATAACATCATTTATAATCTTTTCTTTATTATCATCAGAAATATCATTATATCCATAACCAATAAGTAAATCAGATAAATTACTAATAGTATCATAACTACATTTCTTCTTATTTAATTTAATCACTTGACATCTAGAAATAATTGTAGGAAGAAGCATATTAATATTATCCGTAATCAAAATAGCAATAATATCATCAACAGGTTCTTCCAAAAATTTTAATATAGAATTAGCAGTCTGAACATTCATCTTTTCAGCAGATCTAATAATATAAATTTTCTTATTTCCTTCAAAAGCCTTATTATTAAATTCACTCTGTAAATCAAGTAATTGATCCTTCTTTATCCACATACCATCAGATTTAATAACCTTAACATCAACATAATTACCATCATCAATACGTTTACATATATTTTTAATATTATTATCATCAGTAATATCCATACAAATAATTTCTTTAACAAAAGATAAAACAATATCCATAACATCAGGATTACCATTAGAATCAAAAATATAAGCATGAGAAAGTTTATTATTTTTAATAGCATTATTAACCATATTATAAAAAATAGGTTGTCCATCTTTATATAGTTCTAACATAATTCACCTCTCAAAAAATTAAAATTGAAAACAAGCATAATCCAACTACTGCTGGTAAACCAAAAATACCAATTAAAATAATTGTAAACACATTAAAAGCAATAGTAATTCCTAATGGAAAAACAATAATATTATAAGTATAAATCATTAATATTGCAATTATAACTTTCTTAATAATCAAAAATAATTTGTTAAACATAACTCACCAATAAATTATATGATAATTATAATACTATATGTCTTTTCTCCCTTCAAGGGCAAACTCTAATGTCATAGCATCAATATAATCAATATCAGTACCCATAGGAATACCCGTAGCAATTCTAGTAATTTTAATATTTTTATTTTCTAATATTTTCTTTATATATTGCATTGTCGTTTCCCCCTCAATTGAAGGTTTAAGAGCCAAAATAATCTCTTCAATATTTTCTTTATCAATTCTAGAAATCAAACAAGAAATATTAACATCATCAGGTCCTATTCCCTCCAAAGGAGAAATAAGTCCACCTAAAACATGATATTTACCATTATAAATATTAATCTTTTCAAATAAAGAAATATCTTTTGCCTTTTCCACAACAAAGACTATCTTACTATTTCTATTAGAATCAGAACAAATATCACAAATATCATTTTCTGTAATATTTCCACATATAGAACAATTAGTTAGTTTATCTCTAACATCAATAATAGAGTCAGAAAAAGATGTCAATTTTTCTTTACTAAAATTTATTAAAGAAAAAGCAAGTCTCTCTGCTGTCTTTTCACCAATACCAGGTAAATCTTTAAAACAATCAATAATATTTTTTATACTATTAGGATACATTTTACATCAAACCATTTAACATATTACTATATTTACCAAGTTTTTCTTTTTTATCTTTTTCCATATTTTCAATAGCATTATTAACTGCTACTAAAATCATATCTTCTAACATTTCTTTATCATCTTGTTCTATACTATCAACATCTATATTAATAGAAATAAGTTTATTATTTCCACCAACCACAGCTGTCACCAATTGTGATTTACCTTCATAAGTTTTACTTTCTAACTCATTTTGTGTCTTTTCAATATCTCTTTGCATTTTTTTAGCCTGCATCATTATAGCTTGCATATTCATATTTATCGTTCTCCTTTATTATTTATATTCTATAATACTATCTCCTACTAAATCAATCAAATCATCAATAGAAGATTTTTTTCTCTTATTATTAGCATTATTTTCTATTTCTTTAACATTATATTTAATTCCTTTTTTTAAATCATCAATATATTTATTTTTAATACCTTTCCATCTATCGTTATCAACTGCAACAACATAAACCTTAGTATCAAAAATTTTTTCTAATAATTTTTCAGTAACCTCTAAATTACTATTAATTCTACTTGCTGTAGAAGGATAATTACAAGATAAAATTACATATTTACTTGATCCAACCACTATATTAGAATCCTTAAGTAATCCTGAAACAACAGAAAACTCTTCATCATCAATATAATCATCTAAACTATTCCATTTTGATTTAAACTCTTCTAATACATTTTTTGAAGCCAAAGCCAAGGAATTATTAACTCTAAGTTCAACTTGATCATCAGAAATAGAACTATCTTTTATTTCCCGGGAAATATTTTCTTTATCTTGGGAAATATTTTCTTTATCTTGGAAAATATTTTCATTTTTTTCTTTAATTATTTCCCGGGAAATAATTTTTTCATTATTTACAGCTACTCTTCCAAATTTCAAATCAGAATATTTAAGAATTGAAATCATAAATATAATTGAACTATGATTAGAAATTTTTATAGAATTTTGTACACCATTAAGGCTTTCTATTAAATCATATAAATCTTTATCATTATATTTATCAGAAACCAATTTGATATAATCGTTTTTAGTAGAAATACTTGATAAAATATTAGCATTTTTATACAAAATAACATCTTTAAGAAAAATAAGCATTTCTTCAACAAATTTATTAATATCTTTTCCAGATTCATCTAAATAGTCAACAAACTCTATTAATTTGACCTTATTATTATTCTTAACGTCATCTAATAATGTATAAAGTTCTTCATACGAAACCGAACCATTAACCTTATAAACATCATCAATAGTAATATTATCATTAGAATATGCTACCAATTGATCTAAAAAGTTTATAGCATCCCTCATTCCACCATCAGATAATCTTGCTATTTCATATAATGCATCATCATCAATAGTAATATCTTCAAGATTAGAAATTTCTCTAAGTCTCTCCACTATTTTTTTATCATCAATCTTAGAAAATCTAAATTTTTGACATCTTGAAGCTATAGTTAATGGTATTTTATGAGGCTCAGTCGTAGCTAAAATAAATATAACATGACTAGGAGGTTCCTCCAAGGTCTTTAAAAGCGCATTAAATGCTTGTGTTGTAAGCATATGAACTTCATCTATTATATAGACCTTATATTTAGAATTACTAGGAACTAAATTAATTTTATCCCTTAATTCTCTGATTTCATCAACACCATTATTCGAAGCAGCATCTATTTCAACAATATCATTACTATTCAAATAATTAAGACAATTATAACATTTCCCACATGGGTTACCATCCACTAAATTTTCACAATTAACTAATCTTGCAATAATTTTAGCAATAGTAGTCTTTCCCGTTCCTCTAGGTCCACAAAAAAGATAAGCATGGGACACTTTTCCAGAAACAATAGCATTCTTAATAACAGTAACAACCTCTTCTTGTCCATAAACACTATTAAAATCAACAGGTCTATATTTTCTATACAAAGCTAAATATCCCATAAAATACCTCCTACATAAACATTATACCACATAAAACAAAGAAAACATCATTTTTTTCTCTTTTTTTTAAAAAAATCAGATAATATTTCAGAGCATTTATTGCTTTTAATATAATTCAAAGAAACATATGGCTCTACAGTTGATTTATTATACATTTGTACGCCCTGTCTGATAGTGCCATAATAAATATTTTTAATTCTACTCTCCATAATAGCTCCAATACACATCATACAAGGCTCTAAAGTAACATATAAAGAGCAGTCATCTAACCTCCAACTCCCCAATTTTCGACACGCTCTGCTGATAGCCACTAGCTCAGCATGCCTTATAGCATCATTTTTTTCCTCTTTTTCATTGTATCCACAGGCAATAAGCTCATCTCCTCGAAATATAGCACAACCAACAGGTATTTCGTCCAAATTATAAGCAATTTTAGCTTGCTCAAAAGCCACTTCTAATTTATCAACATCCATCATAATATATTCTCCTCTATGTTCCACGTGGAACATAAAAAAATATTATCATAGTAATTATTAAATTTCAAAATATTATATTTTAAATCAAGCAAAACATTCAAAATTTCATGTTTCACGTGAAACATTAATTTATTTTCAAATTTTATTTACCATTTAATGCATAAAACATTTCTAATCAATATATTACTAAAAATTATTTCTATTAAATAATATTCTTTTTTAATGTCTAATTTAATATATTTTTTACATATATTAATTAACTGTTGATAACTCATGTTTCACGTGGAACATAGGTTATTTTTTTATAATTCAAAAATTACAAAAAAATATAAATAGCTTATTAAAATAAATAAAAATTGTTGATGAATTCATGTTCCACGTGAAACATTAAAATAATCATTTATCTAAAGCAAGTTATTATTAATTTCAAATATACAAAAAATAATAATTAAAATATATAAAAATAAAATACGTAATAATTTAATTTGAAAATTATATAGGAAAAAGCTGTTGATAATCTATGTTTCACGTGGAACATGAGTTATTATTTTATAATTAAATTTGTTATTAATAATCATTAATGAATAAAATACAATAATAAATATATATAATTCAAAAATCACATAACAAATATAAACGACTTTTAAAAATAAATAAAAAATTGTTGATAAATTCATGTTCCACGTGAAACATGAAAATTTTTAATAGATATTTTTAGAAATATGTTTGTTAAATATAAATAATAATTATTTCCAAAGATTAATTAAATTTATTTTTAATAATTAATTAATTGTTGATAATCAATGTTCCACGTGAAACATAAAAACAAGCATAATTAAAATATAGAAATATAAATAATCACATCAATTAAAACTATTAAATAATTCAAAATAAAAAATAACCAACCCTATGTTTCACGTGAAACATAAAGTTAATTATCAAATTATTATTACTATGTTTCACGTGAAACATAGCATAATTTTAAATCTAATTTATCAACAGGCATAAAAAAAGATACACACACTAAATAAATGTTAAAGCTGCTGACTTCCGTCCCTGACTTGGTTCCATCATTTAATGTTGTATCAACAAGTATTATATAACAATTCAAAAACATAGTCAACACAAGCAAATAGACATACAATTGTATGTCTATTTGCTTGTAGACTATATATAATAAACAATTTTATAAAATTAATAATTGCTTAATTATGATTTGAATTTAGTAATAAAAATTATTTCCCGGGAAATAAAATATAAAAATGAAGACACAAAGGCTTCATTTTTTACATTAAAGACTACAGACTTTAATGTACACTGAGAGATATAATATAGCTCGAAGTGAAAAAAAAGAAAGCTATTCACTTTCCTTTTCAATATTTTCACCATTAATATTATCATCAATAACTTCTTCTCTATCAACAATAGAAGTAGAACTAACAATACTATCTTCTTTTAAATTAATAAGTTTAACACCTTGAGTAACTCTACTCATAGTAGAAATCTTATCAACAGCCAATCTAATAATAATACCAGAATCAGTAATAATCATTAAGTCTTTACTATCATCAACAGTCTTAAATGACACAATAGAACCATTCTTTTCAGTAATATTAACAGTCTTAACACCTTTACCACCACGATTAGTAATTCTATATTCATCAACAGGTGTCTTCTTACCATAACCCTTTTCAGTAATAACAAGTACATACTCATTAGGTTCAACAATCTCCATACCAACAAGTATACCACCATCAAGATTAATACCTCTAACACCAGAAGCACTTCTACCCATAATTCTAACAGCACTTTCATTAAATCTAACCATTCTACCATTAGAAGAAGCCATTAATATCTCATCATTACCAGTAGTTTTCTTAACAGATACAAGTTCATCATTATCTTTTAAAGTAATAAACTTCTTCCCGTTAGTCCTAATACTATCAAATTCAGATATATCGGTCCTTTTAATTAAACCATTCTTAGTAGCAAAAACTAAACATTTGTATTCATCATCATTAGATATTTTCAATAAAGAAGTAACCTTTTCATCTTTATCTAAAGATAACAAATTAATAATAGGTAATCCCTTAGATTGTCTACTATATTCAGGAATTTCATAACCCTTAATTCTATATACTTTACCCATATTAGTAAACATAAGAATATAATCATGACTAGTAGCATTAATCAAATGCTCTACAAAATCTTCTTCATTAGTAGCCATACCTTTAACACCCATACCACCTCTATTTTGGGTTTTATAAGTATCAGCAGGTAATCTCTTAATATAACCCTTATTAGTTAAAGTAATAACAACATTCTCAACAGGAATTAAAGATTCATCTTCAATATAATCAATAGCAGTCATATCAATATGTGTTCTTCTCTCATCAGCATATTTATCTTTAATTTCAAGCATTTCAGTCTTAATAACTTCAAGAATTTTCTCTTCACTAGCTAATATTTCTTCTAATTCCTTAACTAATTTTTCAAGTTCAGCAATCTCTTCTTCAATCTTAGATTTTTCAAGTCCAGTAAGTCTCTTCAATCTCATATCAAGAATAGCTTGAGATTGAACCTCTGATAAAGCAAAATTAGACATAAGTCCAGCTTTAGCCTCATCGTCATCAGCAGACTCTCTAATAATCTTAATAACTCTATCAATATTATCAAGAGCAATCTTTAAACCATCTAAAATATGCAATCTATCTTTATATCTCTTTAAATCAAATTGACATCTACGATAAATAACATGTTTCTGATGATCAATATACTTCTCAATAATCTCTCTTAAACCAAGAGTTCTAGGACTACCATCAACAAGCATTAAAAAATTAATACCATAAGAAGTTTGAAGCTGTGTATGCTTATATAAATTATTCAAAACAACGTTAGCATTAGCCTCTTTCTTAACATCAATAACAATTTTAATACCCTCTAAAGCCGATTCATCACTTAAATTAGAAATACCATCAATAACCTTATCTCTAACAAGTTCACCAATTCTTTGAATCAAAGCCTTCTTATTAACTTGATATGGAAGTTCTGTAATAACAATTCTGTGCTTATTATGAGTCTCTTCTACAGTAGCCATACCTCTAATAGTAATAGCTCCTCTACCGCTCTCGTACGCCCTTTTAATACCACTATTACCAAGAATAACACCAGCAGTAGGAAAATCAGGTCCCTTAATATACTGCATAAGTTCAGTAACAGTAATATCTGGATTATCAATATAAGCAACACATCCATCAATAACTTCACCCAAGTTATGTGGTGGAATATTAGTAGCCATACCAACAGCAATACCCATATTACCATTAACTAATATATTAGGAAATCTGCTAGGTAAAACAACAGGTTCCTTTCTCTGACCATCATAATTTTCCGAAAAATCAACAGTATCCTTATTTAAATCTCTTAAAAGTTCCATCGATATCTTAGCAAGTCTAGCTTCAGTATAACGACTAGCAGCAGCACCATCACCATCAATAGAGCCAAAATTACCATGTCCATCAACAAGAGTATGTCGATAAGTAAAATCTTGTGCCATTCTTACCATAGATTCATAAATAGCAGAATCACCATGTGGATGATAATGACCCATAACAGCACCAACAGCATTAGCAGATTTCTGATATTTCTTATCAGGAGTCATACCCTCTTCATATAAAGTATATAAAATTCTTCTATGAACAGGCTTAAGACCATCTCTAACATCAGGAAGAGCTCTTGCAACAATAACACTCATCGAATAATCAAGGAAAGACTTTCTCATTTCGCCAACAATATTAACAGCTACTTTTCTATCTCTTTCATGATTATTATCCTCACCCATATCTTCTATATTTAAATTTTTATCTATATTCTTATCTTCCATCATAAACCTCCTATATATCCAAATTCTCTACAAATAGAGCATTATCTTCAATAAACTTTCTTCTAGGTTCAACTTCTTCACCCATAAGTAACTGGAATGTTTCATCAGCAAGAATAGCATCATCCAAAGTAACTTGTTTTAATATTCTCTTATCAATACCCATTGTTGTTTCTCTAAGTTCTTCTGGATTCATCTCTCCTAAACCTTTCATTCTACCGATTTCATACTTCGTATTAAGAGGTAAAGAAGCTAAATATTCATCTCTTTCCGCTTCATCAAGTACATATTTAATATTTTTACCATGTTTAATTGAATATAAAGGTGGTTGTGCAGCATATATATGTCCATTCTCTACTAATGGCTTAAAATATCTATAAAATAAAGTAAGCAATAATGTTCTAATATGAGCTCCATCAACATCAGCATCAGTCATAATAATTATCTTATAATATCTTAATTTAGATATATCAAATTCTTCACCAATACCAGTACCTAAAGCCGTAATCATAGTTCTAATCTCTTCATTAGCAAGAATTCTATCTAATCTAGCCTTCTCTACATTAAGTATTTTACCTCTAATAGGAAGAATAGCCTGTGTAATAGGATCTCTTCCCATCTTAGCACTACCAGCGGCAGAATCCCCCTCTACAATAAACATTTCTGATATAGTAGCATCTTTAGAAGAACAATCAGTAAGTTTACCCCAATAATTAGTAATTTCAAGTCCACCTTTTCTTCTAGTTAACTCTCTAGCTCTTCTAGCAGCTACTCTAGCTCTAGCAGCAGTCATTGACTTTTCTATTATAATTTTAGCATCATTAGGATGTTCCATTAAAAATCTCTCAAATGCCTTAGCAAATATACTAGCAGCTACTTTTCTAACTTCACTATTACCAAGTTTAGTCTTAGTTTGTCCCTCAAATTGAGGTTCAGGTACTTTAGCAGATATAATCATTGTTATACCTTCTCTAACATCATCACCGCTAAGAGGCTCATCATTATCTTTAAGTATTTTATTTGCTTTAGCATAATTATTAATAATTCTAGTTAAAGCCAGTTTAACACCATCTTCATGAGTTCCACCTTCAGGAGTAATAATATTATTAACAAAAGAGTAAACAGTAGCATTATATCCATCATTATATTGAAGAGCTACTTCTATTGAAATATCATTTTCCATTCCTTCAACATATACAATATCTTCATGAATAGGAGTCTTATTTTTATTTACATAAGCAACAAACTCTTTAATACCACCTTCATAAACAAAAGTATCAGATTCTCCTGTTCTATCATCCATAAGAATAATTCTAAGTCCTTTATTTAAGAAAGCAAGTTCCCTAGTTCTAGTTTTTAATGTTTCGTAATTAAAAGTAGTAGTCTCTTTAAATATTTCATCATCAGGCATAAAAGTTACTGTCGTACCAGTTCTATCTTCACTACATTCTCCTATTACCTTTAAAGGTTCTACAGTATGTCCACCATTAGCAAACTTAATATAGTGAACTTTTCCATCTTTATAAACAGTTACTTCTACCCATTTACTAAGAGCATTAACTACAGATGCTCCAACACCATGTAATCCACCAGATACTTTGTAGCCACCACCACCAAATTTACCACCAGCATGTAATACTGTATATACTGTCTCAACTGTAGATAATCCTGTCTTAGGATGTACTTCAACAGGTATACCTCTACCATCATCTTTAACAGTAACAGAACCATCTTTATTAACAATTATTTCAATATCATCACAATATCCTGCTAAAGCCTCATCGATAGCATTATCTACTATTTCCCAAACTAAATGGTGTAATCCTTTCTCACTAGTACTACCTATATACATACCAGGTCTTTTTCTTACTGCTTCAAGTCCTTCTAATACTTGAATATCCGAAGCATCATAATGTTCATTACTATTCATTTTTTATCACCTTCCTGCATCAAATTATTTCCCGGGAAATAATTTTACCATTTTCTATTTTATAAACATTAGCTTTATTTCTCACATTTTTATCAATATTTTCAATATCTGTAGTAGTAACTATTGTTTGAATATCATTATCTAAATATTTAATTACCTTATTTCTCTTATCAATATCTAATTCACTAAATATATCATCCAAAAGTAAAATAGGCGTATCAGATAAAACATCCGTAAATAATTTAACTTCTGCTAACTTAAGAGCAAGTACAGCACTCCTTATTTGCCCATTTGAACCATATAAAGATAAATTCTTCCCATTTAAATCAAAATAAAAATCATCTCTATTAGGTCCAATAAAAGTAATCTTATACTGAATTTCTCTTGATAAATTACTTTTAAGTTTATCTTTAAACATATCTTTATCTAAATTACTAACATTAGAAGTATATATCATCTTAAGTCCTTCTAATCCTGTAATAGAACTAAATATATCATCTATATATTTATTAACTAAGTCTACATATTTCCTTCTAAAATTATAAATAACTATTGATAAACCAATATATTTATCATTAAGAATATCTAAATAATTCATATCACTCTCTTTATTAATATTAATAATCTTCAAAAATTCATTTCTTTGACGTAAAACTAAATTATAATTATTTAAATTTGCTAAATAAATCTTATTAATTTGACTAATTTGAATATTAAAGTATTTTCTTCTACAAGATGGACTATCTTTAAATATTCTAATACTATCACTACTAAAAAGAATAACATTCATCTTAGAAATATAGTCACTTAATTTTTTGATCTCTTTTTTATTTATCTTAACAACCTTACCATTCTCATTAATTAATAGTTCAAGTTCATCATAAGAACCATTATAATCAACAATTCCTTTAATCATTGAATATCTACTATTAAAATTAATAAGATTCTTATCACTAATAGATAAAAAAGACTTCGTAACAGCAAGTACATAAATAGATTCTAGTAAATTAGTTTTTCCCTGAGCATTATCTCCTATTATAATATTTAAATTATTATTAAGTTCTAATAAAATATCATCATAATTACGATAATTTTTTAAATAAATTTTTTGTAATTTCAATATAAAGTTATTTTCTTGCCCATATTTTCACCTTTACTAATCTCATGTACCCCTATACATATATAATTATACCATATTTCAATAAAAATTAAAAGAAAAAAAACATATTTTCTATGTATTTTTTCCTTATTTTTCAACGGTTTTTCTCATAATTCCATTTAGGTATTTTTCTATCTTTATACACTTAGTAATTTGATTATCAATCGTAGTATAAGGTACCTTAATATTCATCTCTTTACCATTATCAAAATATATTTTTGTACCATTACTTTCTTTAACATATCTAGTAATATTATTATAAGCAAGCCATATACATTTCTTAGAACTAGGAGTACATGTAGGAAAGAAAATAATCATATTATAAGAAGATACAATAATAGGAGTCTTAATATAATAATTAAAAATATCAATAACAAATTGCCTCTGAATATTATAAGAATTACCATAAAAATTACACCCATATTTAAGTAATTTAAGACAATCAATACTCAAATAAAAATCCTTATTCTTCTCTACAACATAAGTACCATATCCATTAGAAGTAAAGCACAAAACATCATCAGTAATAATATAATTTCTCATAAAATCCCCCTCTCCACATATAAAAATATGTACCATGTATTAAAGCATATAATCATGTCGAATTTTATCAAAATATGTCGTAAATTATCAAAAATTTTTCTTTTCTTAACATTTCTATCATCAAAATTACTGTTTTATCACAAAAAAAATAGATAAAAGAATCAAATCTCTTATCTATTCAACAAATATAAATTAAAATTAGCAAGTCTTAATAGGTAAAACAAGTTGTACCAAAGAACCATCTTCATTACTCTTAATAACAATAGGAGAACTATCATTATTCATACATAAAACTATCTTTTCTTTAT
>OLPF01000945.1_pt1 | contig 26946 bp, 26 predicted proteins | sample 1673121 | NCBI WGS metagenome assembly OLPF01 (sample SAMEA3136756, study PRJEB25190) | human gut metagenome
GCCGCCTCCATAGCCGAATTCTATTATCATAACGGAATCGAAATCTTTGCCGATTCCCGATACTCCCCGAACCAACTTGTCTATCACAAAATCATAGACGCTCTTTGCAAAGGAGAATATCGGGCGGTTTCTCTGCATCCGAACTCACACAACAAACCCGGAGGATAAATAGAAAATGACGCGTGTGTTCCGTTGCTGCTGTCATAGGGCAAAAAACACCCACGCTACAGTTTATCATAATTATACATCAAATATGAAAGGATAGAAAACATATGGAACACGAAAAACAAGTACAAAATGTAAAGAAGGCACTTGAACTTGAAACACATGCCGAAGCGCTGAGGAAATCATTGCATGCCGAACAAGAAAAATGCTTTGGAAAACCGGCACCCAATCCACCGACAAAGAAAACAGCGGAATTCACACCGCCTCCCATACGGCACGGATGCAAACTCAATTGGCTGATGATGTTACTGCCTGCTGCAATCGATATCGCGTTGAGCATGATAACCCAAAGCGTTCTGCTGACTATGCTGATTTTTGCTACGCTTTTTGTGTGGCCGCCGGTATATTACTTCGTCCTATACCGCAAAGAGAAAAAAGAAGCCATAGAAAAAGTGCGCAATTCGGATGAGTATCAGCGGGAGTATGCCGCAGCAAAAGCAGAAGCCGATAACAAACAAAAACTCTATGATATCGAATACGCAGCGGCAAAAGATGAATTTGAGAATGTGACCATGCCGAAGTATCAGGCAGAGTATGCCGAATGGGAAAGCGAAAAAAAGGACAAGGTTAAACGGATAGACGAAGAATTGTCAGAAGTTCATAAAGAACTGACCGAGCTGTATGAGCAAACACGCATTGTCCCAATTCAGTATCGCAGTATTTATGCGTTGCAGTACATCTATGACATGATATCTACCTCAGACTACGATGTTCGTCAGGCAATTGACAGCTTTGATAAAAATGAACAGCGCAGACTGGACATAATGCGTCTGCAGGAACAGCAACAGGCCAATGCCTTGGCAATGGAGCAGAACGATTTGCTGGATCGGCAGAACACGATTGCAGCGAAAGCTCGGCGGGATGCCAACATTGCGGCGGTAGTGGGTACCGTGCAGCGGCATAATACCAACAAGACCATCAAGAAATGGTTGGATAAATAAGCTACGGCGGCAGGTAACGCACCTGCCGCCGTAGCCGCTTATTATCGTTGTGAAAAGCCCAAATATTGACCGACATCCCGAATGGCCTTTCCGAAATCCGGATTTTCGTGGAACTTTTCGGAGAGCTTCTCCATAAACCGACATTCTTCCGGCAACTCGCCGTTGTAGGCCTTGGCGCAATACAGCGGCGAAAGAAACTGTATTGTGTTGTGGGAATCGAAAAATAATGTCCGTGTTTGAGTGCGCCGAGCCCAATATGCCCGTCTCCGCACGGATATAGGCATTGAATTCCGTAGTAGTCGTCTCAAAAGCCGCTCCTTTTCCGTGAGAGCCACGAGCGCTGATGTAATTATGTTTGCATAATCGGCATACACAGCTTTTCCGGATGAACCGGCAGGAAATCATACAACTACGGCGAGTGGGATAATAGGGATAGAATTTCTTCGTAGACAGTCATTTTACACACTCCCTTCTGCGAATAGATTAGCACGGAGCGTGGGGCAAAAAGAGGGCAACACAAAAATGTCGCCCTCTCTCGAAGCTATCCTATTGCTCAAAACTTATGACCATATACCCAAAGTGCCCGATCAACATCCCTACTTTCTTGGTACGTCGAACCAAATACACTTTTCAGTTTTTCCATATACGGATTCATATATGTATCAAAGACTGTATCAAAGGCGGGTGTTTTTTTCGCTGGCAACTCTGAAGCATTAATGACATCGCCCGGCTTTTTGTCATCACAAATTGCCTGAATGGCTTTCCACGCAAATCGGTCATAGATTGGGTATTGCCCACGAGAGATAAAATACAGCAATGTGATAATATACACAGGTCCAAGTCCATTGATATGCAGGTCTCTTAAGTCACAAAGCACCTGCTGGGGGTCGTCTTTTGCTTCCTCCTCAAGCTGCGTAATGTTATTGGTGATGTATTCAGAAATTCTTCGAATATCAAATTTACTGTTATAGCGGTACGCCTCAAATTGTTCAGCGTTTTTCCAGTCGGCAGCGTAAACAAAACTATCGTGGCTCTCCGAGTGCTTGATTTTCCCAATCTTCCAAGCTAAAATGTGAACAACATCAAGCGGCTTTTGAATTCCGTTTTTCAAAAGCGTATCTATGTGATTTTCAACAAATCTACTGTTTTGTACAACACGCGGGATGTATCTCGGACAGTCCATATAATAGCTGTTCCCGTATTTTTCAACGAATCCTGACTTATCAATTTCATTTCCGTCCAATGTGTAAAACTTCATCTGTATCTCTCCTCCATTATTTATATTTTTCCAACGCTTTTTCCAAAGCGTTTTTTACCTTTTCTCTTAACCGTGTGGGCTCCAGCACCGTTACATCCGGGGCAAAGTTCATGGCAAACTGTTCCATTGCCATTTCATTGGTAAAAGCCGACACGGTAACGCCCGTATCGTCCTCATCGGAGAATGTTACCTCCGTGCCGAACAGATCAATCACATCGCTGACCATAGCCTTTGCCACCCGGAACACTGCCCGGACATTGTCGCTGGAATACATATAGGGATGCTCTTTCATATAGGTTGCCAGATTCAGCGTCCGGCCGTTTGCCCACTTCAGATGCTCAAACGGCTTGGCAGGCTCATCCAGAATTTTCAGCTCCGTGATGCGGTCGAGACGGTAATTTGAAAGATCATCGTACTTATCATAGTTGCAAATCAGGTAGTATTTGCCCTCCTTGGCCGCCATCTGATAGGGAGAAATGATGTACACCCGTTCCGTGCCGTCGGGGCGGGTTTTAATGTGATGGCGCTTGTCCGTGCCGTATTCCAGATACTTGAAGCTGACCTTCCTGCCTCGGCTGATGGCCTCGTCCAGCAGCTCGATGGTCAAAAACAGCTGCTTGTTGTCGGTTTTGTCCTCCGGCAGGCGGGCGATGTGCTTCACCAGGCTGCGGAAATACACATTGGATAGGCCCTCCAGTTTGTCCACCAGTGCCTCGCACTGACTGTAGGGGATATGTTTGGAAAACAACAGGCTGTCAACGAGCAGCCGCAGCTCACCGTCGGTGAACTCCCGCTCCAGGTAGAAATCCGACCATAGATAGCTCTCCTCCGGCTCACCGGTTTTCGGATTCGGTACCATGCGGATGGACTCGCTGTATTCGATGTTGTAGCCGCAGTCCATCAGATTCAGAATGTTCCGACGGATAGCCTTGCGGTCGGCGGTCATGTCGTATTCAGTTTTCAGAATCTCGGCAATGTCCTTCTGGCTCAGGCGGTGGTCTTCGTCGGAATACTTCCGCAAAATGTCCAGAATGTTCATAATCAGCAGCTTTTTCGGCTGTTTTACGGGCATAGATTCACATCCTCAATACAAAGTTCCATATTATTATATCACATATGTTTCCATTATGCAATATTTCATAGGTTAAAAACGCCTCATCAAACAAATCCAATTGGCTGCTTGATTGACAATGTAACCACTGGGCTTTCAATATCCTCGGCACATAGCGTTGTGATGTCCTTCTGTGTGAGAGTCTCGTAATCCTTGGCAAGCAGTCTTGTGGACTGCGCCATTTTGGCCCTTTCGATCACATTGCGGACAAAGCGTCCGTTGCCGAAATCCGCCTGCCTCCGTGCCGTTTCGAAAATGGAGATCAGCTTTTCCTCTGCATGAGCGTTCAGCTGTAGCCCTTTCTTTTTTGCGATAAGCACCGCAATATTGCAAAGTTCCTCTACGCTATAGTCAGCAAAGGGCACATGGTAGGCAATTCTTGAACGCAGCCCCGGATTCTTTTGCAAAAAGTCCTCCATTTTCTTCGGATAACCGGCGAAGATCACCACCGTGTCGTCCCGGTGGTTCTCCATCTCCTGCACAATGGAGTTGATGGCCTCATCGCCGAAAGAGCCGTCTCTGTCATCTACAAGCGAATAGGCTTCGTCAATAAACAGCACGCCGCCCTCGGCTTCACCGAAAGTCTTTTTTCGTGCTGCCGCAGCGTCCACCTCTGCAAGTGAAGCAACCGGCTTATAATACTGCATATATGTACCTCCCATACTGTTTGTGCTTACAAGAAAAGTATAGGATGTTCCATGAGGCAAAAAGAACCCACCGAACAGATGAACCCTTTTCACACTTCAGTTATCCATAGTAATTCTGGTCACTTTTCCCCATGGCGGATTTACCTTTTTATTATTCAAAAGCCAAAGCACCGGAATACCTCCGGCAAGTTTTTCTTGCGGAAACGGGGCAAACCCATCCGTTAAAATGATAATACTGGCAGGTAGTTTATCCTGCATATGCTCCTTGACATACTCAAATATTATTTCAAAATCCGTTCCGCCGCCGCCCTTCGGACGGATTACGCTGAATTCTTCAACATTTTCAAATGGTATTGGTTCAATAACTTCAGCATCAAAAAAGCCGAGCCAGCCTTTCAGCTTTCCGTTAAACTGTTCAATTGCACCCTTAATTTCGCAATATGCAGCCGTTATGTCTTTATTTGACATTGAACCGGAGGCGTCTATCATAAACAGAATATCCTCAACCGTTTTGTCCTTTTCATTAAAGTCCGGCAGAAAAAACGGGCTTTCATCAAATCTCCTGTCCGGCGGTGCAAAGGAATAATCGCAAATTTCCTCCTGAACAAAATCATTTAAGATTGTTCTCCAGTCCGTTTGAGGCTTGCGCATTTCCTCCCACATCCGTTCAGCCAGAAGAGGAATCGTACCTCTTCCCGTAATTGCATCCCTAATTGATATTGATTCACAAGCATCGGCAAGATGCTTGTCCCATATATCTTTAAGTGAAATGTCTGAATCTTCAATGTCATTATCTTCTATGACACCGTGAATATCAAATCCGCTCGGATTCTGACCATGGATTTTGTCTTCTTTATCTTGTTTCCAACTCGAGTTTCTGTTTTTATCAGGTTGAAAACTTCCGTGGCCTTTTGCCGGCTTGCCATCTGAATCATCTAAATTATCTGTCTCTGAGGTACCAGAAATATCATTGGAGCCCTGATCGTCCCCTTCGTCGTTATTGTTCTGATTATGATTATCAGCCCCGGCGTTTTTTTCTTGAGATTGACCTGGGTTACCGTTTTTATCAAGGTGAACACTTCCCGGTCCCTTTATTGGATCACTGGGTATCAGATCAAGCATATTGTACACTTCTTCTGCCGTGTACAAATACCCCTCATTTCCATTCGGGGCTAAATGCTCCTGAATCCCCCCGTTAACAGACAGAAAAATCGAATTTATATCCATATCAAAAGATTTCAATATGTTGGATTCAATAACAATATCACAGGCAATATTGAATTTTTCCGGTATTAAATCCTGCCCGCGTTTATCATGCTGTAATGCGATATGCAGAATTTCATGCATTAAAATATGGTCGATTTCCGCATCCGATATGTTGTCCAGTATTTTGGGATTGATGAAAATGAAGTATTCGTTTTTGTCAACACCAAATCCTGCGATTTCAATTTCATCCGTCAGCCTGAACTTCACATGTAAAAGTAAAATGCCGTAAAAGCCGTGATTAACAAGCAGTCTCATCCTCGACATAAGAATTCTTTTTGTGTATTCTCTTATTTTGTCGTCACTTAACTCCATTCAGTAAGCTTCCTTTCGTCCCGAGCCATCTTGAAAATTCGGGAATTGCAATCAGTTTTTCTTTATATCCGTCCTCTATATACATATAGTCCTTCATAACAACAACAGAGAAATCAGGAGGTAGTTTTGTGGCATACGCTATAGAATTTGAAATCTTACCCATATTATCTTTGTGCTCTCTGGCATAAGAAACCATGGATGCCGTCAATGCATACAATGCATCCGCCGTATTCGGAATCTTTGCAGCTCTCCCAGCAAATATGTCTTCTATATCGGGAAGATCTTTATATACCCCTGCCCATGTTCTGAATTCAACAGCCACTCCCGTTCCCACAATACCGGCAATCAATGAAAACATGTTGTCTATATTGTCATCTATTCCGTTCAGTATATTACTCACCATTTCCCACGCACGGGGTGTGGGGAAAGCGAGGTCATCGCTTCCGGAATCAAAGCCCATCAGATAATTCTGCCTGAAAGAGAGAAATCCAATCACTTTATCGTTCACTCCCGACGATATTGCCCATTGTTTCCATGAATTAAAGCTGCCTTCGATTTCAATATGCATAAGTCTGTTAGCAAGAGCCTTTGGCATCTTGAAGGCTACCGATTTATCCGTCGTACGGTTACCAGCGGCAATTACAATGCAGTTATCGGGCAACTTATGTTCTCCGACCACACGGTCAAGCGTAATTTGATACGCCGCCGCCTGCACCGATTGCGGAGCTGCGGATATTTCATCAAGAAACAGGATGTTTATAATATCATCACCCGAATCCATCTGAAAGATTTGCGGCTTTAACCAAATGGCAAGTGTTTTGTCCGCATTGGATGTCGGAATACCTCTTAAATCAATGGGATTAAACAAAAGCAAACGTACATCTGTCACTTTTACTGTTTTTCCGGTATCGCGTTCAATTTCTTTTGCTATCTGTCTGACTGCCTGTGATTTTCCAACGCCGGGAGGTCCCCAAAGCATTACGGATGGCATCGTTTTAATAGGAAGTCTGTTTTTAATCACTGTGCTATAGGCGTGCGACAGCTTATCCACCATTTTTCCGACATTCATTAAAGGAATATTTGTAAGTTTAACATCACTCATTTTTTATCTACCTCAAGATTCTTATCAATTTTTTCAACTTCTGCCTTGTACTTCTCAATTTGCTCGCTGTAGTTTTCATCCTTTGCAAGTTCTGCCTTCAGTTCAATCTCTTTCTCAGTTAGTTTAGATAAGCAGGTTTTCAATTTCTCAAGATGATCGTCCAGCGTATCAAGATAATTATCGATACGGACAAGATTTCCGATTTCAGTGTCACCAAGTTCTACATAATATTTGCCTTGCCTGGTGAGCCAAATATACGGTTTCTCATGTGTCATATTTGCGGGAAGAACAATTTCAAAACCTCTGTAAGTCATCAGTGTTTTCTCTCTTGTTTCAAGAGCATAACTCTTGACAGCTGAGGTAATATACTCGCGAAGAGTTTTTCGCTTTTCTGCCTCTTCTTTCTTTAAGCGGTTTTCCTCTGCCGGAGGGTTCGCTGCTTTCCAAATTTGATAATAGGAAAGGTCTGCCTCGCATTTGGCTATCAGTTCTTTCTGATGCTCAAGTTTTCCCGGAAGTTCCATTAGCTCTTTTTCCATCCGTATCCTTGAATCAACGAGCTTGCGTTGCAAGGTTAAATACCTCGTCAGTTCGTTGGCGGCTTCCACTCTCTTCTTTACAAGCGGATTCCCGACTGCTAAGGCTTTGACCTCTGCATAATCCAGCACCGTGTCTTCGATGTCAGCGCCGCTTCGTGCGGTAAGTGATCCGGAAAGCAAGTCGGAGATAAAACGCTGCTTTGTTTCGAGCAACTGCCATGAATATGCGTCAAAGCTTCCCTCGGTGATATATCTGTAAATATATACATTCGTATTGGTATTGCCTTGACGAAGAATACGCCCTTCACGTTGGGTCATATCCGCAGGTCTCCATGGTACATCAATGTGATGAAGCGCAATCAACCTGTCTTGAATGTTTACGCCAAGTCCAAGCTTGAATGTGGATCCAATCAAAATACGAATGTCACCGTTACGCACTTTCATAAACAACTGCGCTCTTTTTGCTTCAGTTTCAGCGTCATGAATGTACGCAATCTGTGTCTCTGGTATACCAAGGTTTACGAGACCGGTTTTTAGTTCATCATAGATATTAAATCCGTTCTTAGGTGTGGATGTATCGCAGAAAATCAACTGTGTAGATTTGTTCTGAGTATTCTTAAAGTAAATATCCGCCACATTTTCTGTACACCTTGCCACTTTAGACTGATATGTAAATGTAGCTGTCTGATCTACAAGTCTCAGGTCAAGTGCAGCCTTTCTGCCGTCCGTTGTGATTTTCAGCATATTGTCATCTTTGCGGCTGACTCTGCCTTGACGTACGTCATCAGCTCTTTGCGAAATATCATCGAGATATGCCGCAAAAGCGGATGTTTTGGAAACGAGAGCATCATTGTATCCGTCATGCATGGGAATACCGGCAGACTCATCAACCCGATGAAAATCCGCAATGGAAGAGAGCAGTGAAGTAAGTTCCGGAAGATTATGAAACTTTGCAAAACGTGTAGCCAATCTATAACTGCTTGTATCTACATCAATTTCAAACTCGGTGCTACGCTCGGCAAACATTCCGATCCATGCGTCAAAGCTCTGCAAGTCAAGCATAGCGAGTTCACCGCTCTGCAAATACTGCTGCATAATATATGCATCGGTAATAGAGTTAGTAATCGGAGTGCCTGTGGCAAAAACAACTCCTTTTCCGTCGTTTTTCTTCTGAACCATATGGACTTTATCCATCATATCCTGACATCTCTTAGATCCGCTGCCGCTGATACCAAGAACTTTATTTACCTTGGTCTCAAAAGGGACGTTCTTGAAATTGTGCGCCTCGTCAACAAAAAGACGGGTAATTCCAAGTTCATCAAAATAGACGGTATCGTACATATCATCCATAGCCAAGGTCATCTCGTACAAAGCTCTTTCAAGAGCCTCTTTCTTCCTTTGCAGTCTTGATGTAGCTTTCCCTTTTTGCGTGGCAAGGTTAGATACAAGTTCCTTCTTGGCTGTCAGTTCTTCTATGTAATAATCCTTTGATAAGGGAATCTGTTCAAAGCAGCTGTAAGCAATGATGATACCGTCAAAGTCTTCATCCCTGATACGCTCAAGGATTTCTTCGCGTTTATTCGGTATAAAGGTCTTTGGATCAACGCAAAGGAGCTTTGCATTCGGGTACATTACCAAAAAGATATTCTTCCACTGCCCGACAATGTTATTCGGGACCACATACATATTTTTAGTGGACAGTCCCATTCTTTTCATTTCCTGCCCGGCAGCTATCATGACATATGTTTTTCCTGCTCCGACATCATGTGCCAATAAAGTATTGGGAGAAAAAATGATTCTTGCAACCGCATCCTTTTGATAGGGATAGAGATTTACTGATTTGGACATGGTGGGGAATTCTAAAAACGAGCCATCAAATATACGCCTGCGCACGCAGCTGAAATTGTTCTCAAAAATGATTTCAAGCCGTTCCTTTCGTGCGTCATCTGTCCATACCCATTTCTGAAAAGCCGCAATCAGCTTTTGCTGTTTTTCGATTGCCTCAACTGTATCTGCCTTATTTATAACACGCTTTTTACCGGAAACGTTTGTAGGACAGTTGATTTCTTCTGTTACCGCAACGGTTTTCATGTTTAAGGTCTTCTCCAGAATATGCAGTGCCTCAAGTTTATCTGTGCCGTAGGTTCGGCTGACACCTACACTGTGGTTATATCTGGACTTGCAAGGAATTTCCCATGTGCCTGTGATCTCATCGTGAATGGTTTTATATTCTTCCGGAATCGAGTCTTTATTACCATAATAAGAGCAATACTTTAATGGATCGCCGAACAGATAAACAATGAAGTCGTCAATTACATCAGTCGGCACCCACGGAGACCCTAATGTAACATAGATATCCTTTGTGGCAACTGTTGGTGGAAGAATCTTTTCAATCGCTTTGATATTATCCGTAAAATAACCGTTATACTCTTTGTTTGCTTCGCTTGCGGCTTTCAATTTGCGCATAAGATTTCCCGAAAGATATTCTTCAGCAGTTTCCCAGCCTTGATAAAAGCATTCATTCCATGTCAGAGGGTTTTGATAGATAGAACCTTTTAAAGCACAAATAATTGTTTTGTAGTTTTCTCCTGTAATTGCGGATATGTACTCGATATTAACCATTCCGAGATTTGACAAGCTGAGAATTAGTCCATCAGAAATGCTGTCGGCATGAACTCCTTGAGTCCTCACATCTTGATTGAATGCATTTTCCCAATCAAGAGGAAGGTCCATACTTGTCACTTCTTGAATATGAGCGTCCTTTTGCCGCTTCTTTTCTTCTTCCCGGAGCCGAGTCTCCTCACGTTCCCTCCGCTCACGATCAGCCTTTTCTCTTTTTTGTGCAAAAGATTTTGCTTTCTGCAATTTTCCGATAATATCCGCTAACTCATCGGATGACATCTGTTTCAGCGATTGTTGTTTAAAAAGCTCATCAAATGCAAGTCTCTCACCTTTCATCATTACGTTCCTCCATGTTTCACGATAGGATTCCTATATTTCATAGGATACCACACATCGTGCCCGCTTAATGGGCCATGACGTGCGAGGCAAGGAAAGGAACCGGCTTCGACCAAAGCGAAACAGCGGAAAAGTCCAATATAGAGAAGTAATTTTTTTGTTCTTTCGCAATAAATACCGGGCGATTTTTCTTACAATTCACATTTAAAATTACAAACTTGCGTTTCGCTTACAATTGTTGCACCTCGTTTTACAAATGCGACATTTCGTTTTACCATTAAGCTTTTTTAGTGCATTTTGTTTTGATGATTTTCATACAATTGGGTTGATTTTTGACCCGAATTGTGCTATAATTTGCGGTAGTTCGTTCTAATCTGCTTTAGATTATGTGGGAGGAAAAAATATGGCTGTAAGTTATAAAAAGCTTTGGTATCTACTTGTAGATAAAAAAATGAGTAAAGCAGCTCTCGAAAGAAAAGCAGGAATCACACATTACTCTATGAATAAAATGGGTAGAGGCGAAGATGTCACAACCGAGGTTCTTGCTAAAATTTGCGAGGCTCTGGATTGCAGAATTGAAGACATCGTTGAGTTGATTCCCGACGACAAATAAGTGCCCGCTTTTTGGGATCCATTATGAAATCGTTGATGTAACGGAAGAAGCATTAAAGCAGACAAAGTTAATTTCAAATAATATTGAGAGACTGAACGCTATTGCTGCCGAACAAGATGAAATCAAGTATGAACCCTGCGAGCAATGCGACAGCCCATATGTTTGTCGGTACAAGCAATATTGCGGGCAAATAAAAGAATGATATGTACCAAAAACGGGCGTGTCCTATATGCTACAATATAATCTGAATAAGTTTTCGTCTTTAACATACAGAAATCAATAAGGAGCAAAAACAATGGGAAGCTTTGAACCGAAAAAATTAGCCTTAATAAGGATTTTGCAAATACTTAAGGAAAACAGCGACTATGACCATCCTATGACGCAGGAAGACATTGCAACCAAGTTGGAAAATGAATATGGGATAGTTATCGAAAGAAAAGCCATCAGCCGTAACATTTCTCTGTTAAAAGAATCCGGGGTTGAAATTGAATCTCGGAGAGCGGGCAGCTATTTGGATAGGCGCGATTTTGAAGACTCGGAGCTTCATATGCTGATCGACGGCGTTTTGAGCAGCAAGCATATTTCCGCTCGCCACTCGAAAGATCTGATTGATCGTATATGTTCTCTTTCGAACAAATATTTTAGGTCAAGCGTTAAGCATATTCATTCGGTAAACGACTGGAGTAAAACGGATAACCAGGCGTTGTTCTATAATATTGAACTGATTGACGCGGCTATCGAAGAAGGAAAGCAGATACATTACGATTACAACAAATACGGCATCGATAAAAAGCTCCACAAGACTTCGCAGCAGTATGTCAGCCCGTATTTAATGATACTCCATAATCAACGCTATTATTTGATGGCATATAGCGAATATTGGCACAATATAGTATTTCACCGACTTGACCGCATCACCAATATGACGATTATAGACAGAAAAGCCACCCCCATTAAAAACGTGCCCGGCTATGAAAACGGCATAAACTATAAGGAACTATCTTCCACTATGCCGTATATGTACTCGGATCAACCCGAACACATTGATTTTATTTCCGACGAAGGAATAATAGACCAAATTGTTGACTGGTTCGGAAACGATGTTCGTATTATGAAATCGAATGATGAAGGAAAAGTCAGAGTTAGCGTCAAAGCGAGCCCAACCGCGATGGAGTTTTGGGCGATGCAGTACATCAACCACGTTGAGATTCTCTCGCCTGAACCGTTAAGAATTCGGATGAGAGAAGTTTTGAACAATGGTCTGAAAAAGTATCAATAATCATCATTCTGTAATATTTTTAACGAATGAGTTATCGTAATATTCCTCTTGCAACAGGAGGCAATATGAGCTACGAAGTATATCTTGATGGCAGAAAAATTACCCTTAAACCAAGATATAAATAGGATCGTCTTACGGTCCTATTTCGTTATGTATACTCTTTTTTGTGCGTTACTGCCGATATAATGAAACCGAAATAAGAACCTATAAGGGGACTGCAATATGGCATGGTTTGACGGAACGTTCAATTACACTGAGGAAGAACTGAATAATGAGTTTCCTTTGCCTGTAACAAAGAACTTGCGTATGAGCGAAGACAGAAAAAGGCTTGCGATCATCAACGATTTTGAAGAAGGATCGGAACTCCTTGATTTATCTGATCCTCACGCGGAAGAACCGATTCCCGGCAACCACATTTTTTATCACACTTTTCTCGGCGACGATTCCGTTACCGCTAAGAGAATGATTGAAGTTTTCTTATCGGAATCGAATGAAGACGACCCTGAAAGAATTGCTCTTTTCAGAAAAGATCCCGACAGGTTCTTTATGTACTCGTTTGGATATATTTGCAAAAGCAGATTGGGCAATCAAGAAGAATTAAGCTCTCTTATTACCAAAACTAATACCGATTGCAAAGATGTTTTCATCTTACCGCTCAAAAGATATATGTACAAATGCCCGGTATGCGGTCACAGGACTCTGCAATACCGCGACTGTTATAAAATCTGCGTTGAATGTGGCTGGGAAGACGAAGGCATTGACGATGAAGATGAAGAGTCCTTCGGTGCTAACGGCGATTATACAATCAGACAATACCGTGAAAAATACTTGAAGCTAAAAGCAGAAGATCCTGATTATTCTTGGAGGGGGCAATACCATTACGAACAGTAACAATCATTGTGACAGCATTCATACCTGTACTTTTACAGGGCATCGTCCTGAACGGCTCTCTTTTCCTGAATCCGATGTTATTACGTGGTTGGAAAAAGAAATTCGCATTGCAATTTCAAAGGGTTATTCAACGTTTATCTCGGGCATGCAGCGCGGCGTTGATCTATGGGCGGCGAAATAGTTCTCCGTTTGCACGACGCCGGTGAAAATGTACATTTCATCGCCGCAACTCCTTTTAAAGGTATGGAATCGCGTTGGAACGAAGAATGGCAAAGTCGATACAGCGATGTCATTAAAAAGCAGATGATGTTGTTTATGTATCTGCTAAACCGGGCAGAGCCGCGTTTTTTCAGAGAAGTCATTATATGGTCGATCATGCTTCATATCTTCTTGCAGTTTACAGCGGAGGCGGTGGCGGAACAATTGAAACAATGAATTACGCAAAGAACAAAGGGATTGAAGTTGTTGAATATAAAAACAATTAAAAGATGTCCTTAAAACTCAATTATCATAACCATTTTCAGGATCGTAGTTACACGGTCCTGTTTTTTTCTCAAAAAAAAATAAGCGGAGCTGTAAAGCACCATATTTGTCGCATTGACTCAGTTATAATGTAAGCGTCAAATCCAAGATCGGGCAAAGAGAAACAGTATGCAATCAGAAAAAGACAGCATACTGTTCGGGGATGGAATCCTCAACCATGTTGGGCAAAAGCGTATGGAGATCGACTGCCGGCAGAAATGGAAAGAAATCATTGAAGAAATGCGATATTACTTTTTGGAGTCAAACGAAGATACCTGTACGAAGTATCCCCATTCGGATGTGAGCCATGATGATTGCTTCAAGAAGCACGATGAAATATACAACTATCAAATCGAGTGCAGGAAAAAAGCGTTTGATCTTTTATGCAAATGGAGCGAATGGCTCCGGGAATAACAGGTGAAAGCAATGAAAAAGAAGTTTATAACGGAACGTAAATGGAATTACATGTTTGATCACTTGGGTGATGACTTGTGTGATAAAGTTAACGAAGATGGTAGTCGTGTATTCACGCCTGAAAACTTTAATACATTGATGGACAGAGTAAAAAATTTGCCTGATTATCGAATCGTTGGATTAAAGCATCAAATCGGCTATGCAATTGATAAAGTAAAAGAAAAACACCGTAATTATAAACTCAATCATTTGAAACTGGGCAAGCTTGTCAGTAGCAAAAAGGACACTGACGTTGAATCTTTTCACGTTGAGGGAATTTCATGGGATGCTCACTGGCAGACGGACAGGATCCTTGCGATAATTATTCGTGACTATCTAAGATATTTTATAAAAGAAACGCCTGCAATCGGAAATTGCGTTCTTCTTGATAATCCGGAGGGATTAAATTACTTTGAAGCGTCACAATCAGATACTATCGATTTTGCTAAACGCTGGGAAAACACAGTTAATAAGGTTGCCGATGAATTTGATGATCTCAGACGTTTAATTGAGAATTATTACTCCGACGATGCCGCCACAGATGAAGAGATTCAAAAAGCAATAGAAAAAGCATTCAAGGATTTGATCTATATCTATCCGGATTTGAGTTGGTGATGAAATGAACGGAAAAGAGTTAGATGAATTTATTCGAAACCACACAAAAGAAGAAATAAGAGCTGAAGCTTCAAAGATTAAGTGTACTATGTGCGGAAAAGCGTTCGATGAGTGGGATCTCCTTCTCGGCGACAACCGGTATGACATCTTTATTAACTATCCTTCCAAACACGATCTTGAACGGATACAGTTTAATTTCTGCTGCGATTGTTTCGACAGAGTTCTCGATACAGTTATTCCTATGTGCAAGAATAATCCGGTAGTGGACAAAGATTGGTCAGAGCGTTGTCTGATCAATAAAGGCAATCAATGGGTTATTGACGAGAGTTTAGGTCCCGGAGGGTATGAAAAAAAGAAGTAATAATTTCGGGAGGTAGCCAAGCGGTCTAAGGCAACGGATCAAAACCCCTTCTATAATTCAGTCTTGTTGAAAGACTGATACAGCAATAAAACAAACAAAAATCGTTTTGATTCGTAATTCGGCGGTTCGAATCCGCCCCTCTCGGCTATAGATCATAAAAAAGGCACTCACAGCAAACATAATCAAAAGCAGATTTGATATTTGTGCCTTGTAAAAAACAAAAAGACACTGACAGCAAATAAACAAAAAGGAAAAGGCTGAAAAGCGGTTTATAATGTGTCTTGTAAAAATGAAAGGAATTATCGAAATGAGTTTTACGGAAAACATGCGGAACGAATTACAAAACAAGATGACGCAAAATGACATCCCCGCCAATGTACTTATCATATCCGATATGGAGTTTGATATGGCGGTTTGCTCTGACTGCAGCTCACGCGGTATCGATGCCAACCTTTTTAATGTGATTGAACAAAAGTATGCTCAGGCAGGTTATAAACTTCCGAGACTTGTTTTCTGGAATGTAAACTCAAGGACCGGAACTGTCCCGGTACGTCAAAACAAATTGGGTGTTGCTCTTGTAAGCGGGTTTTCCGTAAACATTTGCAATATGGTAATGAGCGGTGAGCTTGACCCTTATAAATGCCTGCTTGACACGATAAACTCCGAGCGATACAAGCCTGTTGAAGATTTGCTGATTGCTTGACAATTTAATCTTCATGATAAGTAAAGCACCAAAAACAGTGCTTTACTTATGTTATAGTATAACCGTAAAGAAAAGAGTACGGAGGTATCAATATGCAGTTTTTCAAAGTTGAAGGCCTTATAGCTGATGAGAATTGGGCAGAAAAATGTGATGACAGACGTTCATTGCGTGAAAAAGTCCGCAAAATTGCCATGCAAAGCAATGCGTTCAATCAAAAGCAGAAGAAAAAAGCGTTCTTCTATGTCACCGACGTTTCCGAAGATACTGCGACCGTTGGAGTTATTTGTCGCGAATCTATAAGTCTCGATAAACAAATCGCGTCGTATTTAGCTGCAATTGAAATCAATCTAAAAGACATCTACATTGAAGAGATTACATTCAGTGCTACGCGTAATATGCTCCAGTGCGCAAGCAGAAACGATTATATCGGAGACGATGATGAGGTTCTGGAACTCTTTGGCTTAGATAAGCTCACCGGAAGATACGGAAGAAGCGTTGAATACGGTGAAAACATTTTTGATGAGTCGGATAAGGACGAAATCTATAAAGAGGCAGACCGTTTTCTTGCGAGAGATACTTTTATCCCCGAGCTTGATCGTATCTTTTCCGGCAAAAGCGCATATAACGCCTGTGGTCATCCTGTTCACTATATCGTGCAAACCGATGATCGTGAAACCCGAAAAAGTATGTACCGGCTTCTTCTCCAAGCTCTTTATTCAAACGGAAGGCTTCGCAGCAAAAGATACAGCTACCTTGATTTCAAACCGGGAGATAATTTTTCTTCTGCTGTTTATGACTGCCTTTATAAAAGCAGCATGGGTGGTGCCGTCATCGTCAGATATCTTGCAAACGATGATACAGAAGATGAATATGCGACGTGCGGCAGAGATACAATTGAAACCCTCTGCGAGATAATGAAGCGCTACCGTAATCAGGTGCTTACGGTATTTTGCCTTCCGCGCGAATGTACCAAGTCAAAAGATATGTTCTACGAGAACCTTGGAAATACAAGTTTTATTGAACTGAAAGAAGAATTTGTTTCGGGCGAACGAGCAGAACGTTTCTTGAAGATGCTTGCAAAGGATAACGGGGTCAGACCCGATAAGAAGCTGTTCGCAATGCTTGAAAATGACAAGGGGTATTTGGCTCCTGACCTTCACGAGATATTTGAGGAGTGGTTCAATAACAAACTCAAGACCTGTATCTTTCCTCAGTACAAAGATATTACAACGGCAAAATGCGAGGTCGTCAAAGCTGCTCCGAAAGGATCCGCTTATGATGAACTGATGGAAATGATCGGTATTGATGGTGCTAAAAAAGTAATTATTAAGGCATTGAACTACTATAAGGCACAAAAACTCTTTGCCGATAAGGGCATGAAAACAGACAGACCTGCGATGCACATGGTATTTACCGGTAATCCCGGCACTGCGAAGACAACCGTGGCAAGGCTTTTTGCCAGAATCATGAAAGAAAACGACTTACTTTCAAAAGGCAATCTTATTGAAGTGGGTCGCGGTGATTTGGTAGGCAAATTTGTTGGGTGGACAGCTCCTACAATTCAGAAAAAGTTCCGCGATGCACAAGGAAGCGTTTTGTTCATTGATGAAGCTTATTCTCTTGTTGATGACAGAAACGGTTCTTTCGGCGATGAAGCTATCAACACAATCGTTCAGGAAATGGAGAATCATCGGGATGATGTAGTTGTAATCTTTGCGGGATATCCGGATAAGATGGAAGGCTTCCTCCGGAAAAACCCCGGGTTAAGATCAAGAATTGCATTCCACGTCCCATTTGCAGACTACGGAACTGACGAACTGTGTAAAATTGCAAAACTGATTGCCAAGAAGAAAGGCTTGAAACTTGCGGAAGACGTTGACGAAAAACTGACGGTGATTTTCAACGATGCAAAATCCGAAGCAGATTTCGGCAACGGAAGATACGTAAGAAACATTATCGAAAAGGCAAAAATGGCTCAAGCGACCAGATTGTTGAACATGGATTTTGATCTGGTCGGAAAAGACGACATAGTAACCATTTGCGCAGAAGATATTGAAGCTCCTCCGGTTAAGTCCAAAAAAGCACGTAACCCAATCGGGTTTAGTGTGGCGTAGATACTCTAATGTACCGAATTTGGACAACGGCAAGCAATATAACGGAAACAGATCAAATCGAAATGAGGAGCAATCGATTGGTCATTAAGAGAATCAGAATTGATGATTTTGAAAACATCCCGCATTTTGAATCCTCTTTTGATTCTCGGCTTGCCGTTTTACCCCCCGGAATTGAATATACGCTGCTGAAAGCAATAGGTATTATTCTAAAAAGCGACCTTCTTGCCGGGGATAAGATTTATGCTTCTGAAAAAACGTTAATCCAAGCCGAGATAGCAGTTGATGAATGCAATTTCATTATTACCGCTACTAAGCAGAACGACAATGACGGATTCACAATCGTGGTTGAAGATCAATTTGGTAACACGTGTACGGACTTTTATGATGTAATAAGTCAAAGCACAGAAGAGGAAAATCTCTCGTATTTTGCCTTAGATCGGAAGAATCTGTTTTCAGAAAGATACAAACACTATAAGGACACCGAGAAGTATTATTCTAAAGGTAGTTTTTCAAAATTGACGAATGGCATTGGTAACACAAGACTGTTTCGCTCGTGCTTAAGCAACCACATCAAGGAGTATAATGAATCCAACAAAGATAACGAAAACAATTGGCAGCCTGTTATCAAGGAATCCGGAGAAGTTGTTTTGAACAGTCCCTTGTCTTGCTTTGATCAGAATTGTTTGAGTGAATCGGATGCAGTGCTGTTTGAGTATATGTGCTATCTTGATATCAATCAGTTCTGGAAAGAAATTGAAGACATCAGAGATTTTAACCATACTTTTTGGCCCCTGTTCATAAATGAGCTATGTGAACGTACGGATGAGGCAATCACGCTGACCGGATATGTGAATAAGGCGCTTTCGTTGAACCGTCAGGTGTTTGTCAGTGATCGTGTCGGTCGATAGCAACTGTTGAAAAGAAAGGCGTTGTGTGGCATTGAAAAAGACAAACGAAAAGGAGCAGATAATCAATAGTTTTGAAAATGCTCTTCAAAATGTCGGAAAAATAATAGATGAATGAAAAAGGGTATTTTTTGGTGTGATTCATTTGGGTGCGACTCCCCGCATTTAATTGTCGTTTCGGTTAAATGTGATGCTGACGGTAAGTCAGATCGGCCCATTGATTTCAGTTCTAAATCAGGGCAAAACTTTAATCACAAAGCGGAATGGCAAAAACTAAGCAGATCGGTTACAAGAGGACAACATTTCAACTATTATCCCAGAGGTCGTGTTGAAATTAAAAACAGGAAAGCAACAATCTACTTAAATCCTGATCTCAACAATACGGTTGTCTTGAATAAGATAATTGAGAATTTTGAACTCAAAAATCAGCAGGGCCTCAAATCAATAGCAGTTAAGAGTGACGGGTCAAGTCACTATCACTACTATCTCTGCAACTGATAAACACATAAGAAAATCCATAAAGAGTGCGAGAGGGACAAGCCCTGTGACCGCACGGCAACCTGCTTGCCTTCAGCAAGGTGCCAAAGCTTGAGCTATGAGTGCGGATACAGAAACCGCAAAATGTGAAAGGAGATAAAATGTCAAGGATTTATTACACTGTCGAAGAAAACGGAAACATCGCTTTTCAGAAAAAGAATCCGTTAATCTGCCGCGAAAAAATAATTGATCCGGCAGACGCACCGACAAAAGAAGAATGTCTGGAGTTTTTAGAATATCTCAGAGTCAAGGAGAATTGTATCGTTTTTCACCGCCAGGTGCGTACGATGTTTCATAAGCTTGACTTTTATAGTTCAAGACTGGTAACGCTTAAAGAAACAATAAAAAAGTCAACTACTGCTGCTGAAGCCTACGTTCGTTATGCCAAACGAGATAACATCGGGTGCGTAAGCAAAAAGGTACGCGCTTCACTTGGTGCCGAAATATGGTATAGGGAGGATTTTTACGAATACCTTATTTCGATAGGTTATGAAAGGGAGAAAGCGCTTCTTTTTACAGAACTTGTTTATAAAAGAGAATACAAGAACTATTCTAAAGTCAAGAGAAATGAAAACTTGTCACGCTATTCTCAAGAACTCCACGAATTTGCTCTTGCCGTTGTTTTACCATGCAGAGATACACTGTTTAGAGATTTTTCTTATGAATACAGTTTGTTTTTCCGAGTTAAAGAAAAGGAGTTGATAAACAGTATTACAGACAAATCCGAAAGAACCAGAATGAATACGCTGCGTTGGATTGAGAATGACGATGCGCGCAAACGTTTGGACAAAGAACATCATTTGTTCAGCTCAGACGAGGCGGCATTGATCGCGCATAATTGCAGTTGGCTGACTATTGAAGAAAAACATAAGGAATGGGAAAGCATAATCCTTAATATGCCGGATACTGCATTAGATATACAATTCCCGCCTTCTGAAGAAATAGCAAGCGTTCATAACCTACTTGCGAAAATGATCAAAGCAGAAAACGAATTTCTGACAGATTTCCGACGTGATATACCGGGTTCGGTTTATACTGTCGAACGCTTAAAATATGTCGAAAAAGAAACCTCATCTTTTCAAAGCGAAATGGTTGGCGTATTTGTTTCGCTCTCATCGTTTTACGAAGCATACCGATCAATGCCTGAGCCGAACGAATTAACTGCCGGGTTTATAATAAAGAGGTTTTCACTTGACGTACCGAAGAAGTGCGAATCGATTTATGTAGATCCTGTTTTAAACGTACTGCGTATAGGGCATATCGGCTCCGCCCATATATCTTTGAGACTTCTTGAGCGGATCATCGATGTTATGCAGCACGATAACCCGGATTTTCCTTTAATTCTTAGATAATATCAAAAGAACAGATAAACATAACAGTAACGCCATAAAGAGTACGCGAGGGACAAGCCCGTTGACCGTACGACAAACTGCCTGATAAGGTAAGGTGCCAAAGCTTGATCGATGGGTGTGAGAAAGACGCCTGTCAATAACGATAGGCGTTTTTCAAAGGAGTAACAGTTATAATGAACTATAAAGAATACTGCGAATTTATAAAAGATATTGAAATATCAGACAGCCTTGAATTCTGTCAGGCTATTTTGTGGCTGCATCCGGAAATATTACCTCTTGGACTTGTTTCAATTGCCGACAAGAACTTATCGATTATCAGAGTTCCCGAAAAAGCGAAAAACAGATTTGACCGAATTGTACCGATAATTGCTGTTGCAAAAGGCGCTTTTGCCGGGAATGAAAATATAACGGATATCATCTTGCCGTCGAGCATAGAAAGATTGCCTCAAGGGGCTTTTGCCGGCTGCAGCAGTCTCAAAAACATAACCATTCCTAAGAAGATAAAACACATTAAAGAAAAGACGTTTGACGGATGCTGTAACCTTGAAAACATTTACTATGAAGGCACACCGGAAGAGTGGGATAAAATTGAAATTATCCATGAAAAACATGAAATCGAGTTTGGCGATGTCATTCCCGGCACTCAGGTACACACTATACTTGCTGAACGCAGAATGTTCATTCCCGGAAACGAGGCAGTATTGACTGCGAATATTCACTTTCGTTGCAATTTCACAGAGAATGATAGTGGCACTTTTCACATCAAAATGGGTGGAAAGGACATAACCGAGTTTTTCAGGCAGAAACTGTAATGTCCCCTTTTTGGAACGTTAGATATGGTATTATACAGGTGTAAAAAGAAACGGAGGATATTAAAATGAACTGGTATTATAAATAATATCTGTATTCCAATTAAATTGAACCCTACGACAAGAATTTACATTATAATACAGAAACAAAGACATTTGCCAATTATAATAATATTATCATTAACACAAAGGAGAACAAAATAATGGATACATCAGAGTTTATTACAAAAGCATCCGAAAAACGTTTTTGCGAGAATTATATTCACAAGGTTTTCGGAGGACATACATCAACTGAATGCGAGGTAATTATTTACGCAAAGGAGTTTTACGAAAACGCTATGAAGCTCGTGAAAAGCCTTTCGGAAACTAAATCTCAAGTTATGGAAATGCTTCTTCGTGAAGGAAAAAGTAAAGAAGAAATCGGTAACGCACTTAATATGGATGAAGAAACAGTAGAATGTAACATCGCAGGTTCACTAAGATTCTTGCGTCATCCACGTCAATCCAAACAATTCTTTCGGTTTGTGGTGAAGTTGGAAGATGACCTGAGTTAAAACATTATTTTTTCAAACAGCGACCGGTGCACTGTTTTTTGTGCATTGGTCGCTGTATGATATAAGTGAAAGATGAGGGGACTCACCTAATAAATATACATTGAGTTCTTCTTCAACAGGCAATATCTTTTCAGCTACTATGAAAGAAATATATGTGGAGGAACAATCCGATGGACATATTGAGATTTATTAACTCAAAAGATATAAGGAATCACTTGAAAGAGATCAATTATCAATTCAATTCTCTTGAGGCTGCATGGCTAATATATCAGTGTAAAGATGCAAAACTTAAAGAAAAGCACAATGCTTGGAACGAACTGATTGAAACAATGCCGGACTGTTCTATACCGGAGCGACTGAATACTGTTCCTCAGGATAGTCTGCACGCGTTTCTGAAAAAGTACATGGAGCTTGAGGACAAGTTGGAACTCGAGTTTTACGATGCTAAGCATGCGGATCCTTATAGTGATTACAAACCATACGTTTATAAGCTCGAATATATTTATGAAGACGGTTCTAAATTTGATTGGGAAAATATATTCTCATGTTTTGACGCTTTATATGAATCAATTATGGAACCGGATGAGTATGTCGTTTCTATTCGCTGCATCAAGATGCAAATCGACAGGTTGAATAGTTGGCAGGTAGCATATTTCACACCATCATTTGATCTTTTAAGCCTTGATCCCGGACGCTTTGAAAACAAAGATGACGAAGATATATACTGGGGCGTTTTTGACGGTTTGTGGTTCGAATTTCCGACACCGTTCAAAAAGGGCGATATAGTTTGGGATCCATCTCATCCCGAAGGCTTCTGCGCCGGACCGTTTGTTACCGTCGGTGTTTGTCTGGATCATATAGAAAGCGAAGGAGCGAAGAATAACATCAGAAAGAACGGCGATACAACCGATATGTGCGCATCCGGATATTTCGTAGATCCGGATGGCGGTATCTACGGCGAATGTATGCACCGTTATATGGATTTGGAATTCTATCCAAAGGAACTTACCGGGGCATTACGAACAATGATCCCGTTAAGCAACTTTTTAAAAGGTAAGATTGACGCCGGATTATATGCAAGAGCATACCATCAGATAATGACAGAATGTTTTGCCGACGGTTGTAAACCACGAAATTATTTGAAATCCGGACTTGTTCTTGCAGGACTGGAAAAGGAGGATCATATGAAGATTTGGCTTGATGATGTCAGAGAAGCACCCGAAGAGTATTATCACTGCAAGAGCGTAAACGAAGCAAAAAAGAAGATAATTGAATGTGAACAGGCAGGAACGGTTATTGACGTAATTGACTGCGATCATGATTTGGGCAATTACGCAGAAGATGGCGGAGACGGAATAAAACTAATAGACTGGCTTGCTGAAAGGAAAACGTATTATCCAATAGTCCTCCATACGATGAATCCGGTCGGTCGTGAAAACATGCAACGCGAAATTGAGAGGTATTGGAATGCGAAATAAAAGAGATGTGATTCACTACGGGCAAATTCCGACGAAGTTGAACACAATCAAAACCGAGATTTTCAATCAGGGGCATAAAGCGATATACGCTCTCCTTAAATGTCTTGTCAGTGAACCAAACAGTTATCTGCAAAAGAACCATATTATCGTTGCAGCCTCCTTATTTGAACGAATATCCTGCTTAGTTTACTATGGGAAAGAGGGTTATTATAAAAAGCCTTCAGTTGAAAATTATTTCAAAGAGATATTTGAAGGATTCGCCGAAACGCCGGAAGAAGTCTATGATCGAATTAAACGATGCGGTGTAACAAGAGAAAAAGCAGACCATATTTACAAGCTTGTTTGGCAAGTTGCCGATTTGGTTTGCCCCATGATGGCGTGTGAAGTTGAGCAAGCTTTCATCAGCGAGTATGCTTATGCAATCGAATATGTGATCCAACATAACGGTGATTTGCCCAAGCCGGAAATATCAATACTGTTCCCGTCTAATTATTCGGACTACCACTATCAAGAAGGAATTGCTGAAACCATAAGGAATTATGAATTTGATTAACAACCAGCGAATCAGATGGGCTGGGTACGCGCCATGAACTCTATCCGCAACCGAGCAGAAGAAGTAAAAGTAACCGCCCCTGCATTTTCGCAGAGGCGGTTACTTGTCAATTAGTCATCATCTTCATCATCCGACCAACCGGATATGATATGTAATTCACCGGAATCCATATCCATTGCCATATTATCTCCCATACGCATCAGCAAATTGCCGTCAGAATCAATTGCCATATTGTCGGAAATGGAATGTGCAAAATCGCCGTCGTCGTAATCAAAGAAATGTTTGCTCATGGATGTTCCTCCTTAATCTTCGATAATTTTGTATGCCACACGGGAGCCTTTTACTCTCCGTGCGTGGAAAGCTGAGCCGTTTGCCTTCCAGTGCGGAAAGCGATCTGCTTTTTCCTCGTTGGTATCACGACGGCAAATTATGATATTTTCGAGGACATCGCACCCACCGTTTGAGATCGGTCTGATGTGATCAAGCGTTGGGTGATAAGCACTGCTAGGATTTCCGCAGGCTGATTTTTTCATCAGTCGTCCGGCGTAGTCATACGCTTCTTGCCTTGCACCGAAAACACGGTTCCACACATCAACGGTTTTATACTTTGACATTTTGAGTACCTCCTTTTCTAAGATGTACTCATATTATAATCCAAATAAGAAAAAAATAAGAGGGTACAGTTGTACCCCCCCCCCGCAAATTAAAGCAGTTTTTCCGGCGAGATGCCAATCACCCCAGCTATTGATATTACATTTTCAAATGAAGTACCCCGCTTCTTCTTTTTCCATGATTCAAGAGTGTTATAGGTAAAAGGCACCTTGTTGGATGCATCCTCCATAGAGCCATATTTTTTCATCAAAGCTTTATAGCAATTATTAGCTGCTGTGTAGGAACCGCATTTTTTGTATTTTTCCAAAAGCTTTTGCAAATTAAAAATATCTCCACCGATAACCTGCTTCAAAAAGTCATTACAGTTTTCTTGTGTTACCGCTGTTCCGTGCCGGTCCATTGTAACAAAATGTACGCTGTTCCAATCATTCGGAACAAGATAGGGGCTATGCGTGGAATAAACGACTTTAATTCCGTTCTTTTGAAGCTTAATCAGTTCAAGCATCACTTCTTTTTGAGCGATGGGATGCAGCATAGCGGCAGGCTCGTCAATAATAAACAGATCTCCGGGATGAAGCGTATTTTTCATAAAATAGTAGGTGAAATACCACCGTCTGCCGGCGCTTGTGGAATTCAGGGAAACCGTTTCGCCGGATTTTTCATGCAAAACTATTGTCGGAATTTTTCCTTCGGAGCGTTCAACTGAAATATGTTCATACATACCTGCTTCAAATTCGGGTTTGTCGGAATTAAGATATTCTTCAAATTCGCGCAGAGCTGCATCGGTCAGCGAAAAATTATTTTCGGTTTTGATTTGTTTCAGCAAGTCTTCTTTATCAGTTCCATTGTAAACCTTGTTGAGATATGTCTGCAAAACCATAAATGATTTGTTATCGCGATAGTATTCCTGCTCTCTCTCATTGCTTCTGAATATGACATCGCTGCTTTCGTTTCGCAAAAAAGAGCATTTGCTGCCGACACACCTTTGTACCTCACGAATGAACTTATAAAATGGGCCGTTATTGTCTGACATCGGTTGTTCGCCGGTTAATGCTTCTTTCAGACGCTTGCTGCGTTCATAGATTTCATTGAGCAATGATGTGATTCTGTCGCAGGACGCTTTTGTTACCTTATTGATTCTTGTGATTTCACGCTTTATCGCCGTTTTGTTTACGGTGATAAACTTTGCTTCAAACGGAGCTAAATCCGGTTCTAAATAGCGGAGTTGAAAAGGCAATTTTTTCGTGTCGTTCAAATCGAAATAATCATATATATAGCTAAATCTGAAGGATTTTTCTTCACTATCAAAGCTTTGCGACAGCAAATTTGCAAGCCGTTCAGCCTGTTCTATAATAAATTCAACTTGAAATTTCAATATATCAAAATTGGTCGTTGAATTGCGAAAATCTGTGATCTGAAAACCACGGACGGGAACATCGGCTCTTTCGTTATATGCTATCTTGTTAAGCTGTTTTGTATATGTATTGAGAGCTTTTTTTAACTCATCTGTAAGGTCAAGAATATCGCAAATTTCAGAATTTAAAAGCGTGACTAAATATTCCGATTCAATTCTGTCAATTTTGCAGTTCTCCCCGGAGCATGCGATAAATCGGCATTTGTTCTCATCAATATTTTTGCCGGGGAAAAGTCGAGTAATATCATCTTTTGAAAGACAAATGTGCACTTTGTAGATAATCGGTGTTTTTTTGTTCGATCCGAAATAATTGCTATTTGCTTCAGCTATTGCATCCAGCGCTTCTAAAATATTGGTTTTTCCGCTTCCGTTTTTTCCGATCAACACGGTCGGCAAATCGTCATAGAAGTTAATTTCGATTGGTTCCTTTATTGATTTGTATTTTTCAATTTCAATTCTTGTTATCCTCATAAAAAACTTCTTTCAGCGAAAACCTCACACATTATTTATTGTTATTGTATCACAAAATCGAACATTAGTCAATTATCTTCTTTTGCGGTAAAATGTACTTGAAAAGAAGTATTGCAAAAGACTGCAATTTATTTACAATATGCTTTTCCCGCTTCCTTGTAAGCCATCAATATTGCTATGATTTTGTTCATTGCGTTAACCTCCTTATATTAAAACTTGAGCCGCAGAGTTTCCTCTGCGGCTTTTCGTGCGGTCAAAACCGCAATTTTGGCGGAGACGGTGGGATTCGAACCCACGTCCCTCAGGGGGCATCATGATTTCGAGTCATGTCCGTTATGACCACTTCGATAC